>Ga0126342_10008975_pt1 | contig 17912 bp, 22 predicted proteins | sample Cyp1metagenome_FD_92528 | JGI IMG/M metagenome (GOLD analysis project Ga0126342, IMG submission 92528) | Coral microbial communities from Lord Howe Island, Old Settlement Bay, Australia - Cyphastrea 1 metagenome | ecosystem: Host-associated > Invertebrates > Cnidaria > Coral ... | reverse complement strand
GGGCAAGGAGACAAGAAGCGCCGGTAACCCCACCAAAGGCCGGGGCGCCGGTGACGCCGCCGAAGGCGCCTGCGGTGGCTCCTGCCCAAGCTAAAGCGGCACCGAAGCTGCAGCCGCAACCAAAGGCCAAGAGAACAGCAGCAGCGGGTGGCGCCTCCACGCCCAAGCAGCCGCCGGTGGCGAAGGCATCGTCATCCAGGCCTGCGCTTGAGGTCCATGAGTCGGGGATGGTGATTGAGCGGCCAGCGCACATCCCGGCGGACGAGGACTTCGTGCTACCTCCTATGCCGGCAACCCTGAATCCACCCCAAGAAGAAGTTATTTGGGATCGCCTTGCAACGATCAAAGGGAAGTATGCTCAGGCCCCAACCAAGGTTCTGGAGATGAGTTCAGGGGGCCAGTTGTGGCTGGCAGGGCTCCCAACGGCAGCCAACAAACATCGGTTCCCACCGGCCACCCTGCAGATCGCATGCTTCACAGAGAGGCCAGAGGCGCGGAATGGAGTGGTGCTGCCCAACGCGCTGCTGAGGCGATTCCCTGTGGCCGTGGCATCAGAGCGTGCAGAGGCGTGGAAGGAATTATGGCCGTTGGTTTTACAGTCCTTGTACTGCGGCGAAGTCATCGTCACGCACTGCATTGCGGGTCGCCACCGAGCCGGAGGAGCCACAGCTTCCTGAAGCATCATTTGTACCTAAAAAAAGTGCTCGCTTTTTTTTTGGCCGATTGCTTGTTTTCTGCTCGTTTCATATGTTCAAAAAAAAAGTGCTCGAACAAAGTGCCCCTTACAACATGCAAGGAAAATTCTTGTCCCACATATGATAACCTGCACACCATGGTCGCTGAAAGATGTCTTTTTTTAGCGGAACCATTTCTTCTTCTGCCACAAACGTCGGGAGTGGCTCAAACAACGTGTTGTTGTTCGCACAGCAATCCCAAATGCATGACATCTTCGCGTCACACGACATACCTCATCAAGCGCCAGTGTCAAACAAAAACCATGCACGGAGTTACCATGTATGATTGCCATTCAAACAGCTCAGCTCATGCATACAAGTTGAGGGGGGCACTCTTCCTATGTAGTCCTCATCCTGCCATGTTCCAAAGCCTCAAGGCACAAACCCAGAACCCAGAACTTGCACATTTAGGATGCAAGCGCGCAGTGCTGAAATGCATGTAAGCAGCGGATGGGGTTATATACCCATTCCGCTCCAAGCTTGAGCTGGTCATCCATGAAGAGCCTCAGTCATGTTATGCATGCTAGTGATGTATGCTGTCAAGCTGCGCATGTTGCACACATAAGTTGCTGCATAGGCACCCTATCTCTTGCTGCATATGCAGTTTTGGTTTTATCTTGAACAACTTCCAGGAACGGGAAACAGCATAGCTGTTCAGAGCACTGTAGCCTTCCTAAGTGTGCATACTGCATGGCACATCAACTCCAGAAAATTCACGAAACATGCATGCATGCATGAATGCAAGCACATCATGCTACATGCATGCCATGGTTCTGTGAACTGCTGACAATAGTTCACACATGCGATTGCTGTTCTTCTCGGGAGCCATATCTTCCTTTTGCCCAATAATTTGAAGAAACCGTCCACAGCTTCCAAAGTCCATCGTAGCAAAGCCAGTCCATCAGCAGGAGCTTTCTGGGCGAGAAGTTGAAGACACATGTTTGCACATGCATGCGTCCATTTGAATCGTTGCCTCTCTTTGCTCATTTAGCTGAGATTCATGATTCTCTCGTAAGTTCCCTTGCAACACAGACAGAAGCCACTGGGAAAGTACCGTGGTGTCATGAGCTTTGCCACAGCCTCCAGGCCAGTTCTGCAACCTTAGTGTGAATGCATGTGTCAAAAATGGTTTCCTTCAGCATTCTTTGGGCGCATAAAAAACATAGCACATACCCCAACACTTGAGCACGAAAAAAACATGTGTACACAGGTCAAGGTGTGATGTCATTTTGAAGGTCTTTAGTTCAAACCTTTGCAGGCTAGATCCCTTTTTCTCAGCAACACACCAGTTGTGGAAAGAATCATATGCATGTTGAAGGCGTTCTTCGATGTTGGCACCAGGAAATAAATGCCATCGACAGACCAGAAGTACCTCACATGCATGCAAAATACTCATGCTAGACTTGGAGCCACATACATCATGCATGCCTGGCATGCTGCAATGAGTCGAGATACAATGGCGGAAGCGCAAAACTCTCTTCCCACACCATGATGCCATGTATGCATTTGGTCAGGGGGGCTGTCACATGGCCCACCCCCCGGTAGGGTGTGCAAGGTAGGCGCAGGCTGTTTCACTGCTGAAGTCCATGGCCTTTCCGTGACCCAGGCAGCCGTCCGCTTCATGTTGTACCACTCCTAGGCTTTGCAATCAATGGGTTCACAGGAACATGCCACAGAGGCCACATACAGCAACTTCAAAATGCAACCATGCATTTTCAAAACAATTTAGGCAAGGCGCACGCGAACTGCAGTAGTGACACTTTCTTTTCGAGGTAAACCCCGACTCAAGTTGGTGACATTTGCCTTAGTTTCACAGAGTGTGCAAGCATGCCAAATAGACAAAATCCAACTCAACATTGCAGCACCCAAAGGACCAAGGTGCGAAGGTAAACCCAATCCCCCTTGACGCCAACCAAGACAATGAACAGGCGATGTTTTTTGCCATCTTCTGCAGTAACCTGACATGCATGCATGCTTGGATAGCGGCAAGAAGTAAAGTTGTAAACATTATGTCGTGCATGCATTAAACAAATCTTAGCAAAACATTTGTTTGAAATGGCGGCCAGGAACTTCAAATCCTTCAGTGTAAAGATTTCTCAACTCTTCTACAAGTGCTTCTTGCAAAATTGACATGGTAAAGTCCCCAGTATAAAGCTCTCCAGGCATGATTGAATGTAAAAACCTGGAGTTGAAGCTATGCCCAGCGTGCCCATCAGGAACAAGTGCTGGCTGCAGGCTTGTCACACTCACCGCCCTTCTCAACTTACCACGACCCTCGTCACCATGCACCATAACAGGAACACAGCAGTCCAACTCATGCAGGTGGTCTTGAAAGACACTGTGATGCCCCTTCACCACTCTGAACTTCCCCCAGTAGTCACGTAACATGGCTTTCCAAGCATCTTGCTCCGTCACCTTGTGACCACCCAATATGGGCTCTCCATGGGTCTTCTTGAAGATGCAGTCCAGCCAAGATCTAAAGGGAAGCGCGGGCCATGGCATCATGACATGTTGGTTCTTCCATTTCACTGGAAGGTCGTAGTGCACCATTTTCACAGGTAAAGTCATGTTGAATCGAAAAATGAGGTTGTGCAGGTTGCGCGAGCAATTTGCCGGGCAAGACCAGCTCTTCATTTTTGAAAGCAAGACGCTTGGACCTTGCAGCAAATTGCAGCACCAGATACTTAAAGAGGTAACATTCTTGCTTGTCAAGATCTTAGCTTTACTACATGCATGCAAGCACAGCCACACCACATGCTAAGATCTCTGCTCCCGGACGGAGTGCGCATGCAAGAAAACAGCTGCCCCATTGAAACCACATGTCGTGCAGAATCGGCCTGGGCTCCACTTGACATGTATGCATGCACACACACAGACAAAACTTCACACAAACATTTTTCCATCATGCATGCATGCATGGTGAACAGTTTTCAGCACAAGGAGCTCCAGTGTCAAAGCCTTCAAGCATCGCATCCAGAATTATATGGTCCAAGTCATATGTTGTGTCTCGCATGTGGTATGGAGTTGCCAAGTCAACACCTCAGCTAGACAAGAAGTGCACTGTCATGACTATTATATACTGGGTGATGGTGCATGCGTTCATGCATGCATGCACAAAAGAGGCATGGCCCAAGCTAAGCACGACATTCGTTGTCATCGACATGATCTTGGTTAAGTCGATGTTTTTTTCGGCGTCCTTTCTCAGAAGTTGATTCTTTGGCTTTTCTCTTTTGTGAGCTCTTCGCGTGCTCTCCTGCGAATTCTCAGTCCGTGCATGTAAAACAGGGCGAATCATGCGTGCGCACTATTTGTAGGGAAAATGCATGTGTGCAAAACTCATGCATGCATTGCACTGAATGAAACACATCTCAGTCATCTCAGCCTTCAGCAGGCAACGGATGGCCTGCAGCAACAGGCCACTGCATCAGCACAGGAAGCACCACAGGACATCATAGGACATCAAGGTTGGATACAAACTTGCCTTCCAAATCATCCATGAGGCCTGTGCACCAAACCCAGAACAAGCAATGCATGCGCGATATATGCAGCAACTATCTGCCAGCGCAAAACTGCAGACAAACATGCATGCACAAAACAACAAGCTTTGCATAGCGGCAGCATGCACTTTTCGTGCGCACCCCCAGGTCTGCTGTCAAGGTCTTTTGTCAAAATTAACACGCAGCCATCATATGTATGCTGACTCATGCGTGCAACATGAATGGATCATGAATGTTGGCACTCACTTTGCTTTTTTTGCTTTCTTCACCCTTGGCTTACATGCATGCATGGCCAGTCAAGATGAAGATGCCAAGAAGAAACATTCAAATAATGCACACCATACCCACACACTTCATGCATGTCAAGAAACTTGCGCTCGTCGGATTCTTCTTCCGATTTCACATCCGCTGGCTCCTCTTTGGCATGTTTTTTTTCCTTCTTCCTTTTGGCTTTCTCTGCGCGCTCTGCTGCCTTTGCAGCTTTGGCTTCTTCAGTCTCAGGCGGTTTCCAAGACCTAGGCAAGAATTCTTGAAAACATGTTGCGTGATCCATTTGAACACATCGCAGCTCAAAAACACATGCGCTTGAGGGCAGTGCCTTGCACGCACCAAGTAGAGATTCATCTCACAGTCTGCCTTTGAAACGCTGATGAAAGTCTTCAGCAGGAGCTCCTTGTCGTCCCTGGCCGGAAGGTTTTGATGCTTGTGTCCCAAAGTAATATTTCAAAAATAGACAGGCCCACTTTGTCGGGGTGGCAGCCACTGAGTTGGACTGCAGCTCAATCAGCTTCATGTTCTCTGCAGCCAGCACATTCAGCGGCTTGTCGATACCGTCGTAAAGCCTCAGTGGGGCAAATGATATATCAGGACTGTTTTAACAAAATGAGCTGCCAGAAACATATATACTTTTCACACCATGCATGGTTTTGATTCAATAAATCAAGCTGCTCTCCAGCCCGTTTCGAGTCTTTGTGCGGTTCTATTTTTTCCTGCCCAACATGCATGCATGCATGCATGAAAACTACCTGTGAGCACTCTCATGCATGGTTTGAGCTTTGTGTCAAACACCTCGCCTTAACCGCACTTGCCGAATCAATCTTCTTGCCCAAGATATGGAGAAATTGAGGCAAGACTTGGAAGGGGTTGGTAGTCTGCGACACTGTCGGGAACGGGGTTTTCTCTGGTGCTCCTTTCATCCTGAGCATGACAGAAGCAGCAGCAAGCTTTTACAATCTTGACCATGCATGCACACATGCATGTTTAAAGAAAGCTGGCCAAGGTTCACAGGCATAACAGTCTGTGTCTCACCTGGCTTGGAGTCGGCCATTGTTGGCGCCGAGTGCTCAGGACGGTCCAGCAAAGAACCTGTCGAGTCCTGAAGCCAGGAAAATATAACACGCAAATATCAAAACATCATTGCATGATTGTTGAAAAATGGTTGATGGCCATGTTTTGCTTAGTCACAATTGCTACACCTCAGCCAGCATGGATGGATGCACAAATGAACAGGCATGCGTGCATTCATGTGTGATCACAACACCAAAGCACATGCGCATACACAAACCAGGCCTCATAGTGAGCCGTGGCACTTTGCGAAAGCCTGCTGCCCGTCTCGTTCACATTCTTCTTGAGATGTTCAACATCTATGTCGACAAACTCACCACCCGAAATGGGGTGCTTGAAGAGCTTGTTGTTTTCCCTGGCCCATTTAAAGGTGTTCTCGATCATTTCCTGCAGGTATCCAAGTACAGGTGTAATCAATGCACGCCAACATTTTTATGTCATATGTTAATATACAGACATGCATGCATTCATGTGTGACCATGAACTGGATCAAAGAGTACCCCCGGCCTCGTCCCAGAAGTACTTCTCGCGAAGCTGGCGTTTGGTGACCCGGCTCTCAAGGTCAGTTGAAGTCTTTTTCGATTCAACCCATTTTTTCACATTAAGCTCCACCAGGTCAAAGTTGCCCCCACTTTCCAAGAACATCTTCTTCAAATCTGCCCCTGGGTGATGGGAATGCAACTGAGTAATCTAGTAAATTATTGTATATAGATAGCACAAGTTTGCAAACATGTATGCCTGTATGCATGTGTGTATGATTTTTTGAGTTGCATGCATGCATGCATGATATAACAAAAAACCAAGCCACTGCCAGACTCGGTTTCATACATCTCTTGCACATCTTTGCTGCTTCTTTTGGCATTCTGTGCGTACCGGCGAATCCTGAGGCATGTGCAACAGGAATACTCATGAATGATATAAGAATTCTAAGTACCAGACTTCCAGTCATCAGCATCCATTCGGTTGGATTTCTTGGCAGGCTCCACCAGTGCATGGCTTTGAAGAGCCTTGCAGAAAAAGGAAACACATTACATGCATGCATACATATTGTTTATATACGTATAATATATATATATCATAATATATACATACATATATATAATATATCATTAATGTACATATCACATCTATACTATGCACCCGAGCCCTGCCTCCGAGTTATCCTGGGAATCCAATTGAGTCGCTGGTGTTTCAGCCACAGCAGGCACCTGCCAAATCACACAGACATATGCAAAATCAACTCTCTTTGTGAGACTGCAAGGTCAGAACACATTGGGTACCATGCTACATGCCACATCCTGAACTTAAGCCCCATGCACCTTTGCCTCATCAGACACCACATCAGATGTCCTGCGTTTCTTTTTGGGTGATGTTCTTTGACATAAAAACATGCAATATCATTCATGCATGATATATTTTAAATTCAAAAGGTTAAGCATGCATGTTCACTTGCAACTTTTGATCGTACATAAAATCACTTACAACTTGAACAGCATAGAAAGAAAACACAAAGCAATTCATGCACACATATTCATGCATGGATGCACACATGCATGAAGTCTCCTTCCAGCTCCTGGGGCAGAAGTCTCTGTGGGAGGTGGGCTCGGGATTGTCTCTTGGTTCATCAAGGCATCTTTGCGTTTCTCTAACTCTGCTGCTTGCTCTCTTGCCACACGAAGCTTTTCCTGAAAGAACGCCATTTGTGCGTCCAAATCTTTCATCTCCTGTTCCCGCTTTGCATTTGCTTCATCGATCCTGCGCAGCTCCTCCATGTCAGCAGCAGATGCTGGCACTGCAGGTTTCAGCAGGTTGGCATTTGATCCCCCTGACTTTTCAGCAGCAGTGCTTGTCACCTTTGGGCTTTGGTTGCGGAAATCTTCTTGACTCTTCAGAAGGAATTCAGCTTCTGTTCGGGAAACTTTTAAGGCATCCATGATGTTTTGCACAGATGCATCATCTTTCATTTTTTGATCCCTTGCTTTCTCCAGTTCCAACCTGAAAGCTGCTTTCTCCTGCTCACGCTGCAAACGTAGTTTGGCCATCTCTTCTCGTTCTAACTCTGCAAGCCTCTCTTTTTCAGCTTCTACACGCGAAGCCTCTGCAGCTCGTTCTGCATCTTTCTTTGCCTCCTCCAAACGAGCAGCCTCTGCAGCCGCCTTTTCAGCAGCTTCGACCTGTGCTGCTTCTTTGGCCTTCTTTTCAGCTTCTAAACGTGCTCTTTCTTCAGCAGCTTGCGCACGTGCTGCTTCTACTTTCTTTTCCTCCTCCAAACGTGCAGCCTCTGCAGCTGCCTTTTCCGCAGCTTGGACCTGTGCTGCTTCTTTGGCTTTCTTTTCCTCTTCCAAACGTGCTGCCTCTGCAGCCAACCTTTCTTCTTGGACCTTTTTTGCTTCATTGGCTTTCTTTTCAGCTTCCAAACGTGTAGCCTCTGCCGCTTCCCTTTGCTTTTGCCTTTCAGCATTCATGGCTTTTCTCTCTTCATCAAGCTTCTCAGTTCTCACACGAATGTCTTCCTGAGCCTTCATAATCTTCTCATGTTCCACAAGCATTTCTCGGTGACGGGCTTCTATCTTTGCCCCATGTGATTCCAATTCTGCGGATTGAAAGTGTTGAAGTTGTTCGAATTCGTCCACTCTGGCTTTCTCAGCAAGCACTTCCTCTTCTTGCCGACTAGCTTCTGCTTCTAGCTGACGCAAGAGCGCACGTCTGTGAGAAGCTCATCTCTAGCAGCTTCAGCAGCTGCCACTGACGATGCCCGAGGTGTCACAAGAGGTGACTCATCAGGCTGGCGACAGTTCTCCTGCAGACTCATTTTGCAGATTGCGCACACAAACATGCACGACATAACTTGCACATGGCGAAATATTGCAAATATATATATATATGCATGCATGCATATATACATGAATGGCTTGCATGATGGATCCTCAGGCAGACACCCATGTTGACCATGTCATAGAGCCATCACTAGGAAGACCCAGGCGCATGAGCACCAGTTGCAGAGGCACTGAAAAACTGACCTGCATGCATTAACTTGGAAAGACGCACATATGCAGTCATATGCATATATATTTTTTGTAATCGATCCAAAGAACGAATGCGTGCACATGCATGTGCATGCTTTTGCATGAATGTGCATGCATGCATGCCATGGGCATGCATGTGCATGGTGACAAATCCAGCCTGGCACCGCAACTGCTGATGGCGGCGACGATGTCGCTGTGGAAGATTTCTCAGCCTCTTCCACAGCAGCTTGCATTCGAGCCACTTTTGCTAGCTTCTCCTGGAGGCAATGAGGCATGTGACTAGGTATCCACAATATATATCCATGCATGGATGCATGTTTTTGGGCTACCATGCTAGGCCCCACACGCCTGTATCATCGCGTCTAAAGACACTTGTGACTCTGTTGACCCCATTCGGAGCAGGTTCAACCCACAGTCTAATGTCTCCTTGGACATGGCTAGTCGTTTTGTTTGAGCCCAACCCTCACATGAATGCAGCACATGCATGCATGCATGGTAGGATCCAAAAGTCCTCATATCAAAAATGCAATTCGAGCACTTTTTCAAATTGCGCCCGTTTGCGGATTTTTGCGCCCGAGTTGCGGATTTTTGCGCCCGAGTTGCGGATCAGGTTTTTTTCAAAAAGCCCGTGAAAGAGCCAAACTTGGCGAATTAGCTCTGAAAGTTTTTTCTCTGAAAGCTATGTTGACGGAATTAACTCTGAAAGTTGGTGGCCTGAATTAACTCTGAAAGTTAACGCTCTGAAAGTTGACCTCTGAAATTAATTCTGAATCGAATTAACTCTGAAAGCCAAAGCTCTGAAAGTTGAAGATCGATCTGAATTAACTCTGAAAGTTATCAATCGTGAATTAACTCTGAAAGTTAAAGCTCTGAAAGTTGAAGATCTGAATTAACTCTGAAAGGTATCGATCTTAGGATTAACTCTGAAAGTTGGCTGTCGATCTCGAATTAACTCTGAAAGTTGGCTGTCGATCTCGAATTAACTCTGAAAGTTGGCTGTCAATCTCAAATTAACTCTGAAAGCTGGCTGTCGATCTACTATCGAATTAACTCTGAAAGTTCCGTGCTCTGAAATTTTAAAAGCTCTTTCACATGCTGTTTCCTACACGAGCTGCATTATATATATCGACAAGAGCCGGGTCAGCCACTACTGCATGTCTGAACTCACTTTCGAATTCTGTCATGGTCTCACGCCACGACTCAGGTATAACAGTAGCACTGCTATCCCAAAGGTATTTGAAACATGTATATAAATCAGCATCATCCCATGTGTCACCCAGAGGAAGCCCGGCAAACAACTGGCGATCTGTTGCATCAGCGGGCACATCAGGCTTTCTCCTGCACCCCAATCAGGCATGTATGCGTGCTTTTATATATATAATATATATTCTAATGCATGCATGCATGCATGTATGCAGTCCTCAAAGATCGGACTGGTTGTACTTCAGCTTGACCCCAAATCATCTTGAGACGCTGGCCAAAAGCCGGAGGGTATACCCTCAGATTCATGCATGGTGTTTGGGATGCGGTCCTTGCCATGCATGCAAGCACTATACTAGCACTGCAGCCCTTGAGTTTGCAACTGGGTCAGCTTGAGTGCTTTTGTTCCACTCCATGACTTTCCCTTGCGACCTGGGTGAAACAAATATATGCATGTGTATATATATATATATGCACCACCATGCACATTGAGCTCACGGGGATCTAAGCTAGATACGGGCTGTTTGGACGGTTGTCATCCTTTCGCGTTCTTCACGTGGTAGTTTTCCCAAGTCCATGCGTCCAATCTCCCTCCAATTGCTTTTTAACAGCAGCCTTTTTGGTGATGGCGATCCATATTTCATCAACCAAAACGAAGTTTCATACACCTAAGCACATGCGTGAACATGTTTGAATAACATTGCTTGACAATCATACATGGATGCTTACACAGCTGAGTGGCAAAGCAGATCCGCTGCTGCAGCCATTGCCACCGGTAGTATGCAAAAAGCAAACTTTGACGAGGCTGCTCAACTATATAAAAGGCATGTTGGCTCAGCACCAGCAAGCAAATTAAAACCACCCTTAGTTGCATGCATGTAGCTGGGTCTGAAAACATGCATGGGCTGACAACACAAGACTGCATGCATCAATGCTAGCTGATTAATGCATGCAAGATTCCGGGATGCCATTCGGTTTCCTTGAACTACAAACTCATACCCAACTCCCATGGGGTTAATCCAGTTGCGAAACGTTGTTCCCCTTGCAGGGGTGCCCCATGACCGACAGTCTGGGGCTATCAATCCAAGGCAACCAGGAGCAAGCTGTAGTGCTGCAAAGCATGCCACCCTTAGAGCCATACATGAAAATTCACATGTATATATCATGAATGAAAATGCATGCGGGCAGCATGCATGCTGAGTATAACACAGAAAACCCGGGGGCGAGAGAAAATCATGGGCTCCTGGATGTCCGTCTTCTTCACCCAGTACCAGATCAAAGTGACCCACATTGAAACCAGCTCGTTTCCTCAAGCACTATACCCACCCATTAACATGACCCATGAGGATTTCAAAGTATGCATGCCAACATGCCTGTGCACATTTACAGTCTTAGGTGAGGGCCATCCCCGGCTGGTATGCGAAGCGCCAGAAAACAGCTCCACAAATTGGAAAGGTTCAGACTGCCAATTGAAGTGGGTGTTCCACATCATCAGCAAAACCTGCAGCTATCATGTCTTGATCTCAGTTCAGTTCTTAATGAAACAGCGAGTTTGATCTCAGGACCCAGCTACACCAATCATTGCCTGCCCAGTGTTGGAAATTCAACAATATATCATATCATGCATGTGTTTGACTGAACTTACAGTTGGCAGTGTGCATGTAAGATCCCGCCTTAGGCACGTGGGTGTCCACCAACAGTCTCATCATGGATCCACGCTGAGGAAAGGGCATGGTCTACAAGAATGTGTAAACACAACACAACATGATTGCAGTGCATGCATGCATGCATGGGTGTTGGATGCATGAATGCATGCTGCATGCATGATGGAGCGGCCTGTTCTTGAGCAGAGCAACAGCAAAGATGTCAAGTCAAAAGTCAACAAAAACTATATATATATAGACAATGCGTTTGTCAAAGTATGCATGCTTGCACAAGCCCAGCCTTCCATCATGGCCTCTGTGGCCCACAAAGCCATGGCGTACCTCCACAAATTATACATGCATTGGTCCCCCCCATGACATGCAAGAAACATATGCAAGGAACAGCAGTGAAATTTACATATGCACACATGCATGCAAGGAACAGGCAGTAAACATTTTTTTCTGCCACAGCAAAGTGTTGCTCACAGGTTTAGCTCTTAGGCCGAGGTGTCGGGTTTCTTCTCACTTAGTTGCTGGCTGCCCTCCGTCCTCCAAGTAGATTGCAGAAGGGTTCAAACAAGCATGCCCAAAAATGCACGTCATGCATACCTAGCGCAAAAAGATGACAAGCCTTTTCACCCACAGCGTCTGCATTCTTTGCAAATGCCTCAGGGCATCGCGCAAGACAACCATGTGCGTTTTCAAATGTGCACAATATCTGCACATGCATGCATGCACTTCTTGCTGCCTGCACTTCCGCTTCTTGATTGATCGGCTTGTCCCCGGTGGACACCTGGTTGTTTTTACCCCAACGAACTGCAAAAGGCTAGTTTAAAAAAGTTGGGCTTTGGATATGCATGCTTTGCTTACAATGTTACCCCTTCTGCCTGCCTTGGCCTTTTGGATTGCTTCTGGAGACAGTCTTGTGAAAACCTGCAGGCACATGTGCACAATGCAAACTCAGCACCACCCGGCCTGTATGAACACCCATCTCCCAGTGATGCATGCACACAGTTCTCTCAGTTCATGGCTTGTTCAGGTGCAAGCAGCGGTGCCTACACGAATTCATTTTTGTGCATGGTACATATTTTCTTTCACATTGCAAAGTGTTGCATGCATGCACCTAAATCTCAACAGAAATATGTTTAACTAAGATATTTTCAAAGATCTATCTGATATACAAAAGTTGGATTTGCATTACAATGGCCTTCGCTGGTGGCACTGCTGGCATAGCTGTTGCCTCTGCTGTTGCCTTGCCTCTTGTAGCGGGTGTTCCCATGGCTGTTGCCACGGCTGCTGCCTTGCCTGTTGCTCCCAACACCTCAGAACCTTCTTTGGGGGGCGAGGCTGGCTCTGCAGGCTTTGCATTCATCATCTCCCTGGTCAGAGCTTTAGGTGGAATGGGTGGCCACCACGGCTTGGGCATCACAGGTGGTTTTGGTGGGGGGGGAGGCGGTGTTCGCTTCTGTGGCCGAAAGACTTGGTCTTGAGGTGGTGGCCCCGGTGGCGGTGGTAATGGTTCCTCCACCACATGCTGGTGCATTTTTTGAGTGGGTTTAGGCTGGGAGTGGCCAGGAGGTTCAGCAGGTGCTTTGGAAGATTGCTGGGCGGGTTTGGTTGGCATTGGCTTCGGTTCAGGTCGCTTTGGCTCTGAGGAGCTCTGAGCTGAGCTGGCAGCAGGTGCTTTCACTGGCCTGTAACAGTGTTCACACATGCATGTATTTGCATGCATGCATGCATGCATGCATGCATGAATGACAAACTGGGACTAGATGCAAACAACTCCAAACCTTGTCTTCGGTGTAACCCTCACAACCCGATCAGGTTCAGGAATATTAGATACTCGATCCTGCCAAAAAGATTGGCATGCATGCGTGCTATATATATATATATATATATATGCATGACTGCAAATTCAGTATGCGTGAGTTGCTATGCGTGAAAACTCTTATGCATGAACATGGATGCGCACATTCCAGCAGCCTGTCCTGGCTTGGGGCGAGAGCTGCAAGGGTCGCCATGGTTTGGCTAATGGATGGGTCCTGCACAAGGTTTTTAAGAAACATTCCAACATGCATGTATATATGTTCTTGGCAACATCTTAACAGTTGATCCACAGCCCTGCCTGCTCCAAACGCCGAACTGTGCACTCAGAGACCTGGAAACACATGACAAACTGATCAGGGTTGACAGCTTAGAGTTTCAAACAAATAAAGCATGCATGCATATTAATTGGCTGAAAGAGCTGGCTGCACCTTCTGCCTTCGAAGGAGGTCTTGCCACAGACCAGGAGCGTTCTAAGTAACAAAAGCTGCACTATGCATTGCACAGTTCTTGCCCCATCTTAAGGCCCAGGCAGCATCTATTTGTCGTTTTCGGGTGACTGTCTGTTTGAAACAGACACCACCGATTTCAGCCTCCCATGTCATTGAAAACACAAAAACAGCTATCTTTCATGGATACATGATGATGTGTGTAAACTTCCGCGAACAGCCTCCACTGTAGTCGAAGATGTTTCTTCCATCTCCTTGTCATGCCATTGCATGCATGCATGCGTGTTTTTTTTAAAGAATATGAGCCAAGAAGTTCCAGCCACCCAGCCTGCTGTCAGCACAAAGCCACGAAAGGGCGAAGCGCTGAGCTTGAAAAGGGGCTGCATGCATGCATGTCTGAGTAAGTCATCATGTGTGGACACACGCAACCCGTCAATATAATTTTCAAAGCTGCATGCCAATCAATTCACCCAGCAACAACAGGTTGGGGCACTACATCGACAGGATGTATAGGCCACAAGCTTGAACCACACGCCAGGTACCTGGAAAGACAAGGCATTATAAACTTAAAAAACATTTGGGACACACTTGCCATGCATGAAGTTCGAAAATACACCGCAGATCTTCGCTTATGCATGCAGCATGTTTGCTATCGACATCAGTTTAGCAAGTAAGCTCAATGCCCCGCAGATCGTGCGGAATTCGCACGCTCATGCATGCATGGGCTACATAATAATTTTGGAAATAGCAATCGCACAAATGTTTGCACTTGTGCTGACAGCAACCCCTAATCATGAATTGGCAGCATTGTAGATGCCTTGGGTCATGCCAACTGCACACGGGCTCAGACCAGTGTCTAGCTTTCCATCGACCGACCTATCAACATGCATGTATATGCATGAATGCATGCATGAAAGTAAAACCCATGTGGCCCAAAAACTATTTGCCCAGCCTAGATGCACTCAGCATACGCCTGCATACGCATGCATGTGTTTTCAATCCATGAATGTCTTGTGCAGCACGTTTTTTTTCATCACTACGCATGCTTTTTAAAAAATATAAGTTTCTCAGTGGGCCTTACGTCCAGCATCTTTCGCGGTTTCATCATCCCAGCCGTCTTGCAAAGCAGCAACCCTGGCTCGGTGGTATGCCTTGCTCTTTCTCTTGACAAGCTCTGCATCCATGGGCTCCCTGGGAGGTCTGCCCCTAGCTTTGGCCTTTGCTTTTGCCTTGACAGCAGGTGTGGCACGTTGCTTCGCTTTTGCTTTGGGTGTTGCCTTGGGCAAAGCCCTGTCGGCTCGTGCCTTAGCTGTTGCCTTGGCCTTCGCCTTCGCCTTTGCCTTTGCCTTCTGGGTAGGCCGGGTGGGCAAGGGATCCTCCGAACCTCTTGCCTTCTCGTTTTCCCCCCCATCATCAACATTGTCATCATCACCTGGGTCGCCATCATGCCGATCATCAGCATCATCCTCTTCCTCATCCTCTGGGTCCCCCCTCTTCCTTCTCTTGGGGGGTGGGAGGCACTCTGCATTCAACAGGTCTGCGGCCACATCAGGTACCTGGCCACAGAAAGGCATACTTGCATATGGAAGGGGGGTGGGTTTAAAATTGTGCAACGGTACCTCATGTTCCATAGGGGGCTCATCAGAGAGCTCTGCATGGAGACCAGGGTCGTGTGACTCTCCACTGTTTGCAGCATCACCTTCGATGCAGTCGATGTCCAAGGGCAAGGTCATCGGCAAGGTGTCAAGCTCATCAGGGTCTCGGTGAAGTTCAAATCTTTCAACATGCATGATGCAAACTTGGTGCCTCATGAAAAAAGACGAATTGCAACAAACAATTGAGTTTGTGACTCACAGCAGGTGTCGAAGATGGAGCAGCCGTCAAGGTCACATGTTTCTCACAAACCACTGCTGGTTCACACATGGGTGGCACAGAGGGCTCATGTTCACAAACCTTTTCCTCATGCATGGTGTGCGTGACCATCCGTTTAAGTTCTGCAGCACGCAGTCGTTTCTCCAACAGAACCTCAAGTTCCTGAAGTTCCTTCATTAGACTTGCCTTCAGAGCCCGTTCCTCTTCAACTTTTGCAAACTTCTCAGTGCTAGGCACATCAATGTCAGGCACACCTGGGCCCGAAACAGAGGAACCAGAATATATAGTAAAATTAGTAAAAGAAAAAATAAATATCATCTCAAGTGTATTGCAAGCTGGGCACGGTGTCCAGTTGGAGACGGCGTATGCAGACTTTGGCCTGTAAAAATGCGCGTATGCTATATCTCATGCATGAGTTCCTGCATGCATGTGTGCATCTGCATGCATGCAAATGCATCTGCCTGAACTTGAAGCAGATGGACCACAGATTGGCTTCGGTTTGATACTACAGGTCTTTTCACTTTCATCCATGCATGGCTGCTCATCCTTCTTCGTGCATGCTTTGCTTTCATCCTTTTCATCCTCAGGATCCTGACCAACAGAATGTGTTGCATCCCATGCATGTAACAAAGATTTTTGAAAGTAAGGTCCCTACACTCTCCGCTTGGTCTGAAGAAGAGTCAGACGACGAGTCAGTCTCACTTTCATCTTCATCTTTCTTCTTCAATCCTGTTTCATAAACCCAAATCAAAATCGTATGCGTGGAGGCATGAAGCAAAAAACTGCACCAATCATGCCTGGGAGCGTGAGACCAGCATATTTGAAGACGTCCCGGACAGCAGCATCTCTAGGCACATGCGGTCTCCTTAATCATGCATGCCTACATCCTTGCCTAAGTATAACATAAGTCATTCAGAGTATGCATGCTTATGAATGAGTGTCCTGGCAATTCGGGCAAAACGGTACACCAGTTGCTTAATCACCCTCGACTGCAGCTTGTGCTTTGTACCTTAGTAATTGTTTAATGCTGTCACATGCATGCAGCCTGGTACGCATGTTCATGACCAATTGATGTCACACAAAACTTTAAAAACCGGCAAGGTGCTGCAAACTTCCACACTTCGTGGAAGGCATAGGGACAGAAACTGGTAAACTGCTTGCTCCAGCATGCCCTGGCTTGGCCTCATTCCAAGCTTTTCAACGGCTAGGCCAACAGCATCCTTGTTCCGGGCCACATCGCCTTAGCTGGAAAACTTTTTAGAATAACATCTCATGCATATCTTTGTGCCCTATATGTGGCTTTGGTGCTATGAACATGCATGCCCCTGGCCTCTAGACAGCTTCTTCCCCCGGATGATGCACAAACTGTGCTTTGCACCAAGAGCTCTTAGATCAGGATGGTTCGCCCATGAAGTGGCAAGCACAGCGGCCTGCTCAAAAAAAGCCATGTTCACCCCAGGTGGCTTGATTGAAATCAGCTGGCCAAAATTTCTGCAGAACACATATCATAGTCATGCGTGATCATGCATGCGTGTATGCGTGAAGAGTTGGTTATGGCAAATGGTTGCAAATGAAATTCATTGCAAACGATGCCAAATGCAAAGATGATGCAGAAGGTCACTTGGCTTTCAAAGCACCTGTGCACAGATCAGGGATTGCATGCATGGCCATGCGTGGTTCTGAAACTGATGCCTTTCACCTTCATGCATGCACCCTGCCTGACCCAAAACCTGGCCAAAGGCATCAACTGTTACCCCAGCTGTCCATTGCAAGCCTCCCACAAGGCATGCCCATACATGAAATCTTACCATTTGCAGTGCAAGTGGTAGGTACACATGGCAATGCAAAAAGATAAACCTGGCCTTGCACAGCTTCGCGGGTCATCTTCTCTACGTTGGGGCAGTAGCAAGACAAATTGCTGCCGGCACATGCAACTATACGTAACAACATGCATGTAACATGCATGTCACATAGAAAAAATAACAAACTGACCCATTCCAATCCTTTTTATGGAAAATGGAAAAAATATCAAAATCATAACCTTTAAAAAAAAGTGCTCGATTTTGAGGGCCTGTCAAAAAAACGCTCGATGTTTGAAAAAATATATCAATTGAACCCTTGGACACTTTTTTTTGTACCATTTGAAGGTTCAGGTTCGATCAGGGCGGTGATGATGGGTGAGACCTTTGAGGACGCTTCAGACTGGATAGCCCAGAGAAGAGACACCGATGTGCCTGGCTTCTGCAGAGACAAAGAGGCCGCCAAGTGGCTGCAGGAAGCCGTGAAGAACACGAAGCGGAGGGACCGCTGGCCACGCCCATCG
>Ga0126342_10008974_pt1 | contig 17914 bp, 13 predicted proteins | sample Cyp1metagenome_FD_92528 | JGI IMG/M metagenome (GOLD analysis project Ga0126342, IMG submission 92528) | Coral microbial communities from Lord Howe Island, Old Settlement Bay, Australia - Cyphastrea 1 metagenome | ecosystem: Host-associated > Invertebrates > Cnidaria > Coral ... | reverse complement strand
TTGGCACTGAATCAAGATCATGTTTGGTTGTTTGAGGCCATGGTCTGTTGAAACTTCTAAGACCAAAATGGTTATGTTATGGCTACTTGGCTACAGGATGGTGCCCCTCAGTTATAAGTTGCTCTATACACCCCATTAACTATATATCTACCATAAACCCAAACTAGTGAAATTGGAGTTATAAACGGCCCAACTGAACGCACATATCAGCCACCAAAATCCCAATAGTTTGACCATTTTTCATGGCGAAACTGCCATTTTCCCTATGGTTTCCCTATGGATCCTATGTTTCACCAGGCTTCGCTGGTTGACGCTCTCCAGGCGCCTTGTGCACTGCCCCGTTGAACGTGAATCCTTTTGCTCCGCCCTCCTATGGCTACTGCCAATGTCAGGGAGGACGGGAGATGGCCGCCGCCGTGAATGGTAACGGTTCTCCATAGGAAAACCATGGGAAAACCACAGGGAAACCATAGGAAAATGGTGGTATAAGAGTTTGCTATGCTGTTTTAATGGGATTTCACCAAGACAATTCGTGACTTAATGGTGATTTAATGGTGTTTTAATGGGGATTCAAGTGTTTCATTCTACGGAAACTAGTGGGTTTCACAAACCAACAAATAAACAGCTCAAAATATCTATACTTTAATGGTGTTTATAAGCCAACATTTTTTCATTCTGTGGAAAATGAATTTATTTGTTGGTTTATAAACCCCATAAACTAGTGCGATATACCTCGCATAAACATGCATAAACCATAGTTATCCTACTTGCAAAGCAAGTTAGCTATGTAGGGGGGTCCCACCCTGTATGGAAAATGGCCCATTTAGTTTGATGATTCACCTAATTCACAAGGGTGACTAGCAGACTCGAGAAAAAAATACCCGAGGGCAGTGACAATTTTCCACAGCCCTGCAGTGCAAAGTGTGCACAGAGGGCATCCAAAGAATGGATTTATCATGACCTTTTTGGATTGTTCAGGTAGATTACCCTCTGGTAAACATACAAAAGAACTATGGAAAATCACAATTTCTAAGGGGTAAATCAACTATACATAGCAATTTTCAATAGCTATGTAGCGGTTTACCAGAGGTTAATCCAATTGAGAAGTGTTCGAAACTTTTGTTGGTTGAATCATACAAACCCTTTGTTACCCTATTCATTTGATAGGTTCTTTGCAGAATGTACTGCAATATCTACAACTAAAAGAACCCATAGTCATCAATGATGACTAGACGGGATTACACAAACCAATAGGGGAAAATCACAGTTGATGAGGCGAATCCCGTCAGCAACCAACCAGTAAAATAAAAAAAAATCTATGGTTCACAGAGGCAACAGACCCTATTCAATTCAGAACAAATCTCTAAAATCTACCCCATTTCCCAAACCAAAACGATTGGACAATCTATATCATTCATATATTATATCATATATTGTAGATGTTTATGATAAATATTAGATGTAAGTACATATAAGTATATTGGAACACAAATCAGTACATGTGGACTTTTCATATACATATGATATATCATCTACTTATATTGTAGACTTCCAATTGGTAAACTTAGGGATGGTCCACCATGAAATTTTTCCTTCATCTGCCAGGATCTCCTTGCGAAGGTGGTCAAAGCTGTGGGTCCCTGGGCTCAAGTGCTGGCTTGTTGGCCATGAAAATTGGGGTATATCATGGATTATCATGGTATATCTAAACATGCCTGCCGGTCAAAATCCGACAGTTCCACACATATTGGGCTTACCTTTTGGTATCATCAAACCTAGCTAGGTGGAAAATCCCTGATCAATGGAGATGTATAGCTGGGGAAAGTCAGGATGTTCCAATGCTATGGTTCATCACCGGCGGGTAATGATAATGCTGTGGGATTTTCATCGACCACTTTGCGGGGTTCTGAGTTCTGGACCCAACCTGGCATGTGCCGAAGATTTGTTTAAACTATATTTTCCCACATGATCATCCACCAGTAAACTAACATAGCCATATTGCATGGTATAGATGGCCCATAGAAATAGAAATCGCAGTTACAAATGGTGATCTGGTTGGTGGTTTAATCCTTCCCATTGACGAACTCCATCATTTTTAAAGATGGTTATTGCACCACCAACCAGTGATTACCCTCTGATAAACTGTTACATAGCTATTGAAAATTGCCGTTTATAGCTCATTTACCCATTAAAAATGGTGATTTTCAATAGCTATGTTAAATTACCAGAGGGTATCATAGCAAACTCTTAGTTTACCAGATGGTAATCACCAATGCTTGGGATTGTAAGTGTACTACTCAGCCCATTTATAATGAATTCTACTTGGTGGCTCATCCCACTTACGAAGTGGCTTATATCGTGAGTTACAAGTTGGATAGGGTTAATCTACTTACAACTAGGGCTATAAATTATAACCTATTTACTAAGTGTGATCAGCCACCAAGTAGTTGGTTTTTTGTCACCCTAGTTGTTCTATATCCCGAGGTTAACCGCTTGTCAACCCTAGGTTATATATATATCATATAATAAATATATAAATATAATATATATATATGTATTATATATGTATATATATTATATATATTATTTAAAATATTATATTTATTATTTGATATATTATTATGTATGTTATATATTTATATGTTTATTACATGATATATATATATATATATATATTATATGTATATATATTATTTATTACATATTATATTTTTATTATATTTTATATATTTTAAATGTTATATTTTAAATTTTATATTATATATAATTAAATAATATATATTATATATTATATCTGAAATATCATATATTATATATTTTATATGATATATATATCACTATATATCACAGTTTTTTCTATTGACCAGAAGTGGGATAAACCACCCAGTAGTCCACCGGGAACCAATGAATTTTCCTTCAGGATGCCATCCTTTCCCTTTGGGGAGTCGAAGGATGAGCCCAAGGTGAGCACTTAGCCAGCGGGACGTGGCTCATCGCGGCTCGCGTATGTAGGTTATAAAGTTATATATGCCGTGGACAAAACATGGTTTGTTTTCTCATAGAAGGGGATGGTCATACACCCATCAATAGGGCTTAATATACCCATTGTAATGATTCCCAATATAGGATGGATGACCATAGCCCACAAAACCAATGTTTTGACGATGGCACATATATGCCTGGGTTTGTGGGATTTGTGCAGGGTTGTGGTCCACGTATGTGCCTGGGGTGAACTAACCAGCTACGATCCACGGGATGACCACCAAGTAGTTATCAACTTATCCCACGATCCATGGCTTAATACACTTCTCCCACATATAGCCGGCCTTGTAAGCTACTTACTAAGTGAGATGAACCACCAAGTAACCATCTAAAATGGTGGGAAATTGGGATTTGATTTCACCACGAAAAATCCAAATTTAGCCATCAAAAATGGGGATTGATAGTTGAACGGCCTTCTAACTGCAACATACTTCAACAACAACTAGGGTTTATGGTAGATATACTATATGATGTGTTATAGAATATACGTATATATATATATGTATAATGTAAATAGTTAGATGTTTGAACATCATGCATCTTTCAACCATGGGTGCCAACATTGTAGGTGAATAGTTGACAGCCCAATTCACACAGTCCATTCCTGAGATTCAGTAGACTGTTTTGTAGATCTATCTATGTGAAAGGTCCCTTCTTCGGGGTGTTTTTCCATATTGCCGGATGCAGCCAGTCCAAATGCTGCAAAATCGTTGGGATACAGGGTTTTGGTGAACCTCCAAATCTTCAAGTTCCACATATCCACCACAAACCATATAGTCTATATGGTTGGGGTTAACTATGGTGTTCTTTCAGGAAGAAGATGAACAGGAGACGTGCATTATCACCTGGAAGACTGGGCGCGCAGGCGCAATGTGGCTGTGACAATTCTATCAATGAACACAGCACTGTCGCAGTACTACGGAAACCTGCACAATTTCGTGGTCCCATTTGATGAGCTGCTACGAAAAAGGTTGGATCGCTGCAACCATGATCGGCTCGCCCTGCGAGACAGTGAAGCTCGATACCAACAAGAGCCCGATTCGGAACGCGTTGGCCGCGCCCACTCCGTTCAGCGGCCCGCTTGTTTGGGGGCCCACCTTGTAGATATTTTCCTATGGATTATAATCGCAAATGCCCTCACGTCCGAGTCTGGGCTAGCGGTAGAAAGTGTTCCTGTATTTAGTTTGGTTAATTCTGATCTTCCAGATGATGCTATAATGATGGTTTGATTATGTTTGATTATGTTTTGTATAAAAGACATCTATCAACTTTCAAAGTGAATTTTGATGTCCACAACGCCACGTTCTGCACTCCACATTCTCATTCTCTCGGTAGATTTACCTCCAAACTCCACTCCCTCAAAAACCCTGGACAGGAGGCGTCCCAAAAAGATCTCGGAGCGATTGAAAGCTCGGCAAAGGTGACGGAGGCATGGCAAGAGCTGTGTTTTTGTTAAGCACCGGCAAGAGGTATACATGAATGTCTGTGTCTATGCATGTGTAGATGATTTTAAATGATTGTAGATGTATGTATAGATAGAATTGATATATATATATATATATAGATCTCCATACACATGTTTTCAATCCACCCCATTCCCATTTGGAAGGACTGACCTTGACTAAGAGAGGACTTGGCACAAGATTGGATGGGTCGAAATGTCTCTGAATTTCTATATTCTTATGGGAGGATCATGGCATAGTGCTACTAAGTAACAAAAGGGGGTATGTAAACCGCTGGTAAACTGTTACATAGCTATTGAAAATGGCCACAGAAATCGTTGATTTAGCCATTAAACATGGTGATCATGGTGATTTTCCATAGATTTTTGTATGTTTATCAAGCCGGGTAAACCTCAGTCTTTGGGTTTCATCGCCAATGACACAGGCTAAAGTGGGCCTGGAAACTGAGCAGGAAGCGCGTGTCCGGATTGCCAAGGACGAGCCCCGGATGGAGATCACCACCCATTGGGACAAAAAAAAACATAGCCTGTATGCATAAGAAAGATGTATCACTGTTACATGTGGATAAACAGTGATTAACAGATAGTTTTATCATTTTCAAATCCGCATGTATTTTATGACAAAATGAGAATCAGCAAAGATGTTGCATCAACAATGTGGGTTATCTCTGAGAATCTCAAACAAAAACAGATAGTTTTAACCGGGTTGAGCAATCATTTTGAATGGAACTGGTGTTGGTTCTTTTCCAAATGATGGGTACAACCAGGGAAAACATGGAATAAACAGATATAGTTTTCGATATAACCAACGATAGTGGGAATATATGACCAACAGCAACAACAACAACAGCAACAACAACAACAACAACGCCAACAAGGGAACAACAAACAGTTAAACAGCAACAACAACAGCAACAGCAAGATTGGGCGGTTTGGACAGTCAAGGAGGACCACGGAGGGACACAACAAAGAACTTCACAACAGCAGATAGCCATGGCATGGCCAATTCTTTGGGCTATGGCTCTACTGGGCCATCCAGGAACGACAGTGCAGACTGGCGTTTGCCAATTGCATCTCACATGGCACATGGCGCAGACTTGCGGGATGTGTCAATGAGAGCGGTCAGGGCCAAAGAGATCCTGTGAATTTCACAGGTTGACTTCGGCGGCCTTCCTTGACCAGGCCCCTCAGTTGACAGAGCCCGCCATGGCATCCTGCAGTACCAATTGGCCGCTACAACACTCGCATTGTTCGAGGGCTTGACAAAGGTCAGTGAAATGCTTGGGTACCACAGCGAGCCGTGTAAGTGCTGTTTTTTGGGCACAATGTGACGTGGCGTTTCCCCTTTTAGGTTGAGATTTGGCAAGTGATGTTACTCTCTTGCAATGTACCAGTTGTGACAGCATTTGGATGATAAGCAACCCCATGTAAATTGTCATTAATTACAATCAATTACAATATTCATTTCTTTGTTGAGTGTTTCAGAGTTAAAACCACCAATCAGTTGAAGCTGCCAGTGACAGTCAGTGGCAGCCAGTCAGATCTGCCAAGTTTCGTGATGCGAGGTGGTGCAAAAATCTTGCATCAGTTGGCAAGCGTTAGGGATTCCTATGAAATACTGGGACATTTTTTGGGGATTACAATGGTTTTTTGCCCATATACCAACTGGCGCAGGACTTCAAAACCATCACCAGTAGTTCGATATATCTACCAGAAGTTGGCCCACTTGTTTGCCAACTTCTCGATGGTTTGGGGGCCCACAGTGGATGTCGAGTCGATATATCGATACAATGTGAGGCCCCCCATTTATAAGTTGGTTTATAAGCACCAGTAACTATAGTTATAAGTACCATAAACCATAGTTATTGGAGTTATAAACCAACTTAGCTATCAAACGGGGGCCTCACATTGTAAATTATGATAGATTTGATGTGATTCGATTCTTGAGCAAATTTGAGTTCAATATCTCAGCCATCCCCAGATGCTGCCACCATCTTTATCCTTTTCCTACTGTTTGGTTTGTTAAAATGATAGATGATTCCCATTCCCATTCAACAACCAATAGCCAGACGATAATAAAATATCATGAATAAAATACATTAAAACCAAATATTTGGTGGTTAAATCATTCTATTCCCATAATATCCCACATCTACCACCGATCACGCTTTCAGGAGTTGAATAGCAACAACTTCACCATCAGTTTGGGTCAATGCGATCCTATCAGAGGAGGTGGTGAAACTTGGCGGCGCCAGTACAACCCAAAAATGCCCCAGGAAAGCTATGAGAAATGGCTGGCTTACAAGTGATTTGGGGGAATTGAAGCAGCACAAATGGGGATTGATTGAATTAATTAAGAAAAATTATGCTATAGTGGAGTTGCCAGTCTTATATTACATATATATATATATATGTATATACGTGTGTGTGTATGTCTATGTGAATATACGTATTGGGATATAATGGGTTCAATGGAGATATACTGGGATGAGATGCGGATGGCTGCTCAGGTAATGCATGAGGTTTAACATCAAAGGTAAGGTTTCAAGCAACAAAATTATTCGCATAATGGAATATAATATTTTCTTTCAGCTAGCACTAAGTATTACATGTATTTGGTTTTTAACAATTATTTTTTGATTCAAAGGGTATCTTAAACAATGAAGAATGGTGTGTTAAGCAACACAAGTATTGGTGGAATTAATCTGGATACCGCAAAGTTGGGCAGGAAAAGCCACCAAATTCTTGTGCTTTTTACATCATTTTACCATAAAGCCTACCAGCTGATTATAGATAAGTTCGTATAAGCATAACTAGGGTAGATGCTGGCTTGAAGGTAGGTCTATCGAACTACAATGTGGGCCCCCCTGGTTATAGGTTGGCTTATAATCCAATCTAACTAGAGTTATAACTACCATAAACCCTGGTTTTTGTACTTATTTGGCCCAACTAGCCTATCTTGGGTGCCCCACTTTGTAATTAATGGATTTATAAATCAACAAACACCAAAAATAATGATATACCCACCTCTGAGGTATAGAATCCAACTAAAAATTGGCGGCACTGCCATGAATGTCAAGAGTTACCCTCTGGTTATTTAACATTATACAACATTTTGCCATGGAACATGGCACATAGAAATAGATGATTTATGATGATTTAGTTCTTCAAAATGGTGATTTTAGATAGCAAACCGAGAAATGCCTAGGGTAGATGCGAAGGAGATAAATGATCAATTTTACGTCAATGATTCAATGATTTCATGGTTCGATGATACCAATTCGGTACATTATTAGATAAAGAAATCACAATGACAAGTTGGGAGTTGGAAGATTACCTTCCTTCTGGAATGACTGATTCTCAGATTCTCAGGATCTATGTTACTTGGTTGGATGGGAACTACCCTTGTTCAGGTGAAGAGGTTTTGATCGTATTTTAGGCAATCACAAGGTGGTCCCTCCCCAGTTGTGTTTGTTGGTTCATGCACCCCATTAGAGGTTTCTTGAAATGGGGTTACTCCCAAATCATCCAGAATTAGTCCTTTTTAGTACTGAAACCCGTGGTTTTGGGGATCCCCCGTTTTTAGGATACCCCCATATATCTACAATGTGGGGCCCCCAAGATAGCTAAGTTGGTTTATAACTGCAATAACTAGGGTTTATGGTAATGATAACTATAGTTAGATGGGGTTATAAACCAAGTTATAACTAGCGGGCCCCACATTGTACCATTAACCCTAGTTATATTTGTTACATTAGTTACATACCAACTTAGCTAACAAACTGAGGTGCACCTCGTACTAGAGCTGATGGGATGGGATGAGATGGGTATAAACTCATTCCCGGGGAAAAGTTATGGGTTTCCAAATTAAGTGACCACGAAAAAGACAGAGAGGTAATTTACCACTACTCCAGCAGGAGTTTGTTTTCTATCTTTGTGGATTTCGGTATATCTAGTTTGGCGGAGGCTAACTATTTTTTCTGGGTCAGTGAAAAGCTGTTTGTTATAGATTGTGGGACATATGATATTGATTTTCCACACCGCTCAAAACAAAACCCCGTTTTTTGATTTATCTAAGATTGGCCATGATATATGCCTGGTAACAAATCTGGAAGTGGCAAGAGAGATTCCAGCCACATGTTTGCATTTTCGCATGTTTTTGCAATGTGTCGTTTCGACAAAAGGTATAAGGGGTCCTTGTATAAAAAAACACACAGGCCGCAGGCGACCAGTGTCGTGAGGAGCTACAGTAGCTTCCCAGCACCTTGACACAGCCCTGGTTTTCATAGACATGGCCGCAAAGTCCTTATGTCAAATCTCCCATTTGCTATTGTTCATTCCCAATGTTGAATGTTTCCATTTGGGCCCCAGAGTTATAAGTTAGTTTGTAAATCGGATGTATCAAACATAGAATCAATCCCATGAAAAATCACATAATTTTGGTTGGTTGAATCAGTTAAATCGCCATTTTCCTAGGGTAATCCCCATCTTCGTTGTTTAAAGCCATTTATCCAGCGGTTTCAAACTCCATCCTTGGCCCGCCTAAGGACAAGTCCTGTTGCTTTGAGCGTGGGGTCACCTGTACGAGTCTTGGACAGCCTGGAATCATGGTGAATGTTCATACAATGTGGGGCTATGTGGGGCCCGCCAGTTATCAGTTGGTATACAATCCCATCAAAATAGAGTTATAACTACCATAAACCCAAACTATTGAACTTATGAACTAACTTTGCGAAGTATGGGGCCCCACCTTGTAGGGGTTTCCATAAATGGAGAATACCCAAAAATTGATGGTTTATTTCATGGAACATCCTATTAAAATGGATGATTTAGGGGTACTCCCATTTAAAGAAATTTCCATATATATATATATGGCAATCATCCCCAAAAAAGCCGCCTTATTGATCCTTATTTCAGGCTAGTGAAATAATGTAATCCCTTCTTCCTATTACTAAACCCCCCAAATAGAGAAAAAAGGCTTGGTGTGGCACTTCCCTTTTTTGGTTGGGCACAATTGGATTCTTAATTGTGGTAATTGAGAATCAATAGGAGAATAGGATGGTGAAACAATGGGTTCAACCCCCTATTAATACAAATAGATTGCCACCTGGATGCTTTTTATTAGGGTCCCATCTCACAAGTTTTACTATGCATTTCTATTATTAAGGTTTTCATCGGAATATTAGGGGAAAGCTTCAAAATCCAGTTTTGGGCAATGTTTTATTTAGATTTTAGAGTTTAATAGAGGATTTATATAATCAATTTTGAAATTGTTTTTTATTATTATTAGGGTTTTCATTGGAACCTACGGGGCACCCTAATACAAAATACCACCTAATAATGAAAATAGACCACCTTGTTTACTGTTTGGGGGGGTGCGTTTTAGTCATGGGGAGAGAGGATTAGTATCTCAGTCTGTAGTTCACATTAGTTGGCGTTTGCATTCGGATGACATCGCAATTCAACAATCAAGAACTTGGATGTTATGACGGTAGAATTGGGATATGGAGTACAACGGTGTAAGGTGGTGCCCCATAGTTTGATGAGATAGTTTAGTTCACTTAGATGAAGACTATGCGTGAACATCACTTGCTAAGGGTTTTATGGGGAACATATGGTCATATACCATTTATTGGTTTCCATCCTCAACCATTTATTCCCATATATATATATAAACTAGTTATAGTTAAACTCCATTAATTTCCAACTTGAGTATCACACTATACTTAAACCCAATGGTTGGAATCCATACCTCTATTGAAAAGTGTCCAACATGTTCTCCGATCCCGGTATGAATGATGGGTGAATCTGGTATAAAACCTTGCACTGCTTGATTTATCTGGGTAAATTATAACGGCTTCACTGCGACCTCACTGGAATCATGGTTGGTAAGGGGAATCATCCCAAAATGGCCTTATTTCAGGTTAGTGAATTATTATAACTTGCCCAGATTTATTGGGGATTCTGACGCGCTAACCCATAGTAGGGAAGCTTATCAAGCAACCAGTAGAATGAGATGGAATAGGGCTAGTTTTAATGGACTATTTTACGTTTTACATAGGATCATGGGTGTATAATACATAATCAGATACCCTCCAGTAAACTAATATTGCAAAGGAACATGTGATCTTAGTTTGATGATTGATCTATTCACAATCGTGACTTACATGCCATGCTGTTAGTTTACCGGAGGGTATACAGTACACATAGAGGGTATCATACACGTTGGGAATATTTGTGAATGTATATAATATATATATATTTATATTTATAATCGAAGGAAGTTTAGAAGTCAAACTTCCGACAATATGGACAGATGGAAAAGCAGAGGTGGGAGCAGTCAGAGAAGAGAAGCGACGGAGAGAGAAGATCAGGGAAGAGAAAAAGAGTGAGAAGAAAGAAGATGCAGGTGCGCGAAAAGGTGGGATTTGTGTCTGCGGAGGGTCGAAAAGTAGGCTCGCTAAAGCAGTGGGTGCGGAGCCATCTGACCAGATGAGAGATGAAAACTTGCACGCCGTTGTGGCGCGAAGCACATGTCCAAGTCAAAATGTATAAAACACACCAACGTTGGACCACTTTTGGAAGTTGAGATGTCGAAAAAGTGCACGCCGATGTGGCTCGAAGCACATTTCCAAGTCAAAAGTGTAAAAAAACTGACTGTCCCAGACCACTTGGACGTTGAGATGATGAAAAAGTGGACGCTGTTGTGGCGCGAAGCAGATTTCCAAGTCAACATGCACGAAGCACGCCATGCTCGGACCACTTTTGGAAGTTGTGATGTTGAAAAAGTGCACGCCATTGTGGCGCGAAGCACATGTCGAAGTCAAAATGTACAAAGCACACCAGCTCCGGACCACTTTTGGAAGTTGAGCCGTCGAAAAAGTGCACGCCGTTGTGGCGCGAAGCACATTTCCAAGTCAAAATGTATAAAACACACCATGCGCGGACCACTTTTGAAGGTTCAGATGTGGTCTTGGTACGTGCAAGGGATTCTGCACCTTGCCAAAAGTGAGCAAAACGTAAGGTTTTGTAGCATTTCCAAAAACGATGGCAGGCGTGGGACATTTGCAGAGGATCTGCAAAGATGCAATTTCTCTGGCAGCCGCAATACAAGAGGCATGTTCATCAGAGCTGTTAGGAGGTCCTGGCGCTGATTTCCTGAGAGGGGCTGCATTTTGGAGCATCAGATCTGTAGGTTTGCTAAGATGAATTTGCATGACAGGTGCAGCACTTCGTATGAACTGGCATCACTTTTTCGTGGAAAGCGTGGTACTTTAGACAGGTGGAGTGGACAAATCGTAAGACGCAATGGTACGAGGCCGCAAGCTCTGCACTCAGCTTTCCATGTTTGAAGGAAGTCTCGCAGAATTACTTTGTTTTTGATGTTGCCAACTTAAAAAATTGAGGAAGCCTCGAAGATTTGTTTCGGTTTTGACGTTGTCAAGTTGAGGACATCTCGCAGAATTGCAGCGTTTTTGATGTTGTCAAGTTCAAAAACTGAGGAAGTCTGGCAGAATAGCTTCATTTTCAAGCTTGCAGATAGATAGATAGACAACTACAACTACAACTACCACTACACTACAACTACAATTACAACTACAATTGCAACTACATTACGCTACACAATGCTAATTACAGTACACTACGTTTCATCTACAATTACGATGACGACAACAACAACAACTACTACTACTACTCCTACTACTCCTACTACTCCTACTACTCCTACTACTACTACTATTACTACTACTACTACTACTACTACTACTACTACTCCGTGTTGGTTTACAGCATCCACTATGTATATAGATCAACTAGTTCAACCATTAATATCGACCATGAACCATATTTAGTGAACTAAACCAACAGCTAGGTATGGGGCACTCACTCTTGGCTGGCGAGGAATCCACCGAATCCCATGAAGGCCTTCGAGACTGGCTGCCCAATAGGCGGGTTCAAAACGTTTGTTCCCGGTGGGTGGAAGACATCCTGCACCTTGGATGGTTGACATCATAAAAATGATTAAAATGAGAAATGATGGGTATGTTTCCACAGTTAAACCTGGTGGTTCATAGCCAATCCCTTTTCTTTGACCTTTTTGGGGATGCTGAGTATTTATACATAACTAATTGGAAGTGAAACGTTTGGCAAGTTAAGAACCAACCAAGCAATGTTTGGGTGTATTAAATGAAGTTGTAATGGTGCAATGGTAAAAAAAATATATAACTATAAACAATTATACATACATATGACATATATATATAGGTGACTTTATATTCTCCTCATTATTCCAGTGAAAATGTTGTGGTTTTACTTACCATAAAATGGGTCTGTAAATGGTCGGCCCATTAGATGCCTATCATATCCTGATTTGGGGGTTTACGTATATGTAAATGGCAACAAATTCGGTATATGTAAATGTACAAATTACTGTATTTTTTTTAGGTATATCATTAGGTGTAAATGGTATATATCATACAATGTTAGATCATTAGATGCCCATAGAAATCAAGTGGTGGCCATTTCAATTTTCTGTTGCAGGAGCCATGTGCACTGCACAGATCAACATCAACCCCTTTGCGCCGCCAGCCTATGGCTACTGCCAGTGCCAGGGAGGACGACGGTTCACCGTTTCATTCCGCCAGGGAGATGCTTGAAGGATCACCCCAGGAATCATCACTGAAGTAACCATAGTTTGTAATCATAGAGGTAACCATTCTGAGTAATCATAGATGACAATCATAGTTAGGAACCATAGTGTGAGCTTGCAACCATTCCTAGTAACCATAGTTTGCAACCATAGAGGTAATCATAGTTAGTAACCATAGTGAGTTTGCAACCATAGTTAGCAACCATAGTTTGTAATCATAGAGGTAACCTTAGTTAGTAATCATAGTTAGTAACCATAGTTAGCAACCATAGTTAGTAACCATAGTTAGTAACCATAGTGAGATTGAAATCATAGTTAGTAACTATGGTTACTAACCATAGTTAGTAACCATAGTTCGGAACCAAAGTTAGTAACCATAGTTAGTAACCATAGTTAGTATCCATAGTTAGTAGCCATAGTTTAGTAACCATAGTTAGCAACAATAGTTAGTAACCACAGTTTGTAACCATAGTTAGTAACCATAGTTAGTAACCATAGTTAGCAACCATGGTTAGTAACCATAGTTAGTAACAATAGTGAGATTGAAACCAAAGTAAGTAACCATAGTGAGTAACCATAGTTAGTAATTATAGTTGATAACCATAGTTAGTAACCATAGTTAGTTATCATAGTTATTACTCATAGTTAGTAACCATAGTGAGTTTGAAACCGCAGTTAGCAACCATAGTTAGTAACTATAGTTGGTAACCATAGTTAGTAACCATAGTGAGCAACCATAGTTAGTAACCATAGTTAGTAACTAAAGTTGGTACACAAAGTTAGAAACCATCGTTAGCAACCATAGTTAGTGACTATAGTTGGTAACCATAGTTAGTAACCATAGTTAGCATCCATAGTTAGTAGCCAAAGTTAGTGACTATAGTTAGTAACTATAGTTGGCAATTATAGTTAGTAACCATAGTTAGCAACCTTAGTTAGTAACCATAGTTAGTAACTATAGTTGGTAGCCATAGTTAGTAATCATAGTTAGCTAGTTAGCAACCATAGTTAGTAACCATAGTTAGTAACCATAGTTAGTGACCATAGTTAGTAACCATAGTTAGTAACCATAGTTAGTTTGTAACCATAGTTAGTATCAATAGTTAGCTAGTAGCCAAAGTTAGTAATCGTAGTTAGTTAGTAACCATAGTTAGTTTGTAGCCATAGTTAGTCACCATAAGTAGTTACTAACCATAGTAGTTCGTCCGAAATATAGGTAACCATAGTTTTTAACATTATCAAGGTGGGGCCCGGAAACGTTTTTTTTTTGTTGGTTTATAACCTCATCTAACCAATTTGTTTTAACTACCATAAACCCAAACGTGAAATTGCAGTTATTGGGCCCAACTTAGCTATCAAACGGGAGCCCCACATTGTAGTGACCATAGTAACCATAGCTAGTCCGGCCGCTGCCGCTGAGTGGGATGATTCTTCAGGTCTGGGATATGCATTAAGTAAGACCCAAAGCCAAAGAGATCAATAACAATAGAATCATCCTGAAATCTTGAGTATGATATGTTCGCAAGATCTTTCTGAGGGATATCATAGAGTATTTTCTTTGTTTTGATATGATATGATATCACGACACATCTCACGAGGTGCAACAAGGATTTTAACAACAAACACGGGGTGGGGGGAATTCCTTTCTGGATAAAAATTGTTTTGGTAGGGGTTAACCTTCAAGACCCGGAGTTTAACCATCAACATTATAGGGATTGAAACATCAAATGATAAACGACTAGTTCGTTTTTTTGCCAGAAACAAAATAATATTACTATCAAGCTGAAAATATCCTGTGATGGTATATTGAGGGTTGCCATGGGAATTGAGGTCTTGCTATGGCAATTCAAAGTTATTGTTTTGTTTTGGACATGATTGAGTTGAGCGGGACTAGGGAGCCAGAGTTTTCGTTTTTTTGGGTACCACCATGTGGTTATTTAACATAGCCATGGAAAACCCTGATAAATGGAGGTTTCTAGCTGGGAAAATCATCTATAAATGGGAAAATTTTCCATGGCTATGTAACAAATAACCAGGGGGTATCTCTGAACATTTTGTGATACAGCGCGCTATTGTTTGCTATTGTGGCCATGTCAATGGGAACGTGATGGTGAACCCCAGTGGATTTGGGGGTACGATATAATTTCAGACCGACCTATATGGAGAATTACATCAAAGGTGAGAGGAAATTTATGGCACCGCACAAGAATTGTTAACTTGTTCATCTCGCCTGATTTCGACTTCTTGTGGTCGCCCAACAATTCAAATCCAGCACTTGATTTGTCCATCTCTTTGGTATTCTGGAATGTTGAGCTATCCCGCTTCTCGACTTGTTGCTTCCACATCGCCAGTCGTTGCATGGTCTTTCCAAAGCAGGTTCTGATGTTTGAAGACTTTATTTCCACAAATTTCAGAACTACCGAGTATTCATGGTATCAACAGTTGATTGAATGGGAGATTCATCATACAATGTGGGGCCCCCTAGTTATAAGTTGGTTTATAACCCAATTAGCTATAGTTATAACTACCACAAACGCTGGTGAAATTGGAGTTATTCGGCCCCACTGAACGCTATCGAAAGGGGTCCCCACATTGTGGAACCATAGCATTGATGTTTTCCCCAGCTGAAGGGAGAGACTACGCCCAGTCAGGAATGACTTGCAACGGTGGTCAGAGCTGCGGGTCGCTGGGGTCAAACTTTGGGGATCGTGCAATGTGGGGCGTGGTTAAACCATGGGAAAATGCGGATTTAATCAACTAAGATTGGGGATTAATGGGATTTATAGCTGATTTATGATAGCTAAGTGAGTTTATTTGCCTAGGTTATGTATGGTTTATGGTAGATATATCTACAGTATTCATGGGGTTTATAAACCAACAAACACAACTAGGGGGCTCCACTTTGTAGCTTAAACAATGGGGAAGTTAAGACATTTAACTTGGGGGAAACGTAATTGTAATGTATGGAAATGTTGGGTATGGAATGATTGGGGAAACGTTGGGATAATTGGGGGAAATGTTGGGTGTAATTGGGTGGACACCGACATCAATAGGTATATGATATTGCATATGGAAAATGATATATCGAATAGCACCAAGTACCATCAAACACCAGTAAATCCCATCAAATCTGACACAATTGACACTTAGTAGCCCCTTGAAGTATCACACACAATCTACCACCATTTACCCTCTGGTAGACTAACAGTTCGCTATTGAAAATGCCTTTTTGAAATCGTGGATTTACCCAGCTATAAAATTAAGTTGATCTTTCCATAGTTTTTGTATGTTTACCACAGGGTATTTGTCTCTAATGTGTCTATATTTGCCATCGACTTTAATATGATTTGATTTGCTCTGATTTGGCCACCATTTGATCCTTATTTTACCGCTCGTTCACCTACGGCTCTCGACAGGAATATGAATGTTAACCAGCATTTCTGCACGAAACGGGAGCACGACAGATGAAGGTCAATCTTAGATGGCTAGAAACTAATCCCAGCTAGCCTGACTTGGTAGTGGGATTATCTACGTTCACCAGCTAAGAATTTTCATTTTTTGCATGGCATCTAAGTTTGGCTATGTTATAACTAGTCACATAATTAAGATATGGTATCTTAATAAGTATAGTTCACATTTCGAACTATATTAGGTATCGTTCAGATTGGCCAGAGATGGGGGGAGGATTGCCATTTGGCGATCAGCATTGGGATGATGGTGGTATCAATGGTGGAGGCTCAGCCCACGATTGTCGTCACTGGTTTTCCTAGCCCTTGTAATCGTAAGTCCCCATTCGTAGCTGAACTATGGTTATAATACCCATAGATGGGTTATACCACATTTTTAGTGGCTGAACTATGGTTACTAAGCATTTCTTTTTTGGGTGATCCTTCTTCAAGTATGGATTCACATGCATTGAACATCTACAATGTGGGCCCCCCAAACGTTATGTTTATTGGTTTAAAAGCCCATCTAAGTATAGTTATAACTACCATAAAGCCCTAGTTATTGTAGTTATGAGCCAACTTAGCTATCTTGGGGGTCCCACTTTGTATGTATCGAAATAAATGGAATAGGAAGATCATCGAACTAGCTATGGGCCATGGCTTCCATAGCAAACTAATCCTCTCTCCCTACTACTAAAACACCCCCACAAATGGTAAACACGGTGATATATGTTTATTATTAGGTGGTATTTTGTATTAGGGCGCCCCTAATATTCCAATTAAAGACCCTAATAATAATAAAAAATGATTTCAAATTTGATTGAATCCCTTATTAAAATCTGTATAAAATATTTCCAAAAACTAGATTTCGAAGTTTTCCCCTAATATTCCAACGAAAACCTTTAAAATAAGGATGAACAATAAAGCTTGTCAGATACGATGCGACCCTAATAAGAAACCTCCAGGTGGCAATCTATTTTTATTAATAGGGGGTTGAACCCATTGGTTCACCATCCTGTTCTCATTGATTCTCAGTTACCACAATTAAGAATCCAATTGTGCCCAACCAAAAAAGAACGGAAGTGCCACACCAATCCTATTTTTTATTTGGGGGAGTTATAGTAATAGGAAGAAGGGATTAGTTCTGGTGGCTGATCAAAGTCGTGCTGGGACACCACTGTGCCATAAGTGCCACGCCTGCCACGCAAAGTGACGATCCATGTCACCAAGTGCCACGCCTGCCACGCCAAAAGCCGCGGCGTCCACGGCGTCAACTGAGACCCAAGCGCGCCACCAGAGCCAGCCCAGTGCCAT
>Ga0126342_10008973_pt1 | contig 17914 bp, 15 predicted proteins | sample Cyp1metagenome_FD_92528 | JGI IMG/M metagenome (GOLD analysis project Ga0126342, IMG submission 92528) | Coral microbial communities from Lord Howe Island, Old Settlement Bay, Australia - Cyphastrea 1 metagenome | ecosystem: Host-associated > Invertebrates > Cnidaria > Coral ... | reverse complement strand
GGGGGGGGGTACTAAAATGACTAGCAATCTCCTGAAGAATCAGGTAACGGGGCTGGCCGCCCTCCCCTTTACTTCGTAAAGTAAAACTCAAGGTAGCCCCTCTGGAGCTACCTTTCGTGATTATTTATGCCAGGTATTAATAATTGGTATAATTGGTCTATAATGGTGATAATGTGGTGATAATTGATCTGAGATAATATTGTGATAACTGGTATATAATCACCAACCAGATCTACATATTAATCATGGTACATTATGGTATTAATCAGATATATAATTATATTTTTAATGGTATTATTAATTAAGGATTCATAATATAATTGGTATATAATCACCAACCAGATATACATATTAATTATGGTATTAATACGAGATATACCAGGTTAATAACATGATCAATCTTGGTATATTTCACCAACCATAAATTATTCTTGTTAGGACTTGCAATCCTGAAATGAAATTAAACTGGCCAATGTTCTGCTCCGACTTAGCAATGTTCTGCATCATCTACTACCAGTACATATTGGCCTCCTACTCAGAGAATTGCTTACGTAAATGATGGTTAGCAGTTAGCAACATTGGTACCGCTCAAAAGTTGGGGCAACCGCCGCAAACGGTGCTTTTTTTTGTTTGAAAAAATGCAGTTGTTGGCAAGAAACCAAGCATCATGCCCAATCTGATATGTTTAGAAAATGCAGTTGTTGGCAAGAAACCAAGCATCATGCCCAATCTGATATGTTTAGTGTTTTTAAAAACATGTAACATGTATATTTGGTTGATGGATATTGTCCCACTCTTAAATATCATCATACTTTCATATCAACCCCAACCCAAAGTCACAGCTGATGGAATGAAAAACAGCTGAGGTGCTGACTCCTGTGATCTTCTCGGAAAGGAGCTTTGGACCTTGGAGATGTCACTACTCTCCAGAAATTGAAGACTTCGCAATGGGCGATGATTTGTCTATAGATATCAAGAACTAGAATTGGAGATGTTCCAAAGTTTCCTTATGTTTCCTTCCCTGGCTGTCTTTTTCGAAAGGGATTTTCGAAGGATACCTTTGGTAGGTCTTTTACCCTTCGAGATTGCTGTGTTTCCGTGGATTTCGCACCAAAAGATCAGTTTGAGACAGCATTGACTATCGGCATCTATCGGCACTATGACACCTCTGAAGCACTTTGACTTCCAGCTTCAAAGATACGTCAAGGGATCGAACTCTGATCTTCAGAAAGAAGTCGATAGATACCTGCGAGACACCGAAAAATTGAATCGTTGGTTCCCAGTTTGGGGGTCAAGAATTCCTGGTTGGTGGTGCAATAACCATCTTGAAAAATGATGGAGTTCGTCAATGGGAAGGATGACATCCCTTTTTTATGAAATGGAAAATAATCCAAATGTTTGAAACCACCAACCAGATTCCCTTTGCTTCAAGCAAAATCTTCAGATCGGAACAGTCAATGGCGCACTCATTGTGGAATCAGGCGCAGCCTCAAGATCTAAAACTGCTACCAGTATATCCAGCAGATATCAGCAGCTTTTTGGATCAAAATCACACAGCAAATCAAATTCTTGGTGGATATCGAGAATCTCTAATTTTCTGACTTCGGGATGATCCAGCCACGCTTGGGGTCTCCAGTTTTATGCCACAAATCGCTTCTCTGAGTCATCCGCAGTGAGGCATGCCAACAGATCCATCGTTGAGTTCCACCTGACAAAAAGGTCACTCTGAGTTCATGAAAAGGGGCATCTGGGGGATTGGAAATTGTTTTGATTTTTCATACCCCAATGTTTCAATTTACTAAAACCTATTAATTAAATGGGATTTAAATGGGATACCCCCATATTTCATCATATTTCATCATACTTCAATCCACTAAAATGGGATATGATGGGATGCATGATGATGTATGTAACCTTGTAATTCTTCACCTCTATTTGGATCAATCAATCACAATGTCGCTCATCAAAACGTGCTGCGGCTGCGAAAAAATTCGGCCAAGCAGCTCGAAAGCTTCTAGATCAGATGCAGCTCGGTCTGAGACCACCGAAAAGCCTCCACGTTTCTTGGCCTCGCTGGGGTGATAGGCAAAGAACTGGGTTTTTCCGCAGAAAATCTGATAGTTCACCAAGAACAACTGGAGAGGCATAGGTAAAATCACATACTCTCTGGTAATTCAAAATAGCTATGGCAGCTATGGGGTATTATCGGGTACCCCATTGAAATTCTTGATGCGAGAACTATCCAAAAACTGTGTGGTTCGGTTTTCCGTCTGACCATTTTTGATAGCACATCCAAGTCTAACTGGACATGCAGAAATTCATAGAATTCACCACCCTCAAAGCAACCATGAACAAAGCTTTGAATTTCAACATCATTGCTTTGTCGCCAGAAATGGTCTGGAAATGGTGGTGTACTCATAATTTGTGTGGGTTCCCAAGGAAACGACCATATGCAATCCATATGCCGTATTTGTTTGGAACAAGCACATGCACACACTGAACAGGTTCCCTCAATTGCCAGGGACTTTCGTCTTTGTCTATGCCTCCATCTTCGGGAATGTCAAGGTAAGTTCATCTGCAGTGCGCGGTGCGGCCGCAACTTTGCACAAGTGCAGGATAAGACTGAATCTCTCAACAAACAGATCAGATCTAGTGCTTTTTTCCAACACATCCATCCAACTTCTTGTGATACCCGACGTTCGTTCCACTCCTAAGTCAATCCGTGTTTTCCACAACATGCATCCAGTTGGAAAAAGCTCCAACCCGTCGTCAAAATTCTGGCGCAAACCTGCCTGCAAGCTAAATACTGTGACAATTTGCACCATGGCTTTGCGCGGTTTCCTCAAAGAACATTTGAAACCATAAGTGTTGGCCGGTGCTGCTAAGAGGGGAAAACGAACCTGTTTTTTCCCTGTTGTGAACAGCTGTACATTGGTTTTTTCATGTTTTTTTCTGCACTGATGCCATGTTCTTTCTCTTTCTCGCATATCTCGCATATTTTGCATATGCCTTCAGCAAGGCTCAAGATGTAAGCTGCAGGTGCGCATGTAGAAAATGATAGAAAATGGACATGATGTACGCAACCTGTAGCAATTGTAGGAAAATCGAAAAAGAACCTGTCTGGGTGGGGATTCCTACGAGTAAAGAGCGATTTGAACTGTTTCAGTTTTGGAGAGTGCTGCGAGTTCTCTCTCAAAGCCCGTGCAAAGTGTTCGAAGAAAGACAGTCAAGTTAGGGACTAAATAGCAAATCCTCGAAACTACCGAATGGAAATGGTCTCAAAATTTGGTGCCATGCTAACCCTGAGAGAACCTATCTGGTAGATTCTGGTAGAGTATCCAAATCCATTCCTCTCAGATTTCCGGCTCTTTTTTCTCCGCATTTCCGGCAGCTCGGTGCAAAACTTCTTCCATCTGGGGTGAAATCGAACGGAAAGATCAGCGACACTGGGACTCTTGGCCCTTTGGCTACCAGGGCCACCACATAAAAAACAGGAAAAAATGGATCCTCAAATGCTGGTTTTGCCGAAAATTCACCATTTTCTATGGAGGATCTGGATGGATTTGGATGGATTTGGGTATTTCCACGTGTTTTCCACACCGCCACATCAGGCAAACATAGGCAAACTGCCCACCTTGTCTGGACCTCACTTCTCGCTTCCCGATGGCGCATCATCGTCACGCATGTCGATGGGAGTGACGACTTGTTGAGATTCCTGCATTGATCAACAAAATGAGGGGGCCATCACTGAAGACACCAGACTTCCTCACTAGTCACCAAAAAAAAAGTTAGGGGTGTATGATGGTGTATGTCTCAGTAACTCAAAAAAAAATGGCTCACCTCTTCACCTACAGATTAGGGATTCCTAAAGGTTGGGAAAGATTAGGGATTCCATGGGATTCCATGGGATTCCAGACCCAGACTTTGTTCAACCTTAAATTTCGGCGCCTTGAAGAAGCGTTTGATCTTGTTCTTGGAGCTGTTCAAGCGATCGAGGCCACCAAAGGGCCTGCACGGAGAAACGGAGACAGCCATGGTGGGCTTCCCCATGGAGGTCAGGAGATCCCCAGGTCCACCATGGTCCACCAGGCTTCACACCTGTGAAGAGGTGGCTCCGGCACGCCCGGGCTGGTCTCTGGGTAGGCCTGATGCGCAGATCCAAAAAAGATGCGGAAGAGATTTTCTGTGATATTATCACACCTGGATTTAAATTTATGAATATCCAAGCAATGTACAACTTTCATCAACTTTCCAGTTTGCAACCATCCACAATAGATTGCCATTTATGGTTAATATTGGCATCATGTACCTTTTACCACGGTCAAGTTAGCTGGACAAGAAAACTCAGTCCTCGGGCATGACGACTGATTGATTTAGATTAACCCAGGATGATAGGATTCCCAGTATGGGTTTTTCATGATTTTTCGAAAACTCGCATTGATCTTCAGTATGTTAGTTAGTCATAGTTAGTCAATCCCCAAACTAAACATCAACCAACCAGGCTTTAGCAGCCACTGCTCACATACCCTGCTTTTCATTCCAATCGTCACTTGGTAGTACAACTCCCCCCCCAAAAAAAAACTAGCTCGTATCATTCCCAATATATTATAGACTATACTGTTGTTTGTTGCAAGAAGCCCCAAGAACCCAACTAGAACCACCCCAAGGTTGGCGATTTATTACTGCCACTATAATACTTGGATACACTAGATTTAGTTTTAATCTAATTCATTTATTTTATAAATTTTATAATAATCCCCTATAGTTAACATTTATTTTATATTTTTTTAATAATAATCCCCTATAGTTACCCAAGATTTCTGTAATCCAACCATCACTTGGGCCTGTCCCGCAGGTTGCGGCATATCCTCCGGCGCCGCAGGCGCTGTGCCGTGCAGCGGCAAGCGCTTGCCGTCGCGGCGCCGCAGCGCGTGGGATTTGCCCTCCGGGGGAAGGAGGGCCTTGACCTCGGCAGGTCAGCTGTGGCCACTTTTTCAACGAAAAAATATGGGAAAATCATAGAAAATCTCTAGAAAAATGGGAAACATGTGGGAAAATAAAACTGAAAAAAAGTGGGACATCTCAATCTCAAATTTCTGCAGCTGGAAGGAATTTCCAGGAAATTGGACACATCTTTTTTTGCTGGTGCAGCTGATCAATGTGGCTGTGGGATAGGACAATCTCATCCAATGCGATTGTGATCCGGACATAAGGCCCACGAGGAATCACCAGTAGCCCTCGTTCATCCACGATCCGCTTCCGGCAGGAGAACGAGGTTTTCTGGCAGCGGTTTGCCGCGTTTAAAAAACCTACGCAACTGCTAGGGTTTTCCTGGTTGCCAACGTCATCGCCATCATCATGATCACCATGATCATCATGATCATCCTCATCCTCATCATCAGAACAATAACAACAACCAGAACAATAACAATCATCAATACAGTCTGGTTGGTGGTGTACCTACCCCTCTGAAAAATATGACTTCGTCAGTTGGGATGATGAGATTCCCAATATGTGGAAAGTCATAATCCAAATATTCCAGTCACCACCAACCAGCAATGTTTTCTAAGCACCACCAACAGCACCACCACCATCACTTGAAGCACCTCCAGGTAATCATCCGACAGTTTGAAGTAGACCTCACTGGTCATCTATAACAGATAGCTATTGAAGCCATGGCCCAGTCGATTTTTAGTGGATTGACCCAGCTTGAAAATGGCTGGATTTTCCATAGTTTTCGTTACTTTACCAGAGGGTATTCACGAAATATCAGCAATTTAAAGTGAGTGTCTTGAAAATCACCACACTCCCATGTGGGGTCAAAAAAATTGGAACGGGCAATGTTCTTCCCACGCTTGAGTGCCGCACCGTGCTACCTGCCCGGTCTGCATCCACACGTGCGATCATATCGGGAACAAACGGCACATACACAACCTGCAAGCACAGACTTGGGGATGAGTAAAGATTTTCGGAACACTTTGATATGATATATGACATGTATGACATATGGACTCTCATGTCTTTCTGTGTATTTCTGTAGTAAACCACAGGCTCTTACTTACGCTGATGCCGTTTTAAACCTGTGATCTGATGAATATGTCCCCTTGGTTCTGAACTCGTTCGAAGTTGGGATCTCCCGTGCGCCAGTTGTCCATGTTCAAGGCCCTGAGAATCGTGACAGACTCGAGTCGTGAAAAGATGTGAAAAGTTGTCGCATCTGGTTATGACTAACAGTTTGCCATGGAAAATCACCATTTTTAATAGGTAAACCCAGGTAAACCATCTATAAATCAATGGGCCATCAACAAACCATGGCTAGCCCTGTTAGTCATAACCAGAGGGTAGTCCTTTCATCTTCCACTGGATCGATGATAGACACACGGATGAAATGGACCCATGGATACCAGGTATGATGGATCTGGTGATGAGGACCTGAAGCACTGAGTTCTCTGCCTGCCGTTTGGAGATTCCTGGCAGGGATCTTGCAACACGTTTGGCAATCATGGCACACTGAAACTCAAACGTGTTCACAGCAAAACAGCTGGGATTTTTGCAGCTTCATTATCCCCCCAACCATGGTACCCTCAATAGTTGATTTACCATATTTCCCTATTAAAAATTGAGATGTTCCAGTTGGAAAACTCTGAATTTACCTTATGCCATAGGTTTTGACAGAAACCTGTGAAATTTCTCAGATCCAGCTGGTTGAAGCTGAGTGTCTGGATCCGGCTCGAAGAGGTACTTCCCCTCACCACCTTTGACCTGGAAAAAAAAAAAAGCACCCACGATGGGTGGACGACACGAAAAAGATAGGAAACAAATATTTCCTGGGGGGTTACCGTATATATATATATTATATAAAACAAAAGATTCACTTTTCAATGATATCATATATCCCTTGAAAATTCTATATATGAGGAGTACATGTATATATATAATATATAATATATAATATATAATATATAATGTATAATATATAATATATAATATATAATATCTATCTTGATGTTTCGGCTCGGGAAACCCCCGCCTCATCCACCAGTGTGATGTCCAGAAGATCATGCGCTGCCTTTCGACCACGGTGTCTCCGTGCGATTTTGTAGTCAGGGACCTGATCATCGATGGTCTGGGGACAGCTGGGGATGGGTCAGCACCATGTTGGGGTGAAAAATGGTGCTTTAATGAGCTTTAACCAACATTTTTATGGTGATTTTAATGGGATTTGAACGGGATTTAGCCAACCTGGTTATGTCAACAGTTTGCTACTGAAAATGGCCCAGTCGAAATAGTTGATTTACCCATTAAAGATGTTGATGTTCCATAGGTATGTTAAATTACCAGAGGGTACCTATGCAGTTACCATATGACTGGGGGACTTCACATCAGCCATCGATTTTAGGATAACATCCCATTGGCTGGTGTTTTTCAGTAGCTCCAGGGTATCTTCCAAATGTCCACCACGTGCACAAAAAAAAAGAGGTCGTTTGTGAGGTCAAAAATGTCCAAAAAGTCAGCATGGTCAACATGGATTCATCTCACAGAAATGGGCTTTCTGACCATATTTGCCGACATACCCTCTGAGTCATCAAGCGTGGTCGAAAAATCCACTATTTCGTTCGAGGAAAAAATCCCATTCAACCTTCCATTGATAGTGGAATATACTGGAATAGACTGGATTTTCCCATTAAAAAAATCCATTCAAACCTTCATTGATAGTGGAATATCCCATTTATTCAATGGATTTTCCCAGCAAAGCTCCATTCTTTTTGGTGATTTTCCAACCACGTTTGATTGATATTTTCTGGGGTTCAGGCCACAGCTGAGAGATTGCCAAAGTGTTGCAGACCTGCTCCAGCTTCGGTCAGGACCTGAAGCATGCTGAGTGTTTTTTTGGGGGATCCCAAAATGTGGGAAGCTGTGGGAAAGTCTCGGAAAATGATGATGATTGATGATGATTGATGATGTTTGATGATGATTGATTTGTACTGATAATTTACAAATGGGGAAGAACTGGAATGAGTTTGACGATGGTAAATATGGGTAAAGTTGTGGCCTCTGGCTATTTTTGACAGTTTGCCATGGAAAATCACCATGTCTTGTAGCTATCAACCTTTCCCATGTTCAAAAGCTATGTTAAATTATCAGGGGGTATGGGGAAATGAAGAAACCAAAATGAGTGTTCGTGAAGACGATCGGAATTCAGACCTTCCACGAAACCATGGTTCAATAAAACACAGCTTCGGGATCCAGCTACAGGGGGTGTTTAAATATTTCAACTATCATCCCCATTGCCTTAGAATATAATATATCCATATTATACATATTTATACATATTTATATCTAGATTCCTAGATATATATCGACATATAAATGATATATAATATGTATTTTATATGTATATGTATACATCTACCAAATCCCATACCATCTCCTCATCGCCCGCGACGAAAAGAAACCACGGAGCGGCCTCTTGCGCTTCCTTGGGCGACTCGGCTGCAGCAAAGCTTCCCAACGTCTCCTCGGAAACCTCGCGGCATATGGGCTTTGGCCAGGACTATGATGATATGTAGAATCTATATCCAATAGATATATTAGAATAGATATAAATTCAATAAAGGAAAATAGATAATAGATTATGATGATATGATTCATGAATATTCATGATCTATTGAATCTATTGGATATATTTATAGTCATCCTAGAGAATGTGTTGATGATTTGTTTGATGAAACATGCGATAAACACTGTTTGTTGGATAAAAAAAAATAGGAGTATGAAATCGCATTTATCACAGCCATTCACAGCCCATGACGAATGTCGGTGGATCCCCTTATAAAAGGGTTTTCCCACAAGTTACTGGCTGATATCTCATTGACTCCCAAACAAGAACAGTGAAAATCTGCCAAAGCCTAGAAGTTCCAATGGCTGGAGTGGTATCACTGGGGCCAACACATTCCCAGTGATCATGACGCATTTGGAGCCCAATAATCCCAGCGCATCACCTGAACTGGCCAATATCTGGGGACATTTGGGGTGTTGTCCTATGGTTTTGCAAGTACTACACCAAAAATGGATGTGATACTATGGGTATGTGGTGGTATGTGTAAGATCTTGCGTTGCGAACAAAACCGTGTCTCTCTCATATGCCTACATTTTGCATCCCGATGCATCAAGTTACACTGCTAAATCTGTAAGGCATCACGAAGATTTACGAAATCAGCAGCAGAAGAATCTCAAGCAGTTGCACATGTTATTTTTTTTAAACATCCTCTTTTTTTCGGTGCAGTAGATTCCCCATCTTGAAAGTGAGTGTTCCCAGCCATGTGCACCAAGAAATCAGTACAGCATAGTACAGCACTCCAGCTCTAAGGCATCCACGTGTGTGAAACTTCGTGGTCCCAGCATCATAGAGATCCATGCCTGCTCCGATCTCAACATCTGCACCATCTTTTGATGCGGAAAACACCATGGGAAAAACACCATCCGATTGGAATTGCACATCGAACATTGGATTGGTTTAAGGGAAAATCATGGAAAAATCGGAAAATCTGCAGGAAAAGCCGATATTTCATGGGGAAAATCTATGGTTTCCTGTAGATTTTCATGATTTTCCTGAAAAACTAATCCAGTGAATCGAACATCAAGTCGCCGAGCTCCTTCATCTTCCTTGGCTTTGTCGGCTGCCGTTGGGGGCGGTTCCAACCTCAAAATCGGCTCCAAGTCAATATCTTCCCACCTGATGATTTTAAGATGGAAGGCCAACAGCCATATCAATCATATGTATATACATAACGTAATTTAGATAATGTGTAAATATATATATATATATATTTCTGTGTATATATATATATAGAATCATCTCAATATCTCGCTGAGGTCCCAAACACAAAGACTTTGTAGCCTCGGAGGGCCACGGCCTCCTCGGGTGATTCCACCCCATGCAAGCGCAGGGCATAGACGCGACGCTGGACCTCGTGGAGCATGTGGAGCCGCTGGAGCTAACGGCAATGGCATCATCAGTCTGTGGACATCTTTGCGTTAGAGAAATTTCCGAAATGGGACAACAATGGTCAACAACATATCAACATATGATTCACACTGACATCATCATCATCATCATCATCATCATCATCGTCATCAGAACTATCCTGTTGAACATAAGGACATCAATAATCATCAATACACAAGTGATATCCTTCATGGACCATCTTGAAACACTCTCAATCCCTGGCCATCCGGAACTCTACGGCCGGTCATGGCCGGTCAGAGCGCCCTGGGTTTCTGGCGCGTTTTCCCGTCAAGATCCTGTAAACTGCCGGGCGGACCATGGGACCAATGTTGCAACTGTGCATTAAAAAAAACAGAAAAAGCGAATCACAAACACATCCAACCACCTCCCACATCATGATCATGAAGTATGCCAGATATGCCAGAGTGGTAACATGATGTAACATGTGGAAACCACGAAAATTCATGTTCCAACCACGCTACTTTTCTTGTTCTTCCCAGTTTATCACCACTGTGTTCCCGCGTTGGCAAAAAATCCTGAAGGGACGAGGAAAGCGACGGTGAGGAGATTTCAAGTGCACCTGGCATTGGAGAAGTGCTAAATCCATCTAAATCCCATGTCATTCCACCATACTGGTTGATTTAGAATTCAGAACGGAATTCGCATAGTGGATTGTAGTGGATTATGATAGTTGGATCTGTGGAACACCGAAGCAAAATCTCTGTGTTTTATTGATATTTGAGGAATATTTTGATGTAGAGAGGAAATCATGCCACCCCAACGAGGCGCCAAAAATCCGCTACACTTCCGCCGGGCTCACGCGTTTGGAATCCTCTGTGAAGTTGGAGAAGTTACGGCGAGCCAAGTGCTCATCAGGGTCATAGCCTAACCGGCGTCATTTTCGATGGTTTCCTGAAAATCCTTGCAGAGGGTCTATAAGTTAGGGATAGTTAGGGTGTACATGTTTTTATCATGTGTTTATCATGTTTTTTATCATGTTTTTTATCATGTTTTTATCATGTTTTTATCATGTTTTTATCATGTTTTTATCATGTTATCATCCAAAATGCAGGAGCAACATGGAGAAACCAACATCCTTTGAATTACATCTACCCACGAACTCTCCAGGGTCGTCTCTTACTATGGCGTTTCTCCCGACATCGCGATTCCTTGGTCGCAAAGAAAGTCATCTGCTCGTACACGGACATCTCCATGCACACCTGCGCAGGCGGGTCATAATGAAGGTTTTCATGGGAAAATCAACTATACACTCTGGTAAACTATGGTAAACTAACATAAGTATGGAAAATCACCATTTTTCATGGGAAAATTCACTATAAAAGGTGATTTTCCATAGTTATGTTAAATTACCAGAGGGTAAATGGGGGATTTCCAATTGCGTTGAATACGCGAAGGGTATCCCTTAAAAATCTGAGCCTCCGGCTTCCCACGTGCATAAAATGGTGTGTGTGTGTATCCACAAACAGGATGTTGTCTATTATTGTGCGAATGGGCACATCATTTGCGAAGTTTTCAAAAGTGAATCTGCATTCTGCCGGAGGTATTTGGTTGAAGAATCCCTCGCAGTCTCTCGCAGTCTTCCCTTTTTGAGAACGACAAATCCAACTGGATCAGTAGAAAAACTGTTTCTATCCCATGTCATCTTCTTTCACATTCTGTCACAAAAAATCACCAAAAAAATCAACCTTATCACGGGGTTCACATCATCTGCAGATTTCGTCATCACCAATTTCCTCATCCAAAAACGAGACTCGTGCCACGACTCACCCATGGCATGCCATGGCCCATGGATCACCAAGGTGCCATGTGCACCCGTCACGGTGCCCACCAAGGCGAAGCCGAAGGATTCCGGGTCGTGCGGATCCAAGGTGTGGCCCTCTCCGGTTTTGAAAAAATGAGGGAAATGGCCATGGAAATGTGGGGAAAACATGGGGAAAAGCCATGGAAATCCATGGGAAATCAATGGGAAAAGCTTGGAAAATCTGGTAGATCAGGAGAGACTCAGAGAGTTCAATGGAGTCGACTGCCATGAAAATCGCCCACGGTTTCCTATATGTTTTGCCAGGCAAAATGTGGAATGGGGATCCCTTTGGAATCAACAACAGAAATTTAACAGTCACCACAAGCCAAGTATACAGATATACCAAACCGAACATGAGGATATACTGCGACCACCAGGATCGGTCCAATGAAACAGGTGCTGTTCAAGTTCACAAATGGTATGTTCATATTCTGCTTGCTGGTTGGTGGTTGAGCCACCCCTCTGAAAAATATGAAAGTCAATGGGAAGGATTATCCCATGTATGAAATGGAAAATAAAAAATGTTTGAAACCACCAACCAGCTTGTATATATGTTTGCGATTATCATCGATTATCCATTTTATCAAATCCAACGAAAGAACGAGAAGTGCAATGACTGTTCTGCCTTTCTCTTTGTTCAGCTTCCCGTAAAAATTGTCCCAATCTTAAAGCCCCGGCCTCGGGCCAACTGGCTCGCCACATGTCTAGCCACTCCCTGTGCGCTGCACAGGTCATTGGGTGAGTTCTGATCATTGTTCATGGTTTTTCCGTTCCAAATACTCTAAGATTTCCGAAATAGGCAGGTATGTTCAAGAGATTGCCAAACATGAGATTATCTGTAATATCATGATTATGTACTTCGATGGGCATAGTCAATCTGAAACCCTGAGGACTTCTGATCTTTATTTACCCTCCGGTAATCAAACATTGCTAGCTGGGAAATCCACTATCAAGTGGCACTTGACTGCGAAAATCATCGAACTATATGGGAAATGTTCCATGTTGGGTAAATAAAATGGACATGTCACTACAGCATGTCAACTTAAACCCATCAATTTAATAGGTAAATCATCCATAATAAACGAACCATTTTCCATAAGTATGTCAAGTTACAAGAGGGCGGTCGTCCCATGAATTTTGGTTACATCAAATGGTTGATTATAACCTGATTGAATCCCAATAATTATGCATGATTATATCTGCAGAATTCCATCCTTAAATTGGTTGTATACTAAATCCCACTTAATCAAATGTTTGATTATATACAAACTGAATCTCATTACATCACCATTTCCATCGTATTTCTCATGGTTGATTGATTATTTCCTGATAATTTCGGTTCATGTTCAATCTTGAACAAGTGCTCCAAGGTTAGTTTCTAGCAATAGGATCCACATTCCCACAAATTTACCATCAATAGGTGGTATAAACTAGTATAAACCATGAAAATCTGGGTGGATTACATTGCTTTACTAAGATTACTGGTTGGTGGTTGAGCCACCCCTCTGAAAAATATGAAAGTCAATGGGAAGGATTATCCCATATATGAAATGGAAAATAAAAAATGTTTGAAACCACCAACCAGCTTGTATATATGTTTGCGATTATCATCGATTATCCATTTTATCAAATCCAACGAAAGAACGAGAAGTGCGAAGATCATAACTTGACCAGCTCGTCCCCTTGGCTCCTATCTCTCTCTTGATCTGACCGCTCTTGTGCTTCAGTGTCCTGACCATCCGGACCCGGCTCCAGCATGAACCGTGCTTTTCAAAGCTCAACTCATAGGGTAAAGGAAACAATGGGAATAGATGGGAATATGCTGTTTATAGAAATGGAAACAATATGAAACAATAATCTTAAGTGCTTACTTAGATCCACTTCATCTCCGATATGTCTGGGATGATATGTGTTGAGCAACCAAAGTTGCAGGAGTATTTTAGGCCAATGTCGAAATCCAGAAATCCAGAAATCCGGAGCACCTCTAAAGGAAAGCCCCGGTTGAATTTCATCTTTCCTTCTTCTTCACCCACCTCGCACGATTTCTTTGGATCATTTGGACCTCCTGAAACTCTTCCTGAATCCCAGGAAACCCGAGGAAACGGTTATTCATCTGTTATTATATGATATTAATATGTTATTATGATTACTGATGATTACTGACACAGATTAATGACACTAACAGGAAACTCCTACTGCGACATGACACTTTTCATGACACAGCTTTACGCAAAAACCCTCTTAAAAAACCACCAAAAGTGTCCCTCACGGATCGCCTTTTTGCCACGGTATCGCTTGTGACCTCCAGATTTCTTCTTCAGATCCCCCCACAACATTCGCCGCTCCCTGGCTGGAACCCATGGGCCCATGAGCTGGTGTCCAATGATTTCCAGTGCAACTTTGCTGTTTTTGCAGTTTGCTACAGCTACATATTCTGCTTGGTGGTTTTTCGCCACCCCTCTGAAAAATGATGGAATGAGAAAACGTCAGTTGGGATGATGATTCCATTCCCAATGTATGGAAAGTCATAATCCAGTCATGTTCCAGTCACCATCAACCAGTATATACATTATAGGTGCAGCTCTTTATACTCTTGCCAAGTGCTCCGAAGCATCATTGGAACACCCCGAAATCCGCCAGCCCCACGTGTCGTTTCGCACTTCCTGCATTTCTTGCGACCATCGATCCAACCTAAGCCACCGGGGTGCCCTATGGCAGACCAACGGAATGATGTTGGGATGTGAAAAAGATGCGAAAAATATGAACAACTTCCCAAGTTTGAAGTGTTTCATGATGTTTCATGTTCATTCCTTCATCCTTCCCTTCCAACTCTGACAATTTGAGGCACCACACGGTGAGGGGTTCTTTTCCCTCCACTTCTTTCGAGCTTGGAATGCTTCTTCTTTCCTTTGAAGCTCCAAAGCGCCTGTGGCCTTCCGAATATTTCCAAATGATCCAACGGCCCAACCTTCGAAGCAAAACAGCTGTACCATTGGACCATAGAGCTATGGTACAGCTGAGAAAACGTTCCCTCTCGTTTTTGAACAGGAAAAAGTGTGTGACAAAAAGGAAAGATATTTCTCAAGACACCACTCCAAAATTGACTATCTGGCACAGAATCGAAAATCCAGCCCTGCTTACACAGATGGTGAGCCTCATGAGCTCCAAACCGGAATGATAAAGATACCTTTGAACTTCTTTGTGACTGTCTTAAGTCTTAATCTGCAAACATCTCAGAAAACTTTCTCAACTTTGAAGCGAAATTCGAGCCCCTTGCTGTTTTCTTCCCTTGAAAAAGACGATGAATCTACACATCTTCCCACTCCCAGGGCCTCAAGAAGTTGGATCTGCTGCTGTTCCAGCTCCTCCCTGGAAGGTACGTCATAGTCTAAGGCCTGGGATGGATCGAAATCACCCAATTTTTCGGGACCAAATGCGATACCGCCTGGTGATTTCCAGCCATAGAAATGGGAGATCCACCCATCTCCAGCAATGATACACCAATCTATTGGGAGATCTATCAACTGCACCAAGATTTTCTAGGCAAACTCGCTTGACCCTGCTGGAAGTCTACCAAACTTTGGAGGCACAAAATGCAATTTGGAGATTGCCGGAAGCATTTCTTGGATTTTGGGGATCATCTCGAAGTCGTCCCACAATACATGGATGTTCTGTTCGAAGTCACACTGGCTACGTGTTGAGGTTCCAACTTCTTCCTCTTTGTCCTTGACTTGTACCTGCCGCGTGATTTTGTGGTTTGCCGGCAACGGCAGTGGTTCAAATTCCGATTCTCGCCTCATCATCTTTGGCCGCTTGATTCGGCAACGTTCTCCTGCGCCCATCTCAATTTGATTTCCTGGGAAAAAATCAGACCCATATGGGGGCTTCTGGGAAGATCTGGGATCCCCACCAAGTCACCATGGTTGGTGAAAAATACTAAGTCATGGTCTAACCACTGGAGGATTTATATCGATTTATGGCATGGATACCAATCCAAATGGCTTTGTCTGAAAATAGGCTGCCCCCGTGGCCCCCGTTCAAAATCTATTGGATCCTGGATGGTGATGATGTTCGCCATTCACCTAGCCATATAGCCATGTGGGCCATGGTATACCAAGCATGAACTCAAACGCATCCATATTGCCAGCTTGGCACCCCTCTTTTGGGCGGTTGCACCCCTGAAAAATCGCGGGCCATGGATCTCCTCTGCCTCGTTACGCTCAAAGTAAAGCCAGCCTGACGTGGAATCTCCCAGGGATCTGGAGCGAATCCATGGTTAGGTGCTTGTTACATGCCACATTTTGAGGACATATCATCTGGATTCAATAAACTTACTGGTGCTAAACGTAGGGAATGGATGGGAAGGGGGGAATGGGATGATTATTGATAGTTATTGTTGATAATTCCCTCATTCCCTACTAAGCACAAGTAAGTAAATGTAGGGCATCACACTTCCATAGCTGACAAGATACAATGGCGGCGGCAAAGACGCGTTCCGTCTTCCCTGGTCGGCTACTGCTGCTTCCACCCGAGCCGTAGTTACCTTCGGAACGCCGATCCCAGTATCATCCCGAAGTTCGTTTGAGGGGACGCACCAGAACCCATTAAGAAATTCAACGGTGAGAACAAAATCTGGTTGTTTTTCCGAAAAATCGATCCTGCAAAGAGACCCAAATGTGAGAAGCTATGTTTTTTGGTGAACTGTCACCCGAAAAAAAAAAGGAGCTGCCATAAAGCTTCGAGAAAGTCCTTCTAACGAATGCCATTTTGAAGAAATTGGGTGGTTTATCAGTTTATCATCATGTTCCCTATTAAAGAGCAATTTGTTTAGGGGTATGTATACCGTAGATTTTCACACAAAGCCAGAAAGATAAAGAAAGATCAACAAACAGTCAATGGATTGGTTTAGGGGAAAATTTACAGGAAACCATAGATTTTCTCATTAAATATGGGGTTTTCCTGTAAATTTTCCCACAAACCAATCCATTGAAACAGTAGCTGAAAATCTAACCCACTATGACCACAACCTGGAGCCAATGCGGCAATTGTAGGAGCTGCAGGTGCCAGAGCATCACCTCGGAAAGCCGTGGCTTCCGAAGAAGGGGAGGGACATGTTCAGGTTGATATACCATCTGGTGAAATGACTAACAGTTTGCCATGGAAAATCCACCCATTTTTAATAGGTAAACCATCTATTTCTGTGGGCCATTTCCCATGGCTATGTTAAATAAACAGATGGTATATGCTTAAAAAAGGACCAGACTCTGGATATATTCCGAACATCTTCCCAAACAAATTGGAAAACATGAGATGGCTTACGAGACTAGTGACTAGCACCAAAAAAATCTGCTGAAATCCTTCGGTTTCCAAATTCTGACCATCTCACCAGCGAAATCTCAGGTTCCTGCGACTCGGAAGAGCTCTCAACAACATGACCGCAGTGGAGAGTAAGTTCTCCGGGTTACAGCAGTTTCGATGGCTTTTATTATTCCGATGGCCTCCAAGTGGGGATTGGAATAAGTTTCTGCTGTCAAGATGTTGTTGCGTTTGGAAGACTTGATCCGGACTTGTCCGGCTGTACATCGATGAGATTCGATGAGCCTGGAGCCAACAAAACACCAGGAATCACGGATAGAAAGGTCCCCAAATCCAGCAGCTGAAGTGTGAAACCAGGAGATTTCTAGAGGCTGCTCACGGCGCCACTCAATTGGGTATCAGTCGAAGATTGGGGTAATCCAAGAATGGAAAAGATTGATATGTGTTGATGCCAGTAGTACCGCACAAGGCGGTGGCGGAAGTTTCAAAAATAGGAAACCTATAGGAGAGCTTGGCTGTTGTGAATTAGGGATGGCAGAGCGAAGCCACTGATGGACCGAAAGGTGCTTGAGGTCTCCTCTCTTTCTCTCTCTCTTTCTCTGACTATCTACTTACCTACCATCCTATCTTCTATGTATCTATCTATCTATCGATCTTTCTATCTCTCTCTTTTTCTCTCTTTCATCTAATTACCTATCTACCTATCTACCTATCTACCTATCTACCTATCTATCTATCTATCCATCTATCTATCTATCTATCTCTCT
>Ga0126342_10008972_pt1 | contig 17914 bp, 16 predicted proteins | sample Cyp1metagenome_FD_92528 | JGI IMG/M metagenome (GOLD analysis project Ga0126342, IMG submission 92528) | Coral microbial communities from Lord Howe Island, Old Settlement Bay, Australia - Cyphastrea 1 metagenome | ecosystem: Host-associated > Invertebrates > Cnidaria > Coral ... | reverse complement strand
CCGCAGGCCCGGTCCGTCCTTCAGGGCCTTCCTGTTTCGGCTGCTTGGCCCGGAGCTTCTCTTGGTGCATCTCACTCCCCTCCGGTGTCCAGGGGTCGGCGGCAGAGGGCGTAGCCCTTTAATATATATACATTACATTACATTACATTCCATTCCATTCCATTGCATTGCATTGCATTCCATTCCATTACATTACATTACATTACATTACATTACATTACATTACATACATAAATGATGCGTACGTATGTGTATGTATATATATATATACATATGTATATCAATATTGATATACAAAAATTATGTGCGTATACATGAGATGATATAAAATAGATATACGGATATACGCATTAGTTGTGGTTCACTAAGATTCCCAAATCGTTGTGGGGCTTGGTCGCTGGAGGATTTCCAGGCAGCGGTCAGGAAACAGTGGCGTGACTTTCAAAGCTAGGATTGATATTTGGAACTTGTTTATGTGTTTCCACACGTCAACAAAAAAAAGATGGAAAGGTGAATTTGGTAGATAAAATAACTTTAGCTCGGTAGTGAAACATAGACCCAGGTCAAAACAAAATCCGCCAGCGATGTTTGGCCATTTGACCTGGAAAAGCAGCTGGTTGAAGAAGTTTAAAGAACATCAGACTCATTGGGGTCAGACCCACTCCATCCATCCAGAAAATCATAGAGAATGTCAACCCTGGATTCACACACAAGCACTGCTTGATTGCTTAGGACGGTCATCCCCAACGAAAATGTATTTGCACAAAACAAATGCACAAGCAAACAACCTCAGCTTTGATTTTTAACATTCATCCAGAATTGATATTCCCCAGTTTTGCCCCCCCGCACCTGCGTGTAGGGAAATGGAAATTGAGTCTTGTCAATCTTATCCATGTTCCAAAAACAGGCACTCACTTGAGTGAGCTGATTCAGCACCCCATTCATGATTGGAGGTTCCAGCGCTTGATGGTCTAAGATTTGCCTCAAGGACAACGAGATCCAGAAGAGGATGATAGTCGGCCTGGTATGGCGGTGAGCAGATTTGGACCCCGCAGTGCCCTTCCCTTCGCCTGGATACAGCACTGTCCATTCATGGTCTCCAGCCAGGGCTGCCACGTCGTGACGCAAGTTGTCCATCTGACTGGCTGCGTTGGTCTGGTTGGTTCCCGTGCGCTGGAAGTATTCCAGGACGACCAAATAGTACCTAGGTTGAGCCATCAATCAAACAAAAATAGGATGTTGGTAGACCCTACAATAAGCCATAGTCTTTGGGGGTGCTGGTTGGATCAGGGGTCGTTGGCTCGGAATCTAGATTCCGGTGTCACTAATCAAGCGGGATCAACATCAAAATAGTATGGAACAGAAAAAAACTTTAAATTCACACAGCAGCTACAACACCAGCAGCCTTACAATTCTCTTCGCGTTTTTCTCCACCTCCTTGTGCTTTTCCCAGTTCACCATGCCGCAGACCGAGATGGAAATGCTGCGGAGCAGGTGGCACATGTTGGTTAAATCCGACAAGGCTTCCCAGAATTGGTTGTTGGCAGCTTGCGTCTTCAAGACCAACAAAAAAGATACCAAAATGGCCAGTGCCTTAGTCCCCTCTTCTGCCACCTTGGCGAAAGAGGTCATGTTGTTCTCCTCCCCTGTGTCGGTCTCCAGGTTTTCCCGTTCCCAATCCGCCAGCCAAATGGCCAGAACCGAAAGGCCTTGGATCAAAATTAGCTGCGGTAAGAGCAGTGGAACGATCGAGCCACGAAACTTGAAGAGGATGAAGGGTGTGATGGTCAAAAAACTCCAGACACTCCCCTCAGAACCAGATGGATATGGTACCACCATTGCGGAGACACAGCTCTAAAGCTGGAAATGCGACTGCTGTGCTCTTTGTCGGGCCCCCAAGGTTTGTAAGAGTGGCAGGGATGATAGCCTATAGAGCCCTGGTTGCCCCGACTGAAACTGGACACCTTCGCTTCATGCTGACGTGCATGTCTTGTCGTGTTTCAAGTTTTGACCTTAAATTACTCCAAATCTGCCTCGGGATCTAGAAATTTCTCTGCGGGAAACCTAACAGTTTGCCATGTACCTCAAGCAGAACTCTGGTCCTTTCTTGCGAGTCTCACCTTATTTTTCTGCTCGGGTAGAAAGTTCATGGAGCCAATGCAGCAAGGGCACAAAAAAAACACTGGTAACATACCTGCAATATCACGGAAACCAAAAGATGCACTGAATGGACCCCGTAGTGATGAAATCACGACGCATCAATGGGTAATCCCCGAGTCCACTGGTTGGGCCCAAAAAAAATGAGGACTGAGGTGGCAAATGTCATGCAAATGTCATGCAAATGTCATGGTGTTATGGTGTCGGGACTTCATCTTTTCCTCCAGTCAAGTTGGTGACTCATATTGGGTAGCTGAGGATGTTGGGGGGACGGTATATTTCAATATATTTCAGAATTTTCAGATCATTTCCATCTGGTTCCCCAGCAAAGTCCACTTCAAGATCTCCCCCCCTAGGTGAAGCCTGGGAAGGTGAAGCCATCTGGAGTGGATCTTAAAAGCCCAGCTGCTTGAGCCAAAAAAAAAGCGGAGTTTCTCACAATTGCTAGCAACTAAGGAGTGGGAACAAAGGGGGGGAAGAACTGCTGTATCCTAAATGGATGATACAAGTCACTCGGGTTTAATATGGTTTAACTATTTTCGTTGGGATTTATGACCCTCTTTATAGATAGAAGTAATTACATGGTCAGGGAACATATCCAGCAGCAGATGTACATGCCTCTTTGCTTCTGGTCCCACCCAAATCCTACACTGCACTAAAAGCCCAGGCCACAAAGTAATCCAGTCGCCAACCACCCAAGCCCAACCCGCCAGAGTTCACCCTTCAGCGGAAATCGAATTCCAAACGGGCAAGCCGCTAGCCTCTCGAAATCATGGAAAACTGCCAAAACAACACCATAAAATCGGCTTAGAACCTGGGAATCTGTTGGATTTGTTTATAAACAACAAGCACTGTGCCCCCGCCACGTGCTTCTTTTCCCCTTCCTGTGTTCCATGGTCCACCGGTCGCACAAAGCTACCCGGGTACCTGCAGCCGGCAGCCATGGTTGAGATAGGATAGCTTTACCTTCGACAAATTCTGGGAAGGGTAGGTTTATCTATCTGAAAGGAAACTATGGCTCTTATACAGTGGTGCCCCAGTTCGTTAGCTACGCTGGCTTATACACAGTTTGATTAGGGTTTAGAGTGGGTCTATAGATTTTTGTAGTGATTGTAAATTATGAATCTATTTGGGTGGGTTTATAGACCAACAGCCATAACTAGGCACCGATATATGGCGCACCGAGCAGCGCACCACCTGTCAACATTCGATGGCTTTCTGAGCCCCTGTTGAAAGTTGGACCTTTGGATACGTGGTAAACCCATCTAAAGTAATCCTCCAAAAAGAATAGAAAATAATATCCCACTGAAATAGTGATAAAATACTCATAGATAATTATTCCATACTATTCCATCATTTTGTGGTGGCTATTTATAATCGCAAAAAGGCCAACAAAATTGAGGCTACAGTACATCCAGAATATCATTCTATATCCAACAGAATCCCAAAGATCTGCAGAAAAGCCCCACATGCTCAGTAACATGTGATTCTCTGATTGTAGTATTAATGCTAACCCGTGGGCTATCCAATGGAGGGGGTACCAATATTATAGCCAACTATCGCTTTTTAGGGGTAACCCCGATGTTTAATCAATCAGGGTTTAGGGATTGACATTATACAAATCCCATCCCCCTATATAATAGGGCCGAAAAAAAGAATAGATCCAATGCATTTCACATGATTTCATCTGGATTTTGTGGGGTATTTGATATTATAGGGGGAAGCGATCACTGTATATATACTCAGTCACTGTATGTACCTAGCGTCCCCCAAGCTTTCTACCCATAATGTACCCCTGCCTCACGCTTCGAAGCCCCACATGGCAGGACCGGTAGTGCCAAACATTCCTAGGCGCCAGGTTCAGAAGTTGGCCGGGCCAAAAAAAAATGAGAAGGGAAGCCTCAAAAAAACAAAAAAACAAGGATTAAAAACAAATCCTTTCACCATGGTTTGGGCTTGTCTGAAAATACGGTACCCATGGCGGCCCCAAAATTTCATCGTAAATGATCTTTCCCCCACTAAAATAACAATTTTCAGGCATTCCCCAGTTTCAAACAGACCTATTTGATCATGATTGAGGTGATCGATTCACCCTGGGTGGGATGGTTTTGATCATCTAGCCATGCTATGGCATCCCTACCAAAAAAGTGGAGGTGTGGGTCAAAAAATGTTAGTTGCAAGATCTGAAAGTTAGGAAAGGTCCCAGATCCAAAGTTACATTTTCCCAAGTTGAGTCAAACAATGTAGGTTACAATTTCTGATGTGTGTATTGAAAAACTAGGGGGAGGTCACAAAATGTAACTTACAATAAGGCGTGCCTTTGTTGAAGTTGGCCGTGGCCCTCCCAATTTTCGCTAGGTTACATTTTTTGACCCCCTCCCTTCAAAACATGCAATTAGGAACAATTAGGCGGTATAGGGATGCGATGGCGACCCAAAATAGGTTACACATGGTCCGTCCCAAAATGGGTGTCCCATGATTTTGAGCTTACCCACTACCAGGTCACTATATACCCATTGCCCATCGTGAATACTTAGCATGGCTATGCTTGGCTCGTATGTTTTGAAGACTCATGCAGATCGTTCACTGTCCAGCTTTTCGCTCAATCCTATCTGCAAAATCAGCAAATAAAGCTAGAACCTTGGGCAATCAACGTGGCACATAGAAAATCACAAGATGTCAAAAAGAGGATACCCTCTCGTCATCTCCAGCAATGGGTGAACCATTTACAAAGCGTGGATATTTGCAGTTCAGCCCTTCCCAACTTCTGCGAGGAACCGTTTTGGAAGAGCATACCGGTGATCGCCACCTTGGTCGATTTCCACAGGACTCAATCGATTCTTGCCTGTTGCTTGGCCCGAAAAGAATGCTGCATGGTTTACCAGGATCCAAAAAAGTGATCAGTTTCCATCAGTTTCCAATGAAACCTCCAAACGGTTCAAAATTTTGACCCATCTCCGAAGGGTTTCGTCTCTTCAGCCAGGTGATTCGACCGTTTCTTGAGCCTCGCACCATGGCAAGGCGGCCGTTGGCCAGTTCGGAGTTCAGTTTCCTGGCTATGCGCTGAGTGCCTCGTTGGAAAACCCTAATAGCAGGAAAAAAAGTCCTCCTGTTTCTGGTTGCAAAGCTACCAGCGAAAATCAGGTTTAAACCCAAAAAACTTGGTTGAAAATTAGATAGTTAATCACTGCTGCACAAACACTGCTTGTTGCTGGGAACCCCGCAGGCCACGTGGGGGTAGGGGGAACCATCTGGCTGGGGGGGGTGTGGTGATCCCTGCTCATATATATATATAGACATTGTGATTGGTTAAGTCATGGTTAAGAAAAAACATAAACTGATAGGAATGCATGGTTTAAAAATGGTGAGGACATCATGTTGCCATGTTTTCCCCCGAAAATTGCCATACCTTGGCGAAAGTTTTACCCCGCGCCAACCAAGCACGCCTCTTGCGTCCCTCCACGTCGCTCATGGGGCCACTGGCGTTGGGCACACCCAGGATGCCGGCATTCCTAGGCGATGGTGGTTTTTGCTGGGCGTGAAACTATAAATTAGCACGGTTTTTAATGTGGTTCTACTATATTCTATTCATGACATGTATAGACTTTTAGATTTGTGATGGAAAATCGGTTTGCACTGATTAAAAACCCATTTGTGTGTCTCAAAAATATTGTTCGTCTGATGCTGTGAATCATTGCGGACGGCTGTAATAATCCGAGTTCTTTCGGTTCATTTTGGGAAGATATATTGTTTGTAGAGGAGGTTCCACAAATGTCCTACATCAAAACAGTTTTATTCATTTTGAGGAATTTGTGGCGGCTTTCCAGAAGCTTACACGCCACAGAGGTTGCTGACGGGCGGAGAAATAGACGGAGACAGACCAATGATGTCCTTTTGGGGAAAAACAAAGAAGTCGGCTTGGGCATTTGGTACGTCATTTAGCATCATTTACGATCATTCACCATCATTTAACATTGACAAATTCAACTTGAAAAAAAACTAAAAATCATCCACTTGCCACAAAAAACCGACCCACTTCCGACCAACTTCACAATATCCGACCAACTTCCGACCAACTTTGACGAAATCCGAGCAACTTTGACGACATCCGACCAACTCCTGACCAACTTTCACCAAATCCGACGAAATCCGACCAACTTCCGACTTCCGACCAACTTTCACCAAATCCGACCAACTTCCGACAAACTTTGACGAAATCCGACCAACTTCCGACCAACTTCACGAAATCCGACCAACTAAATCCGACCAACAACTTCCGACCATTTTTCACCAAATCCAACCTTCCGCCCAACGCTGACGATATCCGACCAACTTCCAACCAACTTTCACCAAATCCGACCAGCTTCCGACCAAATTGGTCGGATTCCCTCAAGTTGGTCGGGTTTCCCACGTTGGTTGGCTTTCCCACGTCTTCTTCTTCTTCTTCTTCTTCTGCTTCTCTCTCCGCTTTCCACCTAGAGTGCACATCAAACTCCCTTCGGGCCACCTCTCTATGGCCGGCGGGCTTGCCGAAGGCAATCAAATATGCGATGGTTTGTCTAAAAACTGGCCCTAAATCCACTGGTTCATCATCATGATCCACCCTGTCAAAATTGCCGCTTTATGTGGGTATGGGTCAAAATTTCGTACCCCAATGGGATGGTTATAGAATACTAACAATAGAGATTCCAATTTGGAGTCCCCTGAATCTCAAATTTTGACCCATACCCATGTGGGTATCCCCGTATTCTCAGACACACCCAGATCAACTTCCAATTTTCACGAGAGATGGTGCATGTTCCCTTTGCTACCAAGCGTCTCGTAGTCACCAGGGTCTCGGGAGTCATCGGCCCTGTCACTGACGGGGGAAGAAAAAGGAGCGGACCAGCAGGTTCAATGGATTGGTTTTAGGGAAAATCTCCTTGAAAAGACGTGTTTTTTCCATGCTTTTTACCTTTGAATGTGCGATTCAAGGGGAATAATTCCTCCAAAAATTCCTTTCAACCAATTCTGGGAAAGGTTGAATCTGAATCCCGAGTTGGCTATGGGTGCAAAAATTTCATGTGGGACCATTGATGAACTAATTAGTCTATGACTTGACCATTCCCATTGGCAGGTCACGTTACCAAAGGGCACGAGACACCATGACATTGTACTTCCAGCAGCATCCACTGTCCATGGTTACGCTTTTCTACAAGATGGTCTAGGTGTTCTACATACTCGACCGACTGTATCTTAAAATATCTTGACAAATACCTTTAGATATTATTCACCAATTCACTTCTACATATATATATATGTGTATATATACTGTAAGAATCTATATACACATCCAAAATTCCACAGCAGTCGCCTTCAAAACCCCCACCTGTAGAGCCCGAAGTCCACCATGCCGCAGAAGATCAGGATCTGGATCCAACCCGTCAAAGGCACCTGCTTTGTCAATGGATGGTACTTGGGGCTGCGGGCCAGGGGGTTATATATATATGGGTATGCCGCTCCGGTAATCAAACATAGCGATTGAAAATCACCCATAAAATGGAAGTTTTAATGGGAAAATCATCTATAAACGGGGATGTCCAATTCCCATGTTTGATTACGGAGAGTAGCCAGAATAATAACCTTCATAAGTTAGAATATATGTCCTACAACTATGGAAAAATATGACCGCTTATCATTATCATTGGAACTGCACCCCGAAGTATGGTCCCGTAGAACTGCAATTTTTGATCACATGAAATGTTGGATCACATTTAATCGGTATACGGAAAACAAGATAAGATGATCAGCGTGGATGCAATTCATTTTTCCCTAGATTGCCAGACCTATTTTCACTGCAGGTAAAATAATCTATTCAGCTTTTCGTGCCATTTTTCCTGGAGGGTATCCAAGTCTTGTTTGACGGTTTTTAGTAGCTGGAACGCCTGCAAAGCAACCCAAAATGTGTTGTTTTATTGCTGGTGAAATCACATGTTTTTTGCGAACTTGAATCGAAACACGTAGCAGTGTACAGATTGTCTGAGAATGCTCCAAGCAAGGACTTTGCAGCAATTGGGAACATGAAAAGGTGGTAGACGTTGAAATCATTGTGCCCAAATCTCAATTTTCATTGCTGCTGAAATCCTCAGTCTTGTTACTTTAACGCCCATTTTTCTTGTTTCAACCACGACTTTCTTGCTGCTTAAATCTCACGAAATATCCACAAAGTGGGAACTCTAAACAATTGTTGGGAGCTTCATTCCAAGCCTTTAAACAGATTCACTTTGAAACCAAAATGTCCAACAACTCCCACAAGGTGGTACCCCACTGTCAGGCCATTTATAACCCCCAGTAACGATTTCGATCATCTCCCATCAACCCATTGGAGTTATGGTTACGTTGTTTCCAACTTAAGGGTCACCACTCCCTTCGCACCACCTCATCGGAACTGAAAATCCCTACGAAAATCCCCATTTCCTATCATGCCCCTACGATTTCCCCATGAAAACCCTATGAAAATCTGCAAAAATCACGGCCGTTGGTTTCTCCATGGAAAATTCGGACGCCTTCGAAAAGGCCGCCAGGCCGTTGGGCACATCGCTGAACTTCAGCTCCTTGGCGGGCCTCACGGTGCGGTGTGAGAAAAAGATAGAAAAAGTATGGTTGAGATAGAAAATGATAGAAAATGTATAGATAAATTTAGTAACCTCAAAAATCCAACAAAATGCCGAAAAGTTGCTGGGATATAGGGATATCACCAATTTTTGCATCGTTGTTGAGATCTACCTAACCCTGCTTCATCCTGTTTCATGACCATGTATGAACTTGTTTCTTCACCTTCATCGCCGGAATCGGAACCGATGAATCAGCACAAGTCGTTTCCCAGTTCATGGGACAAGCCCATGAATCGGGGACTTAAGACCTCCAGACCCAATATACCATAAACCTCCCCAATAGAGGTTTATGAAATTGGTTATACCCCTTTCTGACGGGGATGATGTAAAATGTATGACCCCCAGTCATGGTTGGTTTTCATGGGATGGTGACTATGGCAGCCAGGGTGAATCCCCTAGTGTCGCATGATACCCTGAGCTTCAGGCGACAGGTAACCGGGGAAGCGAAAATACTCGGGCGTGATGACTCGGTAGCCGGGCCGCCAGTGGCATTGTGGGAGATTGGTCCATAACGCCAGCGCAAAACATCGTTAAACCATGGAATATGGCATAAAACCGTATATATAAAATATAAAACCCACCATTTTACCATCAGGGGATTTGGTCGTTCATTTGGTCGTTTTGATGACGTGTCAAATCACTGATTTCTGCCATCATTGTTGGTTGTATCAATTGCATCCCCAGGTTTGGGGGGAAGTTCCCTATTCCTGTTGGTTAAGACCATCCATGTTTCATCCACCAAAATCATCCAAAATCAGTTTGTCTGAAATTTAAGGAAAAACCGAAAAACCTAAAATCAAGCAAAATCCATGGTCAAAAAAAACACCGGGATAGGACCACCCAAAGTGCCGATACAACGACTCTCCTCAAACGTAGCTAGCTGGAAAATCCCGCATATATATATATATATATTTAGTTCCATGATTTTCCATGATTTTTCCAGCTATGAAATTCCATGTGTAGATGATAAAAAAATACATAAATTCCATATTTGCTTGGGGGATTTCCCGCCGCGTCAAGAATTCGGACACCGTTTCGGGTTTCAGCACCGTTCGTCCCAGCGGCATCCTATCGTGGCGAACATCGCCACACGGCCATTCTTCAGCTCAGCCTCGCGACGACGGCGGAAGGTCTTCAGATCACCGTCCTCGCGGAGTCAGGTCGAGTCGGACACGGCCAGGGCGGGAAGAAGCATGACTATACCCCAAAACCAGTGTTCTTTTAATTATATGCAGATTTCTCTGGGTCACAATCATCACATGCACATGGTCGATTGGACACTCCGACTCAAGCCCCCATTAGTATCTCAGGAAAAGAGAGGTTGTAGTGAAAAAAAAACATTCTAGACCTTGAAATTTTGGACCTCTAAGCAAACCATTCCAGACCCTCTTGTACCTGAGGGTATCACAGATGTACGTAGCTATCTACATGCTGAGGAAAAACCAGGAACGGGGACAAGATTAATATCCTTAGTATAGGCCTGAGGACCAAAACGTAGAAAAATAAATCCGACAATGACAGATAGGATCCTTGGTTGCATTGGTACGTGTTTGTGGAACGCGATTGGTTTCACTGAGCATATGGCGCAACAAGAAACTTACAGATGGTAAGTTGGTAAGATATGACTTTAAATCTATTTCAGTCCCGTGGTTATCTGCGGCATATTGTAAAACATGTCACATGCATGAGACGCTTCTAACACATTGTGGGTAAGTAACAAGAAACATCATCAAGTAATCCCATCCCCTGGTTGACAATTATATCTATTCATTGGGGCGGGTCCTGGGGTGTAGAAAAAAAATGGTGGATGGGATGAAGTTCCCAGCACTCATATCATTTGCCACCTTCACTCTGTGACATGCCCTCAGTCGTCTCCTTGGACATGCCCATAGGATCCCAGTAGCCCACTGGGGCCTGCGTGTCTGCTGCGAGACTTCTGACAAAAGAAATGTGCATTTAACCTGATTTATCCAACAGTGGGGATGAAACCATCCAATCAGGGGGGAGTGTCCGTTACACGTATATACATAGATATAGATGTAGATGAGATAGATATAGATAGACAAGACAAGATATTTGTTCAATCCGTATCTATATATATATATGTATTATGTAGTAAACCAAAAATATACCATCCCCAATGTGACCATGAATGGGTGGTAGAAACAATCCCCAGTTGGGAGGTTTGATGCTGGGTTTATCACACTGTACACATGCATATGCATATGCATATCCATATGTATAGATATATATATATATGTAGAGAGAGAGAGAGTGTATATATATATATGTCACCTGACACATCACAGGATGACTTTGAAGCCCCCCCATGAGTGTCTATGAATGATCTGACCGACTTCTAAGGTCAATCCATGGCCAATCCTGCTGAAAAGTAACTCCCAATAGCTGGTTAGCCAATCAAAATAGCACAAGGATTAGTTGTATATCGACCCCAAAGTCCTGCAAAACTCACAGATTCGTGTTGCATCCTGATATCCCGGATATCCCCGCAATGCAGATGCTTTTTACAAGGGGCCCATGGAGCAGACAGCGAAGCTGACCTGTTGGTGAATTCCCGGGTCTATGGAGCATATAACTATAGTTTAGCTATATAGTTAATGGGGTTTCATATAACTATAGTTATAGCTACATAGTTAATTGGTTTATACAACTATAGTTAATGGGGTTTATAAACCAGCAAACATAACGGGCCCATTTCTGCCCTACCTGCACCCCGAGCTCATTCTCAAAGGCGCGCAAGGGAGAATCGGTGTACTGCGCCCAGTCACCCCAGGCGCTTCCGGTAAGGCCGTCCTGGCGGCAAAGGGCAGCGATAGGCATCCCATGCATGACGGGGATATTACCATCCATGATGGATATGCCTTGTAAGATTCTTCATCCAATTTTGGCCTTAAATGTGTTAGGATCAATCAATCAACCAACCAACCAATCAGTCAATTAATTAATCAATTAATCAATCAATCGTAAAGAGAAAAAATGGAGAAACAACGCCCAAAAACATGGAAACATTCATGCACAATGTCAGGGCTTATTAAGGGCTTATCAACTACCAATCACCACTAATAAGGGCTTATTCACCATCTATGTAATGGAGTTATGCGATGGTGATAGAGTAAGGATATGATGGGCAATGATGGGGTAATGTTAACTGAGGTTGGGGAACCCCAGCTGTTTATTAATGGGTGGTACCTTTCAATAGCACAGTAATTTATAACAGTCAGAGTTTACTCTATTACATGTATATATATATAATCCAGGGTTAACATTGTCCCCGTAACATCTATGATGGATATCCCTTGTAAGATTCTTCATCCAATCTTGATGGTACATGCATTATAATTTAGTATAATCAATCGTTGAAGGGATGTTGGGACAAATGTAATGGGGGGTGGGATGTTTGTCAGGATTGCATACTGCGAAAATCACCCAGGTCGGCCTATTACTATCCTTCAAGGAAAAAACATACGATAAGATTCAGTAACGCCAAAACAAAAGCATACATTCAGGGAAGCAACAAATCAACAGATGAAACCGCGTCAAATGCTTATGAACAATGGAGGGACAAGTTCTACACTAGCGATGACGCATGCATTTCTTCAACCTCTCATCCAGGAACCTCTCGGATCATAATGAAAATTGCTCAAGGCATCAGCGAACCAAAATTCCAGGGCCAAGAATCATAATTCTTGTGAAAAAATATGCTGATATTACAATTCTCAGCTGTAAATCATCCCCATCTTTGGGGGAAAAAAGTACGGATATCACAACTGTCAGCCTGAAAGAACATGCCGATGATAGCCATCATGGCCTGCACACAGCGCCACCAATTGCAATTCACATCCCAAAGTTCCAACTGTATCAAGCAACCATTTCTGGGAAGTGCGGTCAACCCGTGGGAAATGTCACAAGCGCCAAAATCCCTCAAATGGACAAAGTTTGTCTGTCATCGGATGCTGCACGTTCTGGTCATCAAAAGATTCCTGCCAAACACACACCATGATTCCGCAGGTTTTCCAACCCAAAAAAGATGTTACCTTCGCTGCCTCACGTACCTAGTCAGCATTCCTTAACCAATGAATAGCCATCCACTAGTCACTATTTGTGGGTATGATCCTATAGTCAATTTAAACATGTATCCATTAGTCAATTCAATGACGGAGTCACACATCCAAAAACTGAAGTGACATGACGTCAAGTCACCAGGCGGCCATTGGCCAGCTCCGAGTTCAGCTTGCGGTTGCGGCCCTCTCCGGGCACCATGGTGCTTCCATTAGGAACACCCAGAACACCTGCCACTTCTGATTTCAGTGGAACAGTGGTGGCACCTGCATTGGAACAATGGCATAAAGATTGAAAATTGATGAACATATGAAAATGATTGACAAAAAATCATGTTTTAGAGCTAATATAAGATGCGATGAGATGAGGCTGAAACTTCAGCAATCATGAAATCCTCTCTCTAGTTAGTAAAGGATCATATAATCTTCGAAGGAAACGCTTAGAGCACCTGTAATCCGCCAAGACATCCAGCTCCCAAGCCGGGCCCGCCTGCGTTCTTGAAGTCCCCCGGGGACCTGGTGGGGTCATAGGTGAACACACCTTTCTCAATGAGTCCCAGGAAGAGGAACCACTGAGTCCATCCAGCAGCTGGCACCTCAGTCCCAAGGCCAGGGAGCTCTGGGTTGACTAATCTCATCAGAATGGGCACACCATGGTGGTTTTAATATTGTAGGGCATGAAAAAGATGTAAAAGTATGTAAACAAAGAATATGAATAGGTATCTAATAATACTTACCAAATACCACCAACATGTGGGTCCCCAAAATGAATAGATCCATATTAACCAGAATTTTGAGAACATTATTTAATAGTAAGGGGAGTATTATTCAGTTTACCACATTACATGGATTGGATATCACTTGATACATCCTAGTTGTCTTTTCTAAAATGAACCTGTTGCAATGGGATCCAGCTGGTTCACAAAAGGGGGTTCTACAAAAAAATGGGGTGGAACCTCTTTGTTAAGCTAGGTCACTTAACAACCCAATTTCCGAATCCAACAATTGGTATTTTGGGCACTGCTCAGGAGGGTTTGGGGTGCATTTCCCATATCTTCCAACACAGGACGAACAGGAAAGTGGGAGGTACCTGGAAATTCACCAATCAACATATTTCCACTGATGTCCACTGTATCCCTATCTCCACGGGGGAATCCCCTCTGGCAATGGAACCAGTAGTTCCGCACAAGGCGGTGGCGGAAGTTTCAAAGATAGGAAACTATAGGAGAGCATGGATGGCAGAGCGAAGCGAGCCCACTGATGGATCGAAAGGTGATTGAGACTCTGAGTCTCTCTCTCTCTCTCTCTCTAGCTCTCTCTCTATCTAATTCCAACTCTATGTCACCTTCCCTCTGTGTCTCTCTATCTCTCCCTCTGTCTATCTATCTGTCTATCTCTAGTGTCGTGTAGTGTAGTTGCAGTTGTGTTTGTACTAGTTGTATTGTTGTGTAGTTGTAGTGGCAGTTGTAGTTGCAACTGTTGTAGTTGTAGTTGTTGTAGTTGTTGTAGTTGTTGTAGTTGCTGTAGCTGTAATAGTTGTATATAATAGTTGTATATAATAGTTGTGGTAGCTGCAGTAGCTGTAGTTGTTGTTGTAGTTGTTGTAGCTGTTGTAGCTGTTGTAGCTTTAGTTGTAGTGTAGGTGTCCTGTGGTGTAGTGTAGTGTGATGTGGTGCAGCGTCGTGTAGTTTAGTTGCAGTTACAGTTGCAGTCGTAGTTGTCGTGTAGTGTAGTGTAGCTGCAGTCTAGTCCAGATCCTCTTGAAACGTCCCACGCCTAATATGAAACGTGTGTGCTGTCAGTACATCTATACAAGCGGCGGTGTCGTAGTGCAGAACACGTACGCGGTGGATCCTTCCGAGTCCTTTCTTTCTGGGTGAATGTCCCTGTCAAAAACCGTCGGTTAAAAAAAAAAATAATAAGCTTGAGGGCCTCAGCACTGGGGGGTTATACAATACAATACAATACATTACAATGCATGAGACTACAATACATGACATTACATTACAGTACATTTCATTACATTGCAAATTGCAATACATTACAAAACATTACATTACAAAACATTACATTACATTACATACAAAAAGACAAACATACATTACATACGTTACATACAAAAAACATACATACATTATACATTACATACACTACATACATTACATTACATTCTATTCCATTCCATTGCATTACATTTCAGATGGACGGACGGACAGATATACGTACATACATATGCCATGAAAAATATCAAAAACGAAAATCCCTGCCAAAAAAAAAAACAGTCAATCCCCATGTGAACACCATGAAAATATACGAACAAAATCACCATTTTTCATACAGGGCTTAACCCACCAGATCTCCCCAGCCTTGCTGATGGCTGCAAGGCCATTGGGAATGTCTGCGAACTTCACACCCTCCGAGGGGGAGCAAAATCCTGGCGATCCGCAGGTAACATGGTTCTGTAAAGGGTTTTAAACCGCCATGTATGTAGCCGAATATATCGGTACATATATATAAATATAGATATATATATAATATTCCCTATGATTCTGGCGCTTGGTCGACTATGAGGTTGCTGCAAATCATTAGGTAAATAATGATATATATCACCAACAAAAGCGGTGATTGATGATATAACTTGGCTGGATATCTGATCAAATAGCAGCACCCACATTGTGAGTAAATGTAATAGATTGTAATAGATAAGTGTCGCAAGTACGTGGTAACCACAATTCAAAGTGGACTGGCAGGATCTATCCTGCTTCTCACCAGGTGTTGTTACCTGCCTATTTAAGTATATACTGTAGAATGATCCCCCATGTCAGAAGATGTAAGAATGATGATTCTACCCAGTGCGGGAGTAGAGGTAAAGCAGCTAAACAACTAATTAAACATGTTCGCCGCGACCCCTAGGTTTGCCCCCGGCCAATCCCGCATATCCTTTGACATGCTCAAATCCTTTGACTTTCCAAAACAGCAAACACCAAAACCCTAAAACCCTAAACCCTAAATTAAAACCCTAAATCCTGAAAACTTAAAGTCAAAATCACTGCGTATAGCCAGTGTTTCATTCATCCTCTCGTGATAAGTATAACATATTGTTTGAATGTGTTATTTGAGTGTGGCCGAACCGGGGGGTTGCGGGGAACATGTTTGCAGATATCTTGCTATACTGGATGACCCAAGTACACTGACATACCCTGACCCACGAGTCCAAACTCAGTTGACTATTGATTTGATGTAAGAGCATAAAATATTTTGAACATGTGAAGAGATCACACTTTCTGCCATTGCTGATTGTTCGCCGAGGGCAAAAACCTCCTCAAAATGGACTTTCTCTGGTCAGATCTCAACCAAACATCCAGCAATGTGAAAACGGTCAACAAACCCAATGCCGCGGATGCTGCGACGCCACGACGCCTGGAAAGCGAAAGTACTCCGGGACAATGTATCCCATGGTCGCCAGCATGGCAACACGACCTGCGCAGTCAATGTAGCTAGCCAATCAAGCACGTGGATACTTAGCAAAGAAACTGTGCATAAATGATGATAAATCTACCTCTGCAATATTTTAAAAAGAACATGCATGGAGAAGTGAAAAGGTGAAAACATCTCAGGATCGTTACCCAAAGATAAACCGCATTGAAACATGGCAGCAATGTACCCACAACATTGGTCCTTTGTAGCATTCATCCCGAAAAATTGTTGGGGGAGCCATCGCAACAGCTTGAAAATAGTCTGGTGATCATAAGTCTCCGATTCCTGGCGTATCCCATGAAAACATATGGGTTACTGTAGCTCATAATTCCCTAGAAATTCCCAAACCAATTGAGGTAACTGGAATAAGCCAGTGAGTGTAGCACCCATGACCCCAAACTGATTGGATTTATTTTTTTACAGAAACTATTCATAATTTAAGTATACTTTGTATAGCCTTTTCCAGTCACTTTGACCCCAGTTCCATGGATCCAGGACAGTTATCCGATTACATTCCCAATATATATATATATATATATATTCCAAATTCCAGGGATTTCCCAATATATTAGTTAACCAGTACTTTCATCATATTTTCCATTTGCATTTATTTTGCGCATGCTTTAAGGTGATATCTTACGATAACCCATCCCCCCCATGTCGAGACGACGCTGGACGCCCAGGGCCCAGGGACCGTTCTTCAACTCCGTGGCCCGACGACGCTTGAAGGCCTCCATGTCGCCGTCCTGGGGATTCAACAGCCACTAAGCATGGTATACAAACCTATATTATATATATATATATATATATATATTTATATATTTATATAAGTATATATTTATATTTATATATATATATTTTTATTTATTCATTTAGTTATTTGTTTATTTTATTTATTTATTTATTTATTTATTTATTTATATATTTATATATATATTATACCTATATATATGTGTATATATATATGTGTGTATATTTGTATATATATATATATATGTGTATGGTATGGTATGGTAATGTAATGCAATGCAATGTACTGTAATGTAAATGTAAGGCACAAAAGGAGAAATAACCATGTGTATGTTTGTATGTATGTCTGTATGTCTCTCTGTATGTATCTATGTATGTATATATCTATGTATGTATATATCTATGTATGTATCTATGTATGTATCTGTCTATCTATCTATCTATCTATCTATCTATCTATGTGTATCTATGTATCTATGTATGTATGTATCTATGTATGTATGTATGTATGTCTGTATGTATGTATGCATCTATGTCTGTATGTATGTATCTATGTATGTATGGATGTATGTATGTCTGTATGTATGTATGTATGTATGTATGCATCTATGTCTGTATGTATGTATCTATGTATGTATGTATCTATCTATGTATGTATCTATGTATGTATCTATGTATGTATCTGTGTATGTATCTATGTCTGTATCGATGTACGTATCTATGTATGTATCTATGTATGTATCTATGTCTGTATCTGTGTCTGTATCTATGTACGTATCTATGTATGTATCTATGTAT
>Ga0126342_10008971_pt1 | contig 17915 bp, 8 predicted proteins | sample Cyp1metagenome_FD_92528 | JGI IMG/M metagenome (GOLD analysis project Ga0126342, IMG submission 92528) | Coral microbial communities from Lord Howe Island, Old Settlement Bay, Australia - Cyphastrea 1 metagenome | ecosystem: Host-associated > Invertebrates > Cnidaria > Coral ... | reverse complement strand
TCTGAGGTCCACTCTGAGACAAAAAGGGGCTGGAAACATTGTTGAGCTTGATCATGGTGAGAAACCACCGGAGCATGAGCGTCAGCATGTGTTGCATGATGAACATGAGAATGTTGATGAGAGGAATCATGAACATAATGATGGTGATGTCAACATGGGAGAAGGTGATGGCATGGACGATGATGACCATGATCGACATGATAGACATGATGACCACTCACTGGGAAGGAACATGAATCAAGACCAAATGAACCCTGGAAGTTCTGACTCTCAGGGGGAGACAACCTTCCAGAGCAGTGAGTCTGATCAAGACATGGAACGGGAAAATAACATGCCACGTCATGACACACATGTGATGCCTCTACATGACATGTCACAAAACCTTGTTGGAGATGGTCATGTGCAGAATGACAATCGGGGTAACAATGGAGGGTACGGTCCGATCCGTAACTCTTCTCTCACAAATGCCCTGAGAAACAGTGTGAACATGCTTGACTTTGGTAGGACTAGAGGTAGTGCGCAACCACAGCCACATGTCGAAACGTCCGAAGAAGATGCGTTATGTGCAGAGACATGTCATGGAAACCGCAGCCATTTTGAAGAAGTGTATGTCGCCGCTGTCAAGAAACAAGGGAGAAAAGAGGTGAACCCCAAAAGTCTTAGCCCCGAAAAACGTGAAGAGCTGGAGTGCGCTAGGAGAAAAGAATGGAACAAAATGGTTGACTCTGGGGCTGTTGTGGTTCATACTGGGGCTGATGCCAACAGAATTTTGGACGTGATTGGACGGGACAGGACTTTAGAATCTAGGTTTGTTTATACCTCTGAAGATGGGAGTCCTCATACCAAGTTGAAAGCGAGATGGTGCATTAGGGGATATTTGGATCCTGATGTGTGTAGAGTTGAAACTGCGAGTCCCACTCTCTCGTCAGAAGGGTTGGCCATCACTCTCCAAGTCTTGTCTTCATATGGGTGGCGGCTGCGGATTGCGGATGTGGAAGCGGCATTTCTCAGGGGTGAAGACCTGAAAAGACCCACTGGAAGAATTTTGGTGAAACCCCCCAAAGACGGTATTCCGGGTGTGAATGATGGTGAGTTGGTTGAGTTGATTAAACCGGTTTATGGATTGGTTGATGCTCCTCGTTTGTGGTGGGAATCTCTTTCGAAAACTCTTGTTGGTTTGGGAATGAAAGCGTCTGAGTTGGATGGTTGTATGTTTTACAAACGGGATGATGTTAGTAATCTTATTGGGATTATTGCTTTTCATGTTGATGACTTAATTTTTGGAGGAAACCAACAATTTATGGCTGAAGGTTTCAACCCTTGAAAGCGAAATATCCCCTCAAGCATGTGAAGGAAGGGTCTGGTGAATTTCTGAGCAAGCACTTGGTTCAGAAGGGGGACATGAGCATTGTGATACAACAGAAAGAGTACGCATGTCAGCTTGACTGTGTGCATGTCTCCAAAGAACGTAGAAAGGACAAAGAAATGGACACGACGGACCAAGAAAAAGGTCAAATGCGTGCAGTCTTAGGTGAGTTGAACTGGTTGGTGACGGGATCTAGACCTGATCTGGCAGCAAGCTGTTCCTTGTTACAACCGAGAGTTGTGAAGTCAAAAGTCAAAGACTTGTTGGAGCTGAATCGCGTTGTTTCCATGGCTCGAGATCACGCTGCTGTAGAAATTCATGTCAAACCTATAAATCCTAGGGAACTAGAGATTTGTGCATGGTCGGACGCGTCGTTTGCGAATGCGGAAGACTGGAAGAGCCAAGGAGGATACATGATTTGTGCTACCACACGAGATCTGAGGGAAGATAGATGGGCTCAGATTTCACCATGGAGGTGGAGAAGCTTCAAACAAGAGAGACAGGTAGCTTCTACCCTGGGAGCAGAACTTCTTACGTTGTCCAGAACCATAGCTGAAGCGAAATGGATGAGATCTTTATGGTGTGAAGCAAACTTTGCTGGCTATGATCTTCAAGAAGATCAAGTATGGACGAGCAGAATACCAGTGACTTTGGCAATTGATTCCAAACCAGCTTTTGATCACATACGTGGCCAAACTATGACCATCAAAGACAAGAGATTAGCCATTGAAATGTTGTTGGTGAAGAGAGATGTCAAAAAAGAAGGAGTTGAAGTCAAGTGGCTTCCTACGGAGCACATGTTGGTGGACGGCCTAACAAAAATGGGAGCGCCAATGGAACTCCTACGCAAGGCCCTGAATGAAGGAAGAATGATACTGGTGGAAAATCCAGTAATCATGCAATGGATTGGAAAGAAAAAGAAGTGATCTTCTGTGTGTTTTCTCGTGTCTCTTGTTTTTGGTGTTGTTGTTCTTCTGGTTTTGTTGCTTTCATGAAAGAGTGATCCATCTCAAAGAAGTTTGGAGATGAAACTGGGGTGTGTGAAATGTACGCATCTCATCTTCAAACATATGTCGATGTGAACCTATCGGCACGAGCCCCCTTTGCCATGCTTAGAAGAAAACAGAGTTATGCGAGCGATGTGCCATCAGACTGACTAGCTCTTCGCTGGTTTGTCAGGTACATGTTTTCGTGAATTTCTATCTTTTCGCATCCAACTTTTCTGACTTTGGCAGGAGCAGTCAGCTCTTAAACGGCCAGGGGCTGCCAAAAGTTCCAAAGAATTCAAGTGAAAAGCTGCGCATTTCAGACGACTGGTCGTCGTTGGAAAACGCGAAACTCGCCAACTTTCACCTGCCAACGCATCGTGCGTAGAAAAATGTTCAGTATGTCATCGTCAAATGGGGATGGGTCAAGTTGGTGATGTCAGGGATTCCCTCCCAAGAATTTCACTACCCAACATGCCTTCAACATGCTGGTTATGATGTTCTTGCCTGTTATATGCTATGACTGACCAATCTTCGTTTTCAGCACCGCCCATGCCATCGCTTCGTTCGCCTGCCCCAGAAGGGTGGATCCTGAGCATCGAAATCTCCAATGATTCTGCAACGTTCCAAACTTCAATGGAAAACCATGCTTACATAAACTCAATGATTTACAGGATTTACATCATCAGTAAGTTACATCTATTTACATGTATACTTACATGATTTACATCGTAATTTCACATCAGTAAGTTACAACCCTTCCACATCTTCGCCAGGACACCGCCATGGTCCAATCGAAGTGTCTCTCGTAGTCATCGATGGCCCGCGACCAGCTGAAGTCTTGGGCCATGGCTCTCCGGCGCATTTCCTGGAGCTCCTGGAGCACAGAGACATCCCTTTCTGTGAAGTGAAAAAGGATGGAAAAAGGACGGGAAAAGGATGGGAAAACTGAAAGATTCATGGAAAATTTTGGGTTTTGATGATGGTTATGGTTTGGTTATGCCCCGTTCCATCGAAAAGCTGAAGACTTTTCGGCGGAATTTCTCTGACCTCGGGCTCCCGGAAATACAAATGGAGGCCGTCGAAGATCACCTCGAGAGGTGGTGGAGTCATTGGCACCAATTCCAAAAGATGATATACATATGATATAATTATATATAATTATATATATGATATATCTGAAATTATCTGATCTTTGAAAGGCAAAACAAACAACGCCAACTGAGATCTGCGCCTTTTTCAAGCCTCGGTGTCAGGACGAGAGTCACAGAGTCACAATGTCCAGCTGTCGGGTCACATCCTGTGCTGAGTGTAGGGACTGTCTTCGTTCAGCGGCCAAACATGGAAGCCTGCGCAGCTGAATCCCTGTTGGATGATTCACAAAATGCAATCTCTCCGCTCTTGCGAAACAAATACCAAGAGAAAAAGAACATGTTCAATGCTTTAGAGTGGTGTATAGTGGTTTAGAATGGTTTATATCCATATTTTCCAAATTTTCTCAGTTTCAAGTGGTTTCAATGTTGGTCACATCGTCACATCCCATGGTTTTTGACCGTTGAACCAACCGCACCGCACCAAGCGCACCTGTGGAGCTTTCCTTCTCGGAGTACCAGCTTTTTACGGAGTCTTTCAAGCCGCCCGTGGCGTGGACGATGGGGATGGTGCCGTACATCATGGCGCCTCAGTGGATGGGGATGGTGAAACATCAATCCAAAAGAAGGTGGACACCCTTTTTACAGTTTGCGAACTTGAAAATGACCATAGAAATAGTGAGTTGTCCCATTAAAAATGGTGATTTTCCATATTTTTTTGTAAACGTTTACCAGTGGATAACTCATAGATTCTCCGTCATATTATGACTTTAAGATGTCATGTGCAATAGATTGTGCCTCTTGATTTTGGAGCTCAGTTTTGTGCAGGTCTTTGTGAACTTGGCTTCTGACACATCTGTGGAATTCCACAGGGTTCATACCTCAAGTTAGGCAGACTTCAAAATGCTCTCATAGGTGTGTTCCCTTGAAAAATGATCAGCTTTCTTCAAACATGAACAGAACATGGTCCAAATGGTCCAAATTTCCACCGATTTTTCTTTAGCGTTTTCCAGCCTGGATGGCATCAGGAAGAAATCGGAGCCCGCGATGATCTCCTTCTCCACCTGGTTGGACAGTTGGCAAAGATATTGGTTTATGTTGGTTACATAAGACAGAAACCATATATCATAATTATTATATCATATATCTACGTATATTTTGATGGGTAAAAGCACCCTGATTTGCACATTGAAAGTTTGGAAAAAAAATCCGCCTGTGGGCTGAAGCCCCAGTAGCCACAAATGCGGCCCTTCCAACTGCTCTCGGCCCACTGCAACATGCGACCTGGCATGGCATCAAGCTCACCAATGCCAGTTTCAGAGTTTCATCAAACTTTTCCCGATTCATCAAACTCACTGTGAATCAAATTAAAAATCAGCTGGATTAGCTACCCAACAAATGGCAGCCGGGCCGAAGTTCTCTTCACCATTGCCCATCATCACCAGCTGCACGTTTTGAAGACCATCTTTATTGTCCTGGAATAATGGCGAACTCACTCAGCTAGGTTGAAATTCGTGGATGATTTGCTGGAAATCCATAATTTGATTACACCAAATAAATAACATACAGATGATCTTACCTGATATTCTTGATATTTCTCGATGTTTTGATGTTAAACATACTATATATCCATGCTTTGATGTTGGATCGTTGCCACATTTGGAAATCTCAAACGATCCAACGCCAACGCCGATGTTCAGATCTCTCCTCCATGATCCAATGGATGCAAGATCCAATCAAGTCAATACCTGCTGGGGCGGCTGATAGTTCCTGAAGTTTGACATCAAAGGCTGTGATCAAAATTAAAACATCCAAACAATGATTGAATCTTGGTGATTGAACCAAACATCTGCATCTTAACCCATCCAAAGCATCAAAGAAATCGGTCTACCAGATTTAAGCATCAATCCGAGGCTTTGCGAGGCGCCTTTCTGATTGGTGAGGCGGCCGACGAAACTCAAGATGCAGGCGTTGTCGTCCTCCTGGTTTCACCAACGATGGCAGATGTGGAAGTTGGACCTTTTCAAAGAAACATCAATGTCATCAATGTATATCGTGGGTAAACCACGTCCTCACCACATTTTTTCCGGAAAAAAACATTGTGTGTCTAGATTTTCTCAACTTGAAACTCCAATCGTTCCCTCATGTCTCCTTCAACCCCAACTTCCGCTGCAGGTAGCGTTTGCATTCCAGCTTCCCGGAGAGATCGGCGGAGAATTTCGAGGCGATGCTACTATCCCTCGTGGGATTCCAGCTGCTATCGATACCTCGGATCACTAAGGATTTGGGGAAACTTAGAGTTTTAAGCTGGAAGAATAAGGGACAAAACATGACAAAACCTAAGGTTGAATTGAATTTCAGTTGACCTTCCAGTGATATTTGTTTTGAAAACTGGAATGCAAGCTCTCACAACATGCGCTCAGTGCTGGGCCATTCAAAATTCCCACCAGAAAATAGCTCTTCCCAGCGACCTTGTGTGAATCATGGTCATCGACAGAAAATCGATGGATCCTGTTGGCTCCCGGGCAAAATCATGCAAACGAAAGCCACCCTCGGGTGTTCGGATCTCATCCGCGTAGGTAGGAGACCTGAGGCAGATCCCCATCGAAAAGGGGACGTTTCCATTGAACTATGATATAGAGTTGATATAACCAACAATCATATTTTAACAACAATCCGATTGATCAGAATCAATCATGATGAGCAAGCACATTAAAATCCAATCCCAAATCATCCGAAGTTTAATCCGAAGCACAGTCAAAATTTCAAAGAACAGCTGAGAAAAGCCTCAGTGTCCTACACCGTGATGATGCGATCACAACACTGGATCGCTCCCTTGGTGAGATTCAGCGTCTCTCCTGCAACGAAATTTTACCGCAAATCCTCTGATTTCTTCGCGATAAAAATATCAACCAGCTGGATTTCTGGGAACTTCATGGTTTTTTATCCAGCATCTACACTCATCACTCCCATAAAATCCTGTGGGAAAATCCACATTCTGGCCTGAATCACCTTCGAAGGTTCTCTCGTGCAGGGGATACTGGTAGATCAGATCGCCCAGAGCGGCAAAGGGAAGACCCAGCTGTGCAAAGTTGTCGTACTGCCTCCGAAACTAGTTGAGCGGTGGTGATGAAGATGCTTAAATGGGATGTTGAAAGGTGAGAGGTCTCTACGCTTCCATATATATTTTTTTATATTGGATATGAGAATGCTTCCATATTCTATGTTTTCCATCCAATGATAACAATGATATGCATCAAAAACCATCTCCATAATGGCTTTGTGAGAAAATTTGGAGCCCCATTTCGTATCCCCGGAGTCGCCGTTGGCCCTAAGAAAATGCCTACAACTTGGCCCCCCACATAGTACCCGGCAAGCCAAGTCGAAGGGGATAGCACCCCTGGTATCCCAAGTTGTGAATGACCTGGTGACGAGTTTCTGAAAAGAAACTGACGTCAAGTGCCCACGTGAAAAGACTGTGAATATCATGAACATGAATGTTGAAATCCAGCATCCAGCATCCCAATCTCATGTGCATCAATGAAGCATCAATGAAGCATCAATTCTCAAGGTGTCTCATTGTCTTAAATCTCTTAAATGTGTCTTAAATGTCATCAATTCTGAGGTTGCAAACGTACATGCAGCGGGCGTCGTTGTAGTTTCCAAAGGCTCTGTGCCGATGAACCTCGTTCCCAGATCACTGGGCTGGCGCTGGTGGTGCTGGTGGTGCTGGTGCTTAGGTCTCCCGGCCATGTAGACCGGCAGCAAACCAGTTTGCCAGTCGTTGGCAATGAACATCACCTGAAAACACAACAAGGATGCCCAAAATGTAGAGGAAAATGATTAAATGATTTATGAAGAACACAACAGGCCTGGTTGATATATGTTGATATCTGTTGTTGCGGTTGGACCATGCATCTTCATGTTATCAAACATCTGCGTCCGGTTTGACCCGTGGGCCGTTCAAGAACATCACATATATCTGTGACATATCTTCATCACTGAAACTCAGCCACATCAATCATCATACATCAATGATCCAAAATACTTGAGCTATGTTGAATTTGGAATGAATTGGAATCTTTCAAAAATCCCCCAGACGAATAGATCATCTATCACCATTTAGTCATCCAATAATACATCATTACATCATCAAACATCACCGAAACTCACAAAACCATCAACAAATCACAAAAAAATCTATAAAATCTCTATACAACTCATGAAGAGATCCAAATGTGTCGCACCTTTTTAGGATCTCCCCGATGCATTGTCCGATGCATCGTCCGGTGCATCGTCCATCGTCCGCGCCTTGCCGCCGTAGCGCGGCGCGCCGCCCAGCTCGATGGCAACGGGAACCTCCAGCGCCGCCAGAGAGAAGAGGGCGAACCTGGCGGATCGCCATCTGTGAACATGCCATGTTTATATCATAAACCAAGGGGAATGGTAAACATATATATGGTATATATATATACCCATCTAATGTGGTTATAAAATGTTATAAACTACCCATGACTGGGAATGGTTTATATATACCACCTATTTGGTGATGATTTGGGGGATGGTTTATGGCATTGTACCACATTATATACCATGTTTCTTTTTCTATGGAGATGGATTTATGTAATAATGGTCAGTTGGTTACCATGGTATTGTAGATATGGTATGACATATAAACTATATAATCCATGGTTTCTTATCGGAAATTGTATTGACAGATTGTTTTGGATGATGGCACACTATGGAATCATGGCATTTAGATGGCATGGTATGATGCTTGTGGCAACGACAATGATAGCTATTATGGTTTTCTACTAGCAACTATTTGTGGAACAATCATGGCATCATGGCATTTCGTATGCTATAATGATATATGATTTAACATAATAGTAACTGCCACTAACTACCATGGCATAATAACGACCATACTATGCTACAATAGTAACCATGGCTATCTACGAGGAATACTGCGGATGATAGGTTTGGAGCGGTCCATTGGTGGGTTGCCATGACCCGGTGGGATTTCTCCGCAACATGTTTCATGGGTAACAACGATTGCAGATTGTAGATGGTTCATGATGGTTCTAGTTCTAATTCTGTACCAACAACTCATGATAATCATCATGATATGGAATGCAAATGGTTTCCAATGGGAATTCCAAGAATCGGCCTGAAGAGGTTGTCGGAGTATTCCTGCGGAAGAGATTTGCTGGGATACCCCACAGTCATCACCGAATTTCACCATGAAAAAATGGCAGAATTGGGGCTATCCCCATGTCTTTCCATTTTTCTTGACGCCAAAACTGTCCATAGCTGTCCTGGTTGTCTGTGAGATTGTGGTAAAGCCCTCCAGGCCTCGAGCAAATTCCCAGATTGGCAAAACTTTGGACCACTATTTCCAAATTTCCAGTGATTCCAGTGATTTGGGACCTTCTGAAGGATGGATGGTCCACAAAGACGTAGTCGCAACCTTTGCCTTGGAGAGGGGTCAGATCGGGTCTTGCATCAAGGAAAAGACGATGTGTTGTAACTGTGTTCTTAGCGTTTTTTCCACCAAATCCAATCAGCTGCCATTAGCTTCTGTTTTTTCCATGTGTTTTTCACATGTTTTGAGCGGATGAAATTCAGCTCAAAACACTTGCAAAATACACCTCGAACCAGGGGCAGCTACCTTCACCGTAGCTCTGAAAGTGGTGAAAATAACGTACCTGGCGCGGCAAAAGTCGCTTCAAGACATTGAGAATACGGGCATAGGTCATGGATCCAAAAGTAGGATTGAGCAAAACTAATCCAATGCCAATGACCAAAAACGATCCACAACTCCTCACCATGTTCACCCATCATACAAAAACTGTCCGTGGGCACCTCATGAACTCCACCGAAAAGTTCAAAACTCTTGGTGCCTGGATGGCGAAGATTCCACAGTTGCACCAGGACGTTCTTTAGTACCCGTGGATATCCCAGTGTCAGTTACGGTCCCCTTAAACTTTGGGTAAAACATGGTAAAACCGAACCAGTCTGTCACTGTCTGTACCAAATCGGGCAATCCCAGGGCTCCCTGACATTGGTAGAAGGCGCCCTCGTAGTTGTCGTACATGGGTGCAATGGCCATGGTACGATGACCGCGAGTCGCGAAGTTGTAGGCATACCTTGGCTGTGCAATCAGTTGCAACTGGTTGTGTCAACATCCCAAAATCTGAAACATGTTTAAACAAGACACCAAATTTGGAAATCGCGATTCATCCCAAAACTTAGGAGATGAATAGAAATACATAGAAACTGGTATTTACATACATATATATGATTAAAAACATGTATAAACATACATATAATCAAATATCAAGGAGTATAAACCACATCAAAACAAGACAATAAAACATGGAACATGCCTCGCCCAGTTGCTGGGCTGCCACAATAGCCAGTCCACCACTCTTCGACCACGGATGGATCTGTCACAGAAATTCCCACACGAAACGGGCAAAGAATTACATTCAAATGAACCCAATGAAACCCCCAATTCGAAAATTGTGAAGTTCCATCTTAGGTTTCTACATCCATGTCAACTTAACATCAGCTTAAGATACCGTTGTGAGCTTATGTCAAGTGGCAAAAATCGTGGTTTTAGGGAAACCTGGCAGTAAGCATATTCTCCCAAGACCAACGCGCTGAGATAGGATTCTCCCAAAATGGGGACGCCCCTGCAATCACAATTTTGGGAAACTCATATTTTCCCAGAATGTTTATCCGTTTTTTTCCCAGTATGTTTTCCAATTTCTTCCCATTCAAAGATATCAGCATTCTTCGTGTGCACCACCAGAAATCCCCACAAATTTCCCCACATTCACAACACGAGATATAAACTACAATGGATAAGAAAGAAACCAATTAACACACACATAAATATATATATATGAAATACGATAATAGCATTAATTGAATCTACAAAAATAATAACCATACACAATGGGCTGTAATAAAAATCCACTTAACAGGTCCAAAAACAATCATAGAATTTTGATCCCAGACTTTGATCATTATCCCATATATATATGTATATATATATATATTTTTTTTTTCCCAAGGCACTCAGAAACGTAATCGCTGCGGCCTTGCATCAATTCTATGTCACTTGCAGGTTCCACCTGCAAAATCCTGACCAAAGTGATCCGAGTACTCCTGTACCAGCAACGGAGCACACATGGCCAAGAAAGCATCTGGGGGTGTGCCGTGATCCACAACAGGCTCCTGCCAGATCTCAAAATCAAAAGTCCTGGCGAGTGCGAGGCACAGCGCCGGTGGATATTCCTTCAACCGCGAGGTTGCCCAGGTACCCTCAGCAGTTTTGCCTATAGAGGCCCTGCGAGGGAGCTCGACCGTGGTTCGGTGTGCTCTCAAATTTCTAACCACACTGGGAAGATTGAGACACAACACAGTCGTTGGTTTCGGTGTTGGTGCCCCCAGCAAACCCTGACAAAAGGTGAAAATACTAAACCCCGGAAAAGCTCTCAGGAGATGAAGTATCGGAAGCCGCCAGATCGCCGCAGATTCCTCACCCTCTGGATCAGCTGGGTGCTCCAGCAAGCCAATGCCACCAACTCGTGCGAGACGCAAGAGGCACATAAACGCAAAGGTAAGCAAAAGGTTGCCCATTAGGACTTGCACCAACTCTCTGATCCTCAAGCAATCCAAGCCCCACAGGCAAGCATCAGTGCGCACAATGCGCGGCCCATGATGCTTGTCCGAAGTCTGCACACCACGAGCGCGACTCCACGTTTCGCACGGAGGGCCCCCAATGAAGCCAATCACCAGCTGGCAGTCAATGGCACCAAACCAAAACTCCTGCGTATGCTTGTCACCAACATCGCCAAGTTTCAAGTCATACAAGATGTCCACAGACGCCGTGTGAATGGTAACACCTTCAGGGTGTTCTGCTTGGATCTTGTCAAGGTAATACTGGAAGTCACCTTTCCGCCTTCGACCAGCAAAAGCGTGCAAAACAATCCTGTGTTGACCCCACTGTCGTGGGACCGGCTCAAACTGAGGTTGTTGATCACAGAGGTCAATGCACGCATCTTCAATACTGGCAAGGTCAGCAAACTTACAAGTCTGTTTAGCCTCACTCTGCTTCAAGAAATCCCACGCATCAGGATCACACAAGGTCTCGAGTGCCGTAATGATTTCTTCCTTTCCATGAGAACCAAAATCGACTTGAACTTGTTGAAATTCATCAAGGAGCGTTTTGAGAGTAGCCAAGCAAACTGACCATGAAACAGGTCTCTCACAGACACATCCACGTACAGCCTCAACAACTGTCTGGTCAATGGGCAGCTCCAAAATCATGAGCGCTAAGTCATCATGAAGAGCAAGGTCATATGCCAAAAAGTCCCGCTCACGCTGAAAGGGCAACTCAGGTCCCTCTGCTTGCAGGGGTGGCAAACAACGATCATGGTCAATTTCAAGCCTACGTTCCTCCAGGGACCCAATGCCAGGAGCCGGTGGGACCAGGGACGCAGCGCCAAGCCACTTCCTTCGACATTCATGTGAGCGCAGAAGGTGGTGCTTCAGTTTGCCACAAGTGTGAAATTCCCGCAGGCAGATGAAACACTGCGAACTGTCAAACAAACGCCTAACAGGACACACCTGACCATGCATGCGAAACATGTGAGCACCTTCCCCTGCTTTCGATTTACAACGAACTCCACAAGCCATACAGCCAAAAACTTGGGCAACATCATTGGCCGGAATAGCTGGCAAGGGAGTACACACTCCATGAGAATTGAGAAAATCAAAAACTGAACGGTGAAAGCAGACCAACTGCCAATGCTTGGAACGTTGCAAAATTGCATGAAGACTGGCCCTCTTGATGAGCCTTTTCCAAAAGGATCTATGCCATTTGATGATATGAAACCACTGCTCCAAATGCTGATGCGGTGGCAGCAGGTCAGAGGAATCCTTCAATTGTGCATACATCCAAGTGAAATCATCTTCCATCAAACTCATCCATTCTTGGTCTTGGTTTAACAATCCCCAGCTAGCTACCGAATTACAGGCAAACAGAGAACCTATGTACCTCAGGCGTGCAATTCGCAGCAATTCACTTGGAGATGGGAGCTGCAACTGATGCAAAATGTCATCATCATGGAGAGGCATCTCGGGAGCCAGTTTCAACAAACGCCGATACAAACGCATAACAGCAGAATGCACGAAATCTTTGGTACGCTGGTCCCTCAAGACCCAGCTTTCAGCACCATACAAAAGGCGGCTACCAATCAAGCACTGAAATATCTGGGCTCTCTTTTTCAACGGAATCAAAGGGTTTTGAAAAAGCAACTTTCGGTGTTTGGAAAAAGTCTGGTGAGCCACAGCAAGGCGCTTCCTGACTTCCATTTTCAAATCTCCGGCATGATGAATGACACATCCCAAATGACAATAATGGTTGACTAAATGCACTTCATGTGGTCCATGTTCTCCCAAAACTGTCAAAGTTCTTGAAGAGTTCGGACCAAAATGCTGCTTACGAAATTGGCGACATCCCCGACCTCTGGCAGTGAAAAGAATCTCAGTTTTGCCTCTCTGAAGGTTAGGAAGCATTCCAAACTTCAAACAAAGGTCAATGAGAATTCCGGCCACTGTGCCAGTTTTGTTCGTGAGACTCGGCATGTCATCTGCACTGACACACACGCACAGGTCGTCACACCAGCAAGGTCCCAGGAAACCAACCGTTGGCTCGCTGGATGCAATTGTTGCAAAGAGATTGGGTTTGTCTTGGTCCGGTACAAGTTCAAGAAAACCAAGATCTCTCATCGCTTCCTGCAATTGATGCAAAACCTTGGCCCAAAGGAAGCCGAACACAATGTCAGCCCAGGCATCACCTGGTCTGCTACCAATGGTAGTGACGCATCTGTCAACCTGTCCATGCAACGCAAAGTGCGTGTCCTGGTGAATACCACAGACCGCACGCTTGGCATGGCTTGGCATTCCTGCATCATCAAGTGCACTAGGCCCCAGCATCAGAGCATGGAGTTCCGCCAAGGCATTGTGATCAAAGTTCAAACGCTGAGCAACATTCGCAAGGAGCTCATCAGTAACCTCACCGGAAATCGCTAGTGGCCTGACAATCCTATAAAACGCTTCAGCCAAATCTAAGAAGATACAAGCTACTGGTCTGGAATGCCCACCATGTGCACGTTGGAAAGCCCTCACTTGATGAATGCCCAAACCTACAGGTGTGGCACGGCGGCCACCAATCTGCTGGTTTTGCATGAAACTTTCATAGATAGAGGCATTCCGCGTGCGCAACGATCTATGAAAGGCCTTGGCCATATGTGCACTGATCAGTATAGACCTATAGGAGGTACACAGAGCCTGATCACCTTTTCCCTTCCAAAGGGGCATCAGCCAGCCCCCTTTGTGAACCAAAGGTTCCTGAGCTTGTACTGCTGTCTTGAGAAAGAGGGCATAACTTTGCTTCGCCACAGCTGCTGCATGAAAATGAAACAGTTCAGCCGGCAGAAGATCCGGCCCCGTGGCCTTACCAGGTTTAATGCGCCTCATTGCAGTTTCAAGGTCAATCAGCGATGGGACCTCAGCAATAGGAATATCATCATGTTGAACACTTGACTTGGCCATGTTGGCAATCCACCGGTCACGCTGAGCTTGTGCCGAGGCCCGAAAGCCTCCCTCCATGTGCATGAAAAACTCAATCCAACGACGCAGCGCTTCTTGTGGCCCTTCACATGGCTGACCAGTGTCATCATAAACAAATGGCAGTGGCTTCGGACCTCTCTTCAGTGCATTCGACGATCCAACAAATGGCTTGAGCGTATGCAAGACAAATGAGGCTGAAACATCTGGAGTGAACTGCGCAAACTTATCAGCCAAAACTTGCTGTTTGGCTTTTTTCAAAGCACACTTCAATTGTCTGGATCTACAAATGAGTCCAACTGCATGCTTCAAACCACCACTGAGAAGGGTGCACCCAAAATTGAAGGAAAGGGTCAGGGCATCAGCTTGATCTTCTTTCCAGGCTAGAAAAATTCTGGCAAGCGCCTCACGACGAAGCAATTTCTGGACAGATTTAAGCTGCCTGCGGTGGGCAAGTTTTGCATTCCGAATCTCCCAGATGTCACGAGTGACAAAGGGTTTCTTGAAAGGCATTTTACTCCTACCGCATTTGCTTTTCAAATGTCCATGCAAAAGGTCATTCAAATCTTGTACATGTCTTTCCACATCAGTGCTCCACGGCACCGCTTCATGAGTCACAATATCCTCAAAGAAACAAGCTTGACCAATCTTGGTTCTGTCATAGGCGACTGATGATTGTTTTGCAGTGGCAGATTGTTTATAGTTCCAGTGGGACCATTGCATCTCAAGTCCAACTGCCGTGTGATCAAACCCTACTGTCGCAAGGTCGAAATTGTCCAATGTTTCTGACCATGTGCAGCATTCCAGGAACTGGTGTGGCACCGCCACAAAATCAATCTGATGTGAGGACACGCCATCCGGACTAGTCCAAGTCTTCCGATCCCCAACATGCCACTCGCTGGTAGAAGGGAGACAAAGATCAAATGCAACCAAAAAATGCTGAAGAAGCTGTGTCCCACTGGAGGGTGAGCATCCAACACCTAGAACTGCGGGGTGATCATCTTGCCCTGGGCTGGCATTGGCATCCAAGAGCACAAAGAGTGGCTCCTCCTGCTTCAGTGCTGCAACCAGCCTTTCTGTTTCCTCCCACCAAGCTTTGCGTTCATGAAAAGCAATACCACTCTGTGGAGCATGTGCGACTAAAATCAAACCGTGAAAGTGCTCAGCATCAATACGAGTCAGCAATCTGCGCGGATCACGCAGAAGGACCTGAAAATCACCTGGAACAAAGTAGTGAGCTTCTTGTCCACACCACAGATACGGCTGGCGTAGGTTACACCAAAGCTCTACACCAAGTGAACTCGTCTGCGAACCTGAACACAATCTCAAAATGCCGTCAGCACAAACACTACCCTCAGCTGTGCGGGTTTCTTGAAAGCCAGCAAAATTGAGGTGAAAACTCAGAAATTGAGACTTGATGAATGCCAATTTACCAGGAAAACCATGCACTCCAACTCCCAGTGTTGCTACATTGGCAGAAACCAAGCTAATCCTAGTCTCTGTTTTCGTCCACTCATTCTGTGTACTCTGAAAATGCTGGTCCCCAACAGACTGTGACGGCAAGTTCGGCGCCTGAACATCAAAGCCAGAGCCACAAAACTCTGGTCCGCCAAATCTGTCTCCAAAAACCAACCATAAAAACGGTATCACTGGGGTCCATTTCCTGAAGTCAACAGGCTGCCTTGGCAAAAAATGGCTTTGCACCGCCTCCTTCTTGGCTATGGCATCTACCAACTCATTCCAAGGTTCACTGTTGTGACCAAAAACATGGTCCACCAAAAGATGTGACACAGGCATGGATGCTTCCAAAGTTTGAAAAAGCCCTCTCAAAAGTGCAAATTAATCGTCAACAACCGCAGTGCCTACCATGCCAGTGGCCTGACCACATGACAATTGTGAATCGCTTCGAAAAACCGTAGGCAAATTGCTATTCAAGCAAAGGCGCCACAAGGCAGCATGAATGAGTCCCTCTCTTTCTGCTACTAAGGAACCAATTCTCGTGGCACCTGCAAAAGCAGCGGTGTCCTGTTCATATCGCACTTGTTGGGCTTGCCAACCCAACAGACACAGATTCTGGCCTTCAGGAGCATCATACTGTTCCCCGAGAACTAAGAAAGCCCACGCATCAGGTGTTCCCAGGCTGTCGACCCACAACGGAGGCTTGTGTTTCTGGGATGGCTGCGACGTACCATCAACATAAATCACTAACCTATCTACCCGCTGCAGAGTCGTGAGCTGTTCAACTGCAGGTTTTGAGACTTCAGGTATCTCAACCCCCTCCAAAGTTGGGAAAAGGACATCCCTTGATGAGGCAAAAAACTGGCGAAGATCAGCCAGAGTCACACCTAGATTCAAGAGACATTGCGGCGTCCGTTCATCTGCAAATTGGAAAACCGGCAACTCAGGTACTTGCGGCTGTACTGGTGGCCAAGGCTTGCTGGGTCTGACCCGTTCAGGGCGTGTCACCAAATCGCCATGTGATTCACAAAAGGTCACGTGCCAAACAGTGGGAAAAACAGAAGAACATGACGTAACTACTGCTTTTTCATAGCCCAACTGATATAGCAGGCACATGAGCGAAAGCTCATCCGGTGGCACATTCATGGTGTGCCCAAAGACTCCACAAGAATCATGAACATCCTCATGCTCAAGAAGGACATGGAAGGCCTCATTGGCTTCTAACCACCCTCTGTCAAAACAATACGCAATGTCATGAAATCGAAGGAGAAAAATGCGACACTCATGCCCCCAGCATTGCAGTTCTGCTTGCACTTCCTCATTCTCAGCACAAATCGGAACTTCAACAAAGCTAGGCAATGCCACTTCAAAATCATTTCCAGCAATCAATTGGACTGCTTTGGTCAGGGATTTCTGCAACAAACCAGTCTCATCAGTATCCCATACATCAGGCACCGGAGAACGAAAGATATGGTTGAGGATAATAAAGAAATTGAAACCATGTCTCGCAAGCACATTCATGGGTTCTCGAATCTCAGTATCTCCAAACCAAACCATACACTGCAAATCAGAGCGCTGAGGGAAACACAAGTCCTCAATCCCACCGGAACGGATGAGGCTTTCTTTTGTCACAATTTCATGTGAGGAAGTCACAAAGGGGACAACTCCTACACTTGGCTCTGCAGAATCAAGTCTCGTGATCATAATAGAGCTCACTCCTGGGATGGGTCGTTGCAAAAGCAAAAGATGGAAATCTCGCAGAGGTCTACCGCCGGTGACATCAGGTTGTGGAAAAATCGGATGCAGATGCAATGTGACTGCAACATCAACTGTGTCACTCCAAGCTTCGACAATCCTACGAATCCAAGTGCTCGGATCACGTCCTAACCTAACCCTTCTGGAGTCATAACACCTAGGTCGCCCAATTTGATCAACATACCAGGTCTGCACATGCAAGAAGGCTTCATCATTTGCTGGATCAGTTCTAGCATCTTGTTCCCAGGCAGTATGCAAGGCATGCAAAAGCTCATCATGTCTCGCAATCTCAAGCAAACGAACTGGGAAATCTACTGGTTCAGCAACAACAGCCCGCTCAAGCTCAGGGGGCTGTTGAGTCTGCTCCTCAGAGGAATGATGGAGCCTCGGCCGTTTAGGGTTTCCACCTACAGCTGCATTTCTGAATCTGCGGATATCCGCAGGAGACAGTTGTTGTTCACGAAGCCAAACCGCAACAGACGTAGGTTCTCTCAGTTTTTCAGGAGGAGGCAAGAGAACTTCAACATAGTCTCCATGGGCAAACCTACGAGGCTGGGCCTCTTGCAGGGACCATGGCTCTCCATTGTGAAAGACAAGGCATCTGTCTCTCTCTGC
>Ga0126342_10008970_pt1 | contig 17916 bp, 17 predicted proteins | sample Cyp1metagenome_FD_92528 | JGI IMG/M metagenome (GOLD analysis project Ga0126342, IMG submission 92528) | Coral microbial communities from Lord Howe Island, Old Settlement Bay, Australia - Cyphastrea 1 metagenome | ecosystem: Host-associated > Invertebrates > Cnidaria > Coral ... | reverse complement strand
ATGCCAGAAGATATGCCAGATAGAATGCCAGATGGAATGCCAGAAGATATGCCAGAACATCTGCCAGAAGATATGCCAGGTAGAATGCCAGAAGCTATGCCAGATAGAATGCCAGAAGATATGTCAGATAGAATGCCAGAAGATATGCCAGATAGAATGCCAGAAGGTATGCCAGATAGAATGTCAGATAGAATGCCAGAAGGTATGTCAGATAGAATGCCAGAAGATTTGTCAGTACCAAAATGTATAAATGTCATGGTGGGGATCACACGAAGTAAAGTAATTCTTTCCGTGCGACCCTTGCGCGCGCACACTGCACCAAATATTGCATCTTGACCTTGACATCCAATATTTCCTAAAAATCACAGAATCCCAGCAGCTCGTGAAATTTGATATGGAGATCATATATATATATACATATATATATATATATACATACATATATATATAGATAGATATCATAGGATGTTATAGGATGTCGTAGGATGTCATAGGATGTCATAGGATGTTGTAGGATATTATAGGATACGTTAGGATATTATAGGATATTATAGTCCTAATAGGATATTATAGGATATGATATTGCTATATTTTAATTGTAGATAAGAAATAGGGATACACTAAAATGTTGATTATACCTGGTTGTAAGGGAATATAGGATGGAAATGGATGGAATAGGCCAACCCACAATATGGGATTAAGGCCTACCCCATGTCTGGACACAACGGAGTTCGGAGTTCACGGTTAGTTTATCGCAGCTTCATAACGACTGTTTCGCAGATTCTTGTAGCCTGTTACGTGGGTGTGGACGATTGACAAATTATGCCACGTGTGTATCATGTGTTGTTTCTAAAAATACGCATCAACAAAAGCAGTGGGACTATACATCATTATGAATCCCATGATGATCATGATGATCATGCACAAACGGGCAACTTTCCGATTGCCATGGTAGTTTGCCAGAGGGCACACCCATCCAGAGTGGTTTCCAGATTGGTGGAAATTGTCATGACTTCTCACGCAGATGTACGTTTATATTATATGTATAATATATATGTAGTATATGAATATATAGTGTGTATATATATATAGTATATATATACACATACATACATATCATAAATGGATATATACATGGATGTGGTTAAGGGAAAAACATATGCATTTTTTGGATCAAACAAAAAATATGGTTTGGTGCCCACAGTCACCAATCAATCACATGATACTGTTGTTACAAAACGTTTTGCAATTTTTCACCATCATTGTTAGTTTGAAGAATGGGATTTGTGTAATCAGTAGCTGCAAAAAGTGGCAACCTATTATGATAGGGAAATCACTGAACATTTGGGTCGAAAAGTGTGGGGGGCATGTTTCCTGTCAGTTGGCTTCCCCAGTTTCGGCCATGTTTCGCCAACGTTTCCAGGTGGGCTTTGCCTCGGAGCAACTGGCAGCACTTTCTCCCTGGCGCTCGGAGGTCGGTAAAGCCAATGTGGTAAAGCCCATGTCATAAACCATGCCCAAGTCATCACCATTTTTATGGGTATTTAAACCATCCCCCAAGTGGTAGTAAGTGGTACGTAGGTTTGTGGCCTTTGTGGCATGGGGTTTCCCAAATGACCTCTATAAGCCATAAATTTCAAGATATAATCAACTTGCATGTACTGATACATCACATAGATTTGGAGACTGGGACCATAAATTTGGGGAATTGAAACCATAAATGTGCGCTGCCAAAATTGAAATGATGAAGTGGTGGTTTCACCAATAAAATATAGGGGTATGATAAACTATAACAACGTCATCATGACGTCACTGGAAATGATAGTGATGATTGGGTATTCAGGTTGCTGAACTGTTAAAAACATATCCGGACATAACTGGTGAAATCAATGATGGAGATATCATCCCCCCCAAAAAATACTGTAACTTAAGTGAAATACCATCCAATGACAGGGATTTTTTTCAACTATAGTCAGGGTATGTGTGTGATCTATCCGGCAGGAATTTGGGATATAGCCAACAAATTTAAGTATAAAACCTTAGGGCATTTTCGAAGGATGTCGACAAATGAGTTGTGGCCACTATTTGCTAGATGGTTGAACGCCCAGGTTTCACATCTCCTTTTTGCAAAATGGAAAAGAAGAGCAGCTTTTGAAGACCTCTGTCTGGATAAGAAATAAGATAAATAAGACCTCAGGACAGCCAAGACTTGGATGGTAAAAACATGTAAACACTGACTCAGAACATGTCAATTCCATGGGTTTCTAAGAAACAGCGACGAATAATCAAGCCATCACAGGGATTTCCAGCGTCATCCCACAGCGTGTCATCCCCCAGGTTTCAGGTGCTGGGGAAGAAACGCCTTCAACACGTGTGCAGTCCTTGTGCCCCTCCTAGCTGCGACGGCGGTTGTGCAGATTTGGTCATGTATATCATGTATCAAAATTTGATATCTCTAAAAAGATGAAGACATAGACAAGAACTATACTGTATAACTGTATAATGATGTATCATGTATAGAAACCTGAAAGTGCAGTAAGAACAACTGTAGGTCCCTCCAGGTCTCTGATGTTGACTCACGCATAGTGTGAGTTAGTTTGACCCCAAATCGCAGCTGAATGCGGTGGCGCACCAGGTCAGAGGTTGACATTCCTCAAAGCTTTCAGGTGCAGGACCCAGAAGACCGAGAAGATGGGCTGAAGTTTCTTTGATTGTATTTGCTCCAGAGTATATGACGTAATGACATACCATGATGAACCACATCATGCTATGATATACCATGCTGTGCAAATGAACTGGCTCTATGGTTTTGCTTTCCAGGGCGCAGTACATGGATCAGCTTTCACCATCGTTCTCAGTTGTTCAGGTGAGGCAAGGGCGTTCTCCAGCCGAGGCGGGAGTTTCGCGGTCCGAGATGGCGCCAGTATCGCTAGTTGTGCAGCCAGCAGCTAGCAATCCATTCAGCTAGCCATCAAAGTATCATAGAGTATCTAGAATTACTGTTATCAACATATATCAACATGTATTAATATCATTTAATATCCAATTCCATCCAATTCCATCCATTTGAGATTCCATGATATTCCATGTCTGGCTTGACGGTCCTAGGAATCGACAGTTTCGACTTCAAGTCCCTGCGGCATTCCGGCGATGGCGCTCGCTGAGTCGGGCACCTGGATGTGTCAAAATAAATAGGTCAAAGTCAAAGTAGGTCAAAGTTGGCAACTTGGAATATCATCCCATTATTGATAGTTTATACCACCCATTAAAATGGTGAATTTGGGAACGGTGGCATTGTTTTAACCACGTGATATGGACGTGGCCAAGGCATGATGGAATTGATCTCGCGCTGGCGTCTTTCTTAAGTCCACGGCGAAATCGTTTACGAAGGCGCCGTGACAGTGGATATGTGTTGATAAATATGTTGATATTAGTGTTGATACACTGTAATCATTCTTCGAATCACAATTCCACACTTCAACAAAAACATCAAAATTCATTTAAAAATAAGCACCAGTTCACCATAGTTCACCCTTGAAATCTCCAGCTCCTTTGAATTCCGGTTCGTTTCATGCTTCGTATCACGTTCTCTGTGAAGCCCCTTGTAGGTCGCTCTTCTCTCGGGAGGGGCGCGGACTCTATCGCAGAGCCGGCGATGTTTTGGTGGTAAAATGAAAGAAATGGAGGCTTGAAAGGTTTTGATATCAACAATCATCAACCACTACGCTTTAGAATCATAGAAATATAACTAAATATGGTTTCTTTAATTTAGTCTATGAATTTTGGCCCTATGTGAATCATCAACAATCAACAACCATAGGTGGATTGATCAGTCCTCCAATTGTACAACACCATCATAGAGTTAAACCCACAAATGCAAAGGGAACATGTAAAAAAGATGTTCTTCCAAAATAGGGAAAGTGCCCCCAAAACATTACCATTTTTCAGTAAAAATGAAGAGATATTTATCCCATTTTTGGACAAGGTTATTGGATTTCGAATTGAAGTGGCATGCCTGGAATGCCTGGCATGCCCATCACTGTCGATCATGGTCTTCCTCTAGAGGTGGAGAGGTCAACAATTTGTTAAGATCCATCCCGAAGCATACTTCGGGGAATTTTGGGGGGTGATTCGTGCAATTCGCATCCATAAAGCTCTGCATATCTCAGCCATGTGGGGATTTTGACAGGGGATTTTTACCATGGCAGGTTACGGAACTTGTCGGCTACAACTTCGTTTCGCCCAAGGCGAGCTGGAGGCCTTGCGGGAAGGATCTGGCCGCCAAGAAATGGATATTTTGCTCTGGGATTATGATAGGTTCTCAAATTGATGTGTCATTAATGTCTTGAATCATGTTGAATCAAAATTGGGATTTGTTATCATTGTTAATATAGATGTTAATGATTATAACGATGGTTATAATGATGGTTAATATGATCATGATCCGATCATCCTTATGGCATCTGATCAGGCAAGTGGCCGTGATGTTGAAGCGGAAGCCTGGGAGCCTTTGGAGGCGGGATGAAACTGGATCCAGGATTGGCATTGAGCAACATGTTGGGCATTGTCGCTGTTGTTTCATGTTGTTTTAACCATGAAAAACGTACTTTCGGTTATTTTTCAGGATCATTTTTATCTATATTTATACTTTCTTTTTGTGGCTGTCAATTTCTGGATCCATTGGTACAGTGTTTCGGCTGCCATGCCATGCTGCAATGGAATGGAGGGCACAGCACAGCACCCCAGGACTTCTTGCGAAAAGTGGAAGTGGACCAAAGCCAGCGCTTGCAACGCGCACGGGAACGGGCAAAGGCGGGTATAGATGCTGTTTATATTTCTGGATCAATCGTAACGACCTCGCTCTGACATCACTGGAATGATGGTTTGGCAAATGCTATAAGATCATTACCTCAAATGACTGAACTTTTCAGGTTGGTGAATTATGATGAAAATTAAATTACAGTATCAAGATGTTCGGTTCTTCACCAGTGTTTCCAGAATGTGGGAGGCCCTACGCAAGCCTTGAGTTGGTGATCCCAGCTGATGCAGATCTGGTTTTGGACCAGCCACCAGGCTGAGAATTCATCGAAATTTTGTTCCAAGTCCTGAAGGCTTTCGGGTTTCCGGCACAGGGCAACATGATGTGTTGTAAACCAGCAACCTTTATAATTTCCTTTCACTCTATAAAGTATTTACAAACAACTTTACGATTTGCCTTGAGTTCGGAATGTCTAGGAGATCTAGGAGATTCAACCAAATCGTGGGCTCTTGAATGGCAAAGAAACATTGGAGCAATTGAATTCAGTGCAGGAGTACGAGTTTGTAAGCAAATATCTCTATTCCACTAGGCCAATCCGTGACTGTGTATATATGTAAAAGGGATTAAAAGGGCTTCTTTCCAAGGTAATCTACACTGATGATGCCATAATTTTGAAGGGTATCAGGAATATCAATATCTCCATTGGACATGAACATCGGCCCACAAATTGCAATTGTTCGACCAAGTTGGCCAGCCTTGGTGTGAAATCCGCGGGTAGATTCGACTCATGGCTACTGGCTAATCTGGCTACTTCTAGCCTGTTGCTCTGTGAGATCGGGCCTTGCCTGCCTTGGAACCTATGTACAGCACCGGCTCGCGAGTGAGACTCGGAATTCGGCCCACGCTTTGTCTCCGTGAACCGCCTCTGCAGAAAAAAAGCTGATGTTGTGGCAGTTGACAGTTGACAGCTGATGATAGATTCATACTGATGTTGATTCCTGAAGTTCAGATCCAATGATCCAATGATCCAATGATCCAATGATCCAATGATCCAATGCTCCTGTGGATCCATTAGCAGCAGACGTCCAGTGGACTTCCTCGGTGACGTCTCGGTAGGTACACACGATTGCAATGTGGATCGCGTGACCGTGGCCAAACCAATGATGGGCTCCCAGCAGATCCTGCACGAAATGTGTGACATGATATACATGATATGTATATTGATGTATATTGTATCTTCCAAAGAAAAGATGCAGAAACAAATCGAAAAGTTATATATTACACGTGCCACTATTTACCATGTACAGTAGCATATAGTAGCATGTATGTTTCTCTTATAGATGATGTACTTGAATTGAATGTGATTGAAGGTGAGGATCTCCCCAGCAAAGGTTACGAGAGGGTTCACCATGGTTCACCTATACTTGATCCTCGACTTTATCCTCTTTGTGACTTTTGCTTAGAAGCTCCAGGATCTCCCAGGATCTCCAGGTCCATGGAAGATTTGAGATATTTGAAATTATTTGAAGCCACTGTCTATGGAAACGATCAGATGGAGTTGTAGACCTGATAGACCTGCTTCGCCTGCAGCTGAGGTTTTTACCTTGGAGTACGACTTGCTGTGTCCAGTTCAGCTGCCACACTATTCAGGTGCTTCAACCAGGTTTTTTTTTTTTACATCGGGGTTGAAACCCTTGTGATTTCCTAATCTTCACCGAGTGATATGGACTCCTGATTGAAATCAGCAGAGTATTGAAAGGTGTCACCCCAAGTGCTTTCCTCTGGTTTGCTGAAATTTGGGTTTACGTTCAACATGTACCCACTGCATTTGTCCCATGATTTCCTAAGGTGTCCATTTGCTTGCGAGCACTCTGCGAATGTGGTATACTTCTATGATGGCATGTGCCACAAGCTCATCAGCCTGTGAGCATCTGTGAGCCTTAACGACCTACATATCCTACATACAGTACATACATGGAAAGCCTGGATCAGAGATCCTTCATGTCGTTCTTCATCTTTTGATACCGCTGTAGAAATTGTTCTCATCCTAGCGCCGACGCGGCTGTCTGATCGATGTGTCGAAAGGGCTGTAGCTGTGAATAGATACCAATAGGGGCAAGCAGTTTCAAAGATACTCTTGGAGTTTTTCCCTTGTTTTGTTTTGTTCAAACTGGTAGCAAACCAAGAGCCTAATCTCAAGGCGGGTTCACTCTTGTTGAGGTTCTTCACATAGTCGCTCCGCGAGACTTGCCCTTCGCAACTCATACCATGATTGTTGTCAGAATCTGAGTGCATCAGCCCCTAACATTCCCAGCTGATGGTGCCCATTTGAGCCTGACACATTCGCTCCTGATCAAGGAGAATACCCTCAGCGTCGCTGTACGTGAAGAAGATGGACTCCAGAATGAGGCCGTGGCTGACGAACTTCACAAGGTTGTTGCAGGAGTTCATACCATCAAAACTCAAGACATATCAAGACAACCATTTCCTAAACTAAACTGCAATTCAGTCCTTGTTTCCGTTGCCCTGCGCTTGCATACGCTTGCAACGTAAACGATGATACTATGAAAGAAGGTCCGACAAGACGACTGCAATGGAACAGTATGAGCTCCTATCTCTTGATGGGATTTTGAGTACTTCCACCTCTGAAGATTCTGAAGCTTGGAATCTTTCTGCGAAGGTGTTGGTTTTCTTTTGCTGCGGCACGACAAGAAGTTGTACATAAGTGTGGCGAGAGAAACGATTTCTATATAAACAAGTAGAAAGTGATAGAAAGTGTGCGGTTCTCTAGTTCTCCATGGAATCCAGAACTTGGAATGAATGGCACTGTGCAGGCATGCCCCATTTGCCTGGAAAACTTCCAAGTTGGTGACAAGGCACAGGAGTTTGTTCGGAACTGACATCAATCAAATAGTGATGATGTGCTCGACTAACTTGAATGATCATTCACAAGCATGCCTCTGTCATAGGGGTAGATCCAAAGAATCCAATCACCAGAGTGTTGTACTGATGCATGAAAAGTCTCAAAAGACTACAGCAACTGCTTTGAGATACTTGGCATATCTTGGTATGTCTTGGCATATCTTGGCATTTTGCGGAGACACCGTGCTTTTCTTCATAAAATTTTTGAAGGTTAGACGCCTTCCGTGCATGCACCTCTTTCACGTAGTTGGCGTGGAGCTTGGAAGCCTCCATGCAGCGCCCAAATTTGGTTGAATTGGACGCAGCTCCAATTACCATCAAAATTTGATTTTCAGATTTGCATCGATTTATCAATGGACTTATTAATAGATATACTAATAGACTTATATTATATTATATATATTATATTATATATGTGTGTATATATATATTATATTATATATGTATGTATATATATATATATATATTGTACGTCTTTTTCACGTGATTTCCACCATCTGAATCTGGTTTCATATCGCTCAGGTGGAGAGGCTTCGTTACAGGGCCGGCACTGCAACATTGACAGGCCGCCGATTCCGTTGCGGTGTGCTGTCGCAGGCTTTTTTCGTCGCTGTCGACCAGGCATTTGGTGCTGGACAAGCAGTGCCCAATTTGCAAGACACCAATTGACATCATGGTTGGATGCCCAGAAAATCAGCTGTTTGCGCAATGATTTGTGCAACAAATATGCAGACATGGGAATAGTGTGGAAGATCTTGCACATATATATATGGGAATATATATGCAGCATTATATGTTGAATGAATCATATTGATATGGATGACAATCCTTCTACAGGAACAGGTGGAGCGTGATGGAGCACAACGCGTCGGCCCCCCATCAGACAAGCATTGCACAGATGACATGCACAGGTCATCACTGGTATGGTGCAGTGCCAGATTCTGAAAAAAATTCTTGCAAGCCATGGGAATTGTATGGAATTGTAATCTTCATGCACTCTGGTGCCACAAAATTACAGGAGCAAGTACAGTCATTGATTCCAAAGTCAGCTTCCTGTCGCAGTGAGTTAAGAGAAGCGGCTCCCATGCTGCTGAGAAGCTACTGCGGTAGCATCAGTGATCACCGATTCTTCACCCAAGGCTCAGCCTGCGGTTTCACAGCCAGGTGGAGATCTTATGGTAGCGAAGCTGAAACTAAAGCTCAATGGATTGGTTTAAGGGAAAATTTACAAAAAAAACATATGTCATGGGAAAATCTATGGTTTCCAAACCAATCCATTGAAAAGCAGTGCCATTCACATTTCACGACCTGAGGGGAAAGTGCGCAAGGTGGTGAACAGCCCGTGCTCCTCTCAGAGATGCCCAGTGCCCATCATCAAACTTGCCAATGTGTCAAATACCCTCTGGTAAACTAACATAGCTATTGAAAATTGCCATAGAAATAGTTAATCTACCCATTAAAAATGGTGATTTTCCATAGCTATGTTAGTTGACGAGAGGGTAGTCAATAATATGAAAACAACGCATGTCATAGTCTTGGAAATTGTTTGAGGAAAATGACATACAGCATCATACAGCAAAAAGCATGCAACACCCTTCAAACAAAAGCCATGGGTGGTTCCTTAAATTTCCCCTAAACCTTAAACCAATCCATTAGTGTGTATGTATTAGATATATATACAAAATACATGCATAGTCAATCATAATCATATATATATATATATGTATTATATATATAGTATATGTACAACGGTTTCTGCGAGTAGAGGGAGGTTTTTGCACCGGGATCATGCCGTTGTGGATGGTTCCATCTCATGCCGCTTTTTCAGACCCTTTCCGAGTCATTTAGGGATGGTCAAGACCATTCAATACTAGTGGGCACATATCCTGTGTTTGTACAAGTGGGCAATGAACATCCAAAAACACAGCTGTTTTGATGTGAAAAGAAAGTACCAGGGTTTTGCTATGTTTTGCTCTGTAGCCACATGGCTTTGGTTATGAGCTCACTAGCAACGACTGCAAGTTCTGTTGATAGGGCTTCTTTTGCAAGGCGACCCCAGCACCTGTAGCCGGGAACTTAGACGAACTTGGCAACTTTGCTACTTGTTCTCGGTGCTGACCTAGTGAATTGACTGCTGAATCTGTGGTCAGCTTCATTCATAGCATCATTGAGGAAGAAACTCAAGCAGAAGTTTCAAGGCGTTGGTGGAGGGGGGTAATTACTGAAACTGTATGAAAGGTAGAGAATTATAAAGAAAAAGACTCTTATTCCAACAAACATCCTGCAAATACGTTTCAAACATTTTCAAAACTGATTGCACGATTCTGCAAGGCATCCTTACCATGGGACACTCTTATGCACTTCTGCCAAGCTTGAAATCAGTGGATTCTGCTCCTTTATTGGTCGTAGATGTGCGTGCCACATCGATGGAACCGCCTGCTGAAAGATCATACGGGAATGTTTTTTTGGAATCAAGTTCCATCAAGTTCCGAAAGTCTCCCGGAGTGGTTTGGAGAAACGGAACATTAGCATACCCATTAAATCCCATTAAAATCCAATAAATCCAATTAAACCCCATTAACAACATCTCACATTAACAATATTAAGTTCAGGGTCCACTCAACATCCCTAGCAGGCCAGCTCAAAGTCCAGCGGCAGAGTCACAGGAGCTGTGGCAGCGTCTCGTATCATCCATGCAATGTATAGACATATCCATGAGTATGTCGTAATATATACCCTCTGGTGAACTGTTTGTAGCTATGGAAAATCAAATTATAAATGGACCTTTTCCAATAGCTATGTTAAATTACCAGAGGGTATATATATACACAATACAACAAGAATCACAATAATAGTAGATAAATTATAAAAGAGTACATGCAACTGTATATGCAAGCCCTAGTCTTCAATGTTTAACTTCGCATTTGTCAAATACTATGTTTGACCTGCTTAAACATTGTATTCCCCAAATACCATGTTTCACCATGTTAATAGACTTCATCGATGTGCTTATATGGGAAATCGACCATTCTAAGAATGTCGGCTTGTCTTGGGCCAGGAAGCGACGCAACAAACGAGGCCTCGATCAGGATCCTGGATTTTTCGTGAAGTGCGAGCGAGAGCACAACTTGGGCACCTTTGAAAATGATGATAAACTATAGTGTATGATGTATACATATATATGTACTATCTGAATATCAATGTATATAATATATATATATATACATATACTATGTGAATATATATATATATAAATATACATACATACTATATTTACACTATAATGTGTATATATATTTATATATAGTATATAAATATATTTATGTTATTATATGTTTACACTTATAGTATCCTTTTGACAGAGGCACTCAGAATCTTGCGCTGTATACTATACATATATATATATATACCTACATAGTATAGTGCTTCTAGATTTCTTATTTTGTAGAGGTGTATCACGTTATTTTTTTAGCATGTGTTCTCAAATAAACAAATTTTGTTTTCAAAACGATTTTTGTGATAAATCCCCCCATCACTTGTGTGATACATGGAAAAACCTCCTTAAGTTCAATGATTTTACATTGAAACCTCCATTTAGTGCAGGGATTTCCTTAGCTGCGAGGCAAAGCGAGGCAGGGCTCCCAGAGCAGGCACGCTTAGTGATTTTGATGGTATACTGAGGGGATATTTCATGGAGGTTCAAAATGATTCATAGTTGAACTATGGTGATTTCATGGTTCATTAATATTGCTAGCAAATTGATATCAAACTATGGTTGTTACAGTTACAGTATTTTGTGTGAATTCAGACTGATAGTTGATCCAAGTGTCCTTCAATTCAGGATATCATTGAATTGAGAGCTATAGCCGACACCCTGCGGTAAAACATTGGCTTTACACTCAGCTAATCAAACATGGCAATGGAACATCAGCCAATTATAGATGTTCTTCATTGTTCTTCCCAGCTAGAACAATTCAGAGATTCAGAGGGGAGTTCCCATTGCTACGTTTGATCACCGTTTTTTGATGGGCGGAATCCACAGCGATTAACGAAGGCGGCAGAGCTTGAACGTGTTGTGCGGAGCTTGCAGCTTGCTACTCAGTTGGTCACTGGTTTCCCCACCAAAGCATAAAATCCATTGAGCATCCAAGGGATGTGATCCCACGTTCAAAAACTGAAGAGAACATGTTTGATAGTTTTTGTCGCATCTTTGGCTTTGACGCTTTGAAACCATGGAATACCATGGAGTACTTTCGAACTGCTCTTTGCCTGGATATGCCTGGATAGCAGCTGTTGGTTGCTACTGTGAGCTTGACTTTCCATGCACCCTTGGTAGACTTCGAGTATGACAGGTCTCGCTGGTTGCAGATCCAGGCGCGGCATGTTGTTTAACATGCCGCTGCAGCCACACTGTCGGCTATTGATGAACCTTAATAAAGCTAAAACATGGATTTGTTGGAAAATGTTGGAAAATTGGGTACCTCTCTCTAAATCATCTAAATCCAGTGTTTTTTTGAATAGTTGTCCTGATGATCCGCCAGCGCCAGGATGTCGTTGCAGGCGTGCAGCAGATGCTTCACTACATCGAGGAACCTGACGCGTTTATCTTACAGCTGTGGGCGTTTATGGATCTGGGTAAATTATAACGACCTCACTGCGACCTCACTATAATCATAGTTAGTAAGGGGAAATATCCCCAAATGACCTTATTTCAGGTTAGTGAATTATTATAATTTACCCAGATGGATTGACTCGATTGACTTGATCTGACTTGGGAAGTCTACAAAGATTTGGGACCATAGATACCGATGGAGCCGGTTCTATGGAAGCAGAATGGACGCCTTTTTTGCAGCCGGCAATGCAGGTTTTGGGATCTCCCAAAATTGGATGGGAGAATCCGCAGGAGATCCCTTTTTCAATGGTGGTAAAAACATGTAAAAACATGGAAAATCACCCAATTATAGATGATTATCATTGATGATCTAAAACCAATGGTTTACTCCGGTAGCTGTTCGCTTGAACCAATCCATCGATCCCTGGAAATTTCAGGACAGCCAGTCAGCCCTTTCCGCAGTTCGTGAGAACGCTGCTGCCATGACAAGAACAGGCCGGCTAGAATGAGAATTGAATCAAGCATAATGGGTTTAACGTGGTTTTACCATCAAAATAGGCTATAAAACCAACCATAGTGGGGATACATATAATATAATAATTTAATATCATATCCGGCATGATCAGAAACAACTATATAACACTATATATATAATGTATTCATATACATGATAAAATATGTGGGTTAGTCTGAAAATGTGGTAATTACCTTCAAGTCCAACGGATCATCATTATACTTCCTATTTAACGTTGCATCTTTGGAGTGTACACAAGTTTGGTCAAAACCAATTGTGGCCTGTCAGGCAGTAGCGCTTCATGCTGGCAATGACGACATCTTTGAACAGATTCAATCCCATCTGGATTCGTCTGAAAACGGGGTATTCCAAAATCCAGTCTCTAATATTCACTAATCACCATTTACCTGTACTACTGTGGATGGAAGAAATCCTGCACCACCAAAAGGATGGTTGAAACCCCATAAATAATAGGACCTAATAGGATCAACGACCTATCGATTGGTGCAGGATTTCTTCCATCCCCATGGTCAGTGAGGTGATGCAGATCCGGCAGATCCCCCAGCAGAGCAGCTGGAGGCGGCCGGAAACCCTGAAAATCACCAATGAAAGTGGAATGGCAGGGTCTGTGTGAATTTATTGGGAAAAAAATATACATAATATATATATATATAATATAATTTGGGTGTGTCTAAAAATGGTGTATGCCCGCAAATGGCGATTTTTGGACAGGAAAAATGGTGTATTCCACAGGATTTTGGTGCTGCACTGTTGACAAATCTCAATCATGGGGATGAACATGGAACGAACGAGGATTCTGATAGACCTCCAAATGTTAGTCAATGTTCGCATGTTGGATGTCTCTAGATGATTGAGGTCTGCAGACCCAGGCCACCAGATTTCCCTAGATTTACCATTGGAAAAACACATCCCAACAGCTCAGGAATCGCAGGAAGCGCCCGAAAATCCCGACGTGCCGGCAGAGACACCCGCCACAGAGGTTGCAATGCAGAGGTTGGGAAACTCAAAGCGCATCGCTTTGTTCACATATTGGCGATGGATCTGTCTTTGTTCACCATCACGTTTCCAATGTGTTCAAGAATTCATCATAATTAATCTATGAAATGTATTCACATAGCCATTGGTTTGTGCAGAAGTGAATAGTTGATCACTTCATGCACAGCACAATAGTTTGAACCAAACAGAATTGCTCAACAAGAATGATCAACTGGAAGAGATGACATTTGCTTGAACAAAAGAAATACAATCAAGTCAAAAAAGCGCAGGTGAAAAAAAGAACTGCATGAAATCATGCGGGAAACGCAATCTGGTGCTTGATTTTCATGGTCGCATGGTCGCCATACTTTGTACAGCCACAATGAACTGTGAACCTTTTCACTTCCAGCGGATCACCCATTCTTGCCATGTCTAAGAATGGACCGGGGTCTGGGTAAGATAGACCCGACCCATCCTGTCTCTATGGCCAAATTTGAGGCATTTGAATGCACCTAAACCATCCAGAAGTCTAATTCTTGCAATATGTGGCAGTGAACATTCCCATTTTGTAGGCAAATGTAGGCAATCTTTAGCTGGTACTGGAAACTCATGGAAACTCCCTCTCTCAAAGTCTTTTCCATGGGAATATTCATCTATAATAAATGAATCTATCCATTGAGTATCATAAAGTATCCACGTTCATTGTTTTTTTAATCCTGTGATGTTGAGCGTGATGTTAAGATTGGTTGACTACATCCAGGGAATCCATGGCGAGGCCTGAGGCGCCTGAGGCAGAGCCGGAAAGCCCGGCCACGGCGGCCACGGCGGCCACGGCGGCCGCGGAAGCTGTGCAGGCCATCAGATGGGGGTGACGCTGATCAAAAAATGACCCAAAAATGGGGGAAGGAATGGAGTTTTTACCAAAGATGTGGGTTCGAGCTACAACATGATACAACCAAATTATGGTATGTTCCAGAAATATATAGAAATATGGTAGTTGATTGTTGCCGGTGCACTGAAAGTGGACAAAGATGCTGGTTTCGCCGGAAGAAACGGGGAGAGTTCTTGCAGCAATTGTTGAGGGGCAAAGCTGAAGCGGAGGAAAGCCATGCTTTGGACATTGCTCACCAATTGGGGGTTTCCACAAATGGGAGATCCTCAAAAAAGGTTGGTTTCAAATGGAAATCGAAAGTCCTATTTAAATGGACGATTTAGGGGTACCCCCATTTCAGGAAACTCGACTTGCCATGTTGCTTCAAGTTCAGAAATACCCCTTGGTGGAAAGATCTTGAAAGATCTTCTACTTGTGTCAAACATTGTAAACGGTCACCCCCAAACTAGCCTGCTAATCGAAAAGGGTCTTCCAGCTCTTTTTTGTTGCCAGCAAATTCTTAAAACCCATTTGTCGTGAAACGTGAAAAAGTGCCTTCATGTTGACAGGAGGGTTCTACGCCGAAGCTTGCTTGAGCCACTATGAATCGTGTCAGAATATTTGACAAGTCAACATTTACAGAGAGTGACATCTACATGAAGACTAGACCCTAAATGTATTGCTCATCAAACCAACATAAACCAACTATAGGTATTGCATCATGGAGGGTTTGTGGATTGCAAGTGGGTCGCCGTCCCCATGGCGATGTTGGTACAGACCCTGGTTGTACGCGACAGCCGCGTGCTGTTGGGTCGTTGGCGTAGCGGTGCCTTCTGCGGACGCATCACTGGGCTGTTGGGCAGCGCACCAGGCACAGCGATTGCTCTCCCCAGTGGAGATGCAACATTTGGTGCAACATCTGCAAGGGGGGTCGGATGTATTCTGGGAGTTATATGGAGTTATATATGTTGGGTCGGATGTTTTTTTGCGACTAGTTTTGTGCTCAGATGGCAAGGTAAACAACTTGGCCACTTTTGGTGTGGCCTTCTGAACCCCGAATTAGCTCAAGGAGATTCAGTGCCATTGTCCTGTCTTCAATAGATTGATTTAAGGATCGTTTATAGGAAACACGAGTTTTTGCTTCCAAATCCAGGGTTTTTCAATGTTTTTCATGTTTTTTTTTCCAGTTTTCCAGTAGGACATCATGCCTCGGGAGGTGCTTCTCCAGAGGCTGCCGCGGTGCAAATTTGTCGGTCCCACTTGGCGCTGGATCAGCGCCGCCTGCGGCGGCGAGGCATTTTCCAGTTTCAGGAGTTGAGTCCCAGCTGTTGAATGTGGGTGTTTCATGTGCACCGGGGGATGGGACTAGAGGGGATGAACATTCAAGCTAGTTCTTTGGTTTGCCCTCCATAGTGGGATTGCCATAGTTATAAAGACAAGATTGGACAATGACCCGACTGGAAGATGTGTTTAAATGGGAACATTTTCCCTTCACTCCCTTTCCAGGGAAGGTTTCAAACAGAGAGCATTTGCCTGTGTTCCATCCCGACCTGAAAGGCCAAAGGGGCCAAGACCATGTCTATCTACGTAGCACGGCCATAGTATTCATTTTGCATGTGGGGCCCATTTTGCGTCATTTTTGCGACCACGTGATGGAATTTAGCCAGGGAGTCAAATTGCAGCTTGGCACAGTTTGGCCCTTTCCAGTCAAGAGATGCAGAATTTGCCAAGGTTTGCCCAAGCCACTTCTGAAATGAAGTAGTTTTGACTGAAGAATGTCACAATTTGTATTCAGACTTCAGACTAAAGATTATCTAGTTATGCTGTACCGTTTCTTTGTGGTAGCGAGTGCATGTTGTCTATATCATTTCAAGAGAGTTGGAACCTCTCAAATGGATGTGACCATGGTGATGGCACCGCTGTGAAATGTAGCTCTCATACAAAATGTATTAACATTGAACTTCTTTAACAACAAACACCGTCAGGTAAAGCTATGCAACTTGCACGGAGGAATGATGCTGAGTAGACCAACTGCAATCATCGGATAGAAGTCGATGAAAATTCAGATCCAAGTTAGGCTTGACCTCACATTCAATCTCATGGGGAGGAGCTCGATGATCAACATGCATCTGCTGTGGAGTTGGGAGAGCAGTACCGAGAGCATCAGATGCTCTACAGCGGCTTGGAGCGTTGGTTGATTTATGTTGGCTACACCTGTAATTATACATTTAGATGCTATATAGTTGGGAATTATGAATATTCTGACATGACATAATTGCTCCATGAACTGGGAATTTACCACCCAATAAATGAGATCTTGGGAACAACCAATAGATTATTTTTCAATATTTTTCAATGTAGTTGTTGCGAACACTTTTACTTTAGGACCTTAGGAGGGCAAAATCTGGAAGAAGTTTGAACAAACTTTAAGACCCGGGGGGAAGAAGCAAACCCAAGGGGCCAGTGAGATGCATGGCATGGAAAACTCTTGGCCCAGAGGGTTTTCCGCTCCTGAATTTGTGGTTCAGTCTGAAAATCCTGGCACGTGTTTCTTTTCAACCCCTGGCTTTCCCATCCTTTCCCACGAATATCGACCATGTTTTTCGGTGAACCGGACGCCAGCCGAGTTTTGCCCTACTGATCCCTACTGGTACAATCCTGCTGGTGTTAAGGACTGCACCCAAACATTGATGTTCCGCTTGCAGCCACTGACGATTTCGAGCCTATTGGCTGGTTTGGCAAAGGTGAGATACCCTTTGACATTTGGCGGTTCACTGATGTCCAGTTGAGTTTGAAGGTACCCTCTGGTAATTTGTTACATAGCTATTGAAAAGGGCCATTGAAATAGTTGATTTACCACTAAAAATGGTGATTTTCCACAGCCAGAGGGTATGCCTGTCATTTTCCGCAGACTTTGAATCCAACGTGAACAGATCCATGTGAGCTCTTAGATGAAGCTTCTAGGAGATGTGTGCATCGCTGCAGAGTGGTTTTTTTTTTAAATGTAATAAACATCTAACAACATCTGTGAACCTTGGAAGCCATCGCAACATGTCGTAACTTATTGTAACCATGATATGATCTATGGGATACCATGGTATGCCAAGGACCATCTTGACATATCTTGACATATCTTGACATATCTTGACATATCTTGACATATCTTGACATATCTTGACATATCTTGACATATCTTGACATATCTTGACATATCTTGACATATCTTGACCTTAGATGACCTT
>Ga0126342_10008969_pt1 | contig 17916 bp, 17 predicted proteins | sample Cyp1metagenome_FD_92528 | JGI IMG/M metagenome (GOLD analysis project Ga0126342, IMG submission 92528) | Coral microbial communities from Lord Howe Island, Old Settlement Bay, Australia - Cyphastrea 1 metagenome | ecosystem: Host-associated > Invertebrates > Cnidaria > Coral ... | reverse complement strand
TGTGGTGATGCTTACTGAAGTGTTATACCCATCTTTTCACCCCAGCTGCAGCCCGGAGTGGCTTGGCAAGTGCCCATCACGGGGTGCATCTGGAATTGGCCCAGGAGAAAACGCATCACGTGACGGAGTTCTACGGTTGTTCCGGTCACGCGCTCGAAAGTCCATTGGAAAACGGTTCAGCCAATTGCTGGGCGACCTGTTTGTATTTCGTTACTTTATTTTCACTTAGTTTGCCACTGCTTACGAGCATGCTTACGGTTCAGGAATTTCCAAGACTTGACTGAGCCCATCACATTGGTTCTCAGCAGGATGAAATCGTTTTTCCCGGAAAGGTTTGACAGCAACTAAAATGGCAACGGAAACAAAACATTCATAATGCGGCCAGGCTGCATGCTTGTAGCAGTTCTAACTCTCTTTTCACAGGTTTCACGGCAAGGACCATGATACTCCCTGATTGGAGTGATTTGTGTGGTCATTTGTGATGCAGCGCGCTCCAAAACTCTTGGCCAAATAAGGTGCAGAGTGGAGGGTCTGGTTCTTCATTGAAATCATCCAGATTTCATGGCTTTCCTCGATGAGTATTGTCCTCTTGTAATGTGGCAGGCGCGTTGTTTTGGACGTGTCACTTGCGTCGCAAAGCCACGTAGAGGGAAACATGGAAAAACGTGGTTTTGTGCTTGTGTCAGGGCGGAAACATTCCTGACTTGGTTTTTGCCATGGTAAACTGCAGATGCGACGCCAAGGATTTGACAATGTCCGAACAGTGAACCGCACGCAGTGTCTATTTTCTCAGATTTAACTGTTCACTTTGGCCCTGAGGTTCCCCGAACCATTGCCTAACGCTAGTGGCACAACAGCATCCGACAGCATCCTTTTTGGTACGAACTCCTTCACGACGCTGACGTGTTTGCCAGGCAGAAACTGCCACCTGAGCTGTGGGAATACCATGGAATGCCTGATAAAAAAGTGCTGTCTTCGGTTCGTTGCTCGGACTGGCATCGCATCATGTTTGTTGTCAACATCCCGGTAGACCAAAACGTCCATGCATTAATGATCGCCTGGCAACAGCTGAGGTAACCCTACAAGCCAACCAAATTTGGAGAATCTGAATACTTGTTACTGTCCCAGCAGCACCTTTTCAAAATTATTTCTGAAAGTTTCAGGGGTATCTGCGGTATGCGTTATAGATAAATGTGAGAGCAAAGAGTGGCAACCTGCCAAAACTTCCAACCTTTTCTTTTGCTCCTGCAGGTAGCATTCCTTGCCCAAGACATTCTGCAAGAGGAACTTACTGAACTGGGCAGAGAAGTACATGAGACACACAAACACACAAAACAAGATGCACATTGGACATACCGAAAGGATTTTTGGTTTCGGCGTGTTCGAGCCTCCAAGAAGAATGGAGAGAGTACTTCAGGCAAGACAAACAAAGAGAAGTCAATCTAGTAGAAGCATGGATTGACATAGCCAAAACATCACGGCGGTTCTCCAACATGCCCGCGTTCAATTAGCACAGAATCCTTCAGCAGACTCGAACAAACTGAACAGCAACCAAACATATTCCTGCCTCGGGGTTATGGGCAGACGGGAGTTGAACAATGGTTCCTCCCAAGAGTGCGTTTCCTCCGGTGGGAACCAGGTGGGAACCAATTGGTCAGACTCAGCAGGCTTCCATTTGCTTCCTATGTCGTGATTCAATGTGACATGTGACATCCAGACATCCATGGAAAACAACCGTCACCTGTGCCAAACTTGCTGACTTTGCCATATTTGCTCAATCATTCAATCATGTCAGAATAGAACCCTCCAAATTCTTTGCAGTTGAATCAAAGATCGAACAAAGCCTTATTTCTCTCCTGGAGCCACACGTTGCCCATTTTTGCCGCTGCAGGTTTGGCCTTGAAGATGACCACTTCGAGTTGGGCGAAGAGCTTGGCGGAGGCTCTCAAGGTTGGGCACCAGGGACCCAAGATCAAGCAATGCTCCACATATCTCAGGATGATTTGCTTGACTCGTGCATCAAAATGTGCATCATGTGAAATCATGTGAAATAATGTGAAATCATGGAATCATGTGCATTTTTTTGAAAACTTTGCGAATTTAAACGGTTTCAGGACGTGTCTTTTTGTGCAAACGCCTTGGCACTGGCAACGAGTACGCTGTGAAGGCGCTGCAAAGAGTTGGGATCGCTGATCTGCCTCTTTACTATTGACCCAGACATTGACGAAACTTCAGACCTCTTCAGATCTCTTTAGATCGATTCAGATCTTCCATGATCTTCCGCACATTTTGCGAAAAACGTCAAGGGCAAGTTGTCATACACTTTGCCTGTCACTAAGTCAGTATCACTTTGGTTGATCTTTAGTGATGGAGCCTGCTGGATGTCATCTGATGTCACAGTTCATTGCAGGTGGTGAACACTAAAGCCATCTCTCTGCGCGAGCGGACCGTGCACAGTTTGAGGCCGTTCAGCACTTTTCGATACTTTTCGTTAAACACTGACTTTGCACATGTTGAGCAAAGGCACAGTTGCATCAAGTTTCCCGCATCAATTCCGTCGTACTATTGAGTTGATTGAGCACTACCAGTTTTTCATCACCTCGTCAATTATTTTAACATATATAATATATATATATATATTAAACATATTTCAACTGGTTCCGTGCCTATTTCTTGAGATTCAACATGTTCATGTGGTCCCAGGCGTGAGATCGGTGTCATGAGGGAGTCTAGGACTGAGCCGATGGTCTTCCCACGGGATCCCAGAGGCACGAGAAAACATACTGTGCAGTTGGTGTACGATGGTTTAAAATGTTTAATTACCATACCATGTGTACCTTAAAACATCTTAAAACCAGGTATTTGGAGGCATTTGGATGTATTTGGCATAGGCCCGATGCAAAAAACTGAGGCTTCACCATCCCTGCATCGTGAATTTGAAAGAGGCAGTTCAAGAGTGGGAGCGTCTTGGTGGCGCAGAGGATCTGACTGTTGAACACCAGCAAGAGGCATCTGTGGCAAAGATGATAGCGTCATTGCAAGCTAACTGAAGACGTTTGCGAGCCCATTCAACATGTCATCATCGTCAATCTGAATGTCTTGGCTCAGGAGGAAAGAGTAACACCCCAGGGCAATCCCTAAGTCTAAGATAGTCTAAGCATAATGTCGAGTGCCTCCATGGCAGAGTCTGACTGGGACCTTCTGGACGCAAGTGCTGCCAGTGACTGGGAACTCTTGTCCCACACTCGTTGGGCGGATGATGATGCCCGATCTGTGGCCACTGACACCACGGACATCACGGATGTCTCTGAGATCTCTAGCGCCACGTTGTGTACTTTACGTGGCTGGCCGGCCTTGGCACGTGCACATCGTGCACACCGTGCACATCGTGACTTGGACGAATCTCAGAGCTACAAAGATGCGTTGCTCCAAGGCGGTGGCGGCCTGGAGGGAGACAAGGCTTCGGAGATGGCCAAAGGCCCATCCCGACTGCCCGGTGTCTTTGTGAATGGCTACCGTAAAAAAACACGGCCACTTCCAGCCATTGATGAAGAAATGGATGCAGATGAAGAGTGGTGGCTGCGAAAGGGTCTAGGCTCTTTGTTAGCCAAACGTCGCTGGAAATTTGATCGTCGACCAGTCTTCTGCAATGAGGAGAGGCGCCAAGGCTTTGGAAGACAGCAACCAACCTGGGAGTATGAATTTGGCCAGTCAGCGGAAGGTTACTGTGCTCCAGAGGATGATGATGACGACCTATGACGACCTATGAAGAGCCAAGAGCTCGAAAAGTTAGAACCAGTGAGGCCCCTTGAAAGTCGCACAGTCCATCTGATGGAACAATCTTCAGGGGTGCCCAGTGGGCTCTTTCGGCTGGTCCAAATCTGTTTGCATTGCTAGGCTCGGGCGAATGAACCATGCAGCTAGGTTTCGCCCGTAATTCGCAGCAAGGTCCTGAGACGATGCTGCTGAAAACTCTTCCTTCGATTCGGCAGTGTGGCAATGTGGCGAGCGTGTAGCCATGTGTAGCCCTCACACAAGACCCAATGCTTCTGCGATGTACATAGTTTCAACACTCGTGCGATGAAAGGCAGAGCTGAGGTAAAAGAAATGCTGTACGTTGCTACGTTGCTGTTGCTTCAGTGAGACAAGTTCTTCATGATTTGGCCGCATTTGTCAACAGCACAATTGTAATGTCACCGATGCATACAGTGGCATACTCGTAGCCTACAGATTTTGTAATCGCATGTAATCGCATATGTATCTTAGTTAGCAGCCATGGTTTGGAAGACCTTGAAATGCAGGCATTTTGGGAAGGGGACCTGTGCTTTATCGTATGAGCCCCAGAGCTTGTTGACCCTTTGTTTCCGTTATGGCTTTACAACCAAAACGACCGGGTCATTGTGTAATTACTGCAACGCCCATTCTACACCGGCCATTCTGAACTATTTGCATACTCGACTAACGATCAAAAGGGTAAATCAATCGCCAAATTGTTTTTTGGGAAGCTGAGTTATGGTTTTGGATCTTTTGGATTGTCTGAATGCACATTGAGGTCATGGACCTCGCAAGAGGCGGACGTTGGAGTTTCATTTGCGGTCGATTCTCGAGATGATAAATGATTCATGATGATCCTGAACTGTCAAGTCGCAAACGACTTCTGGGAGTGTTACTCCCACACAAAGATCCTCTGAATCACTGTAGACCAGGCTCTCGTCACATGGCCGTGGCGAGTTCCAGCGTTTAACTTTCCCGCCCCGCTTTTCCCCTCAGAGCAGAGATCACAATATGATCACAATATGATCACATCAATGTTTTTCGAGATGTTTTTTTCGTTTTTCTTGTGTTCATCATGGTGTTCATCTATGTTCATCTGCAATTTTTCTCGCTTCAAGGCGGCGATTTGCATGGGAAGCTGGAGCCCGGTTTAGGTCTGGGACCAGAAATTTCTTCCAGGTGCAGCATCAGCTTTCGTTGTCATGTCGTCGGTTCAAAGTCGATTCTTACTGCTTCTCTGACCTTGACATTCATATCATTGACATCATTGACATCATTGATTTTCAACACTTTCGCACTGACATGAATGACATTAGTGGAACGGATGTGTTTTCGTTTGTGACTGTCATCCTGGCCAGGCACGTATCCAAGCATATACTCTCAGGAATTGCATATATGCATTCCCACAAGGCCCTCGACTTAGTGACGGCCAACTGTTGGCATCATGTTGGCCCTGGGCATCTGGGGCCTCCACCAGAGACTTTTCCTGACAGATCTGACAGGTAATTCATCGCGACCTCAAACCAGAGAATGTCTTGATCGTGCGCACGGGAAGCCCAGACATGCGCTGTGATGTTGGCGCACACTTGGTAAGTTTTTCCAACAAATCTTATCACATAGGATGAATGACATGAATATCAGCGAAGATTGGAGATCATCAATGAGGATATTGAATACTATTGAATTCACTGAAAAAAACATATGAAAATAATTGTAAATAACATTAAACAACTAATTAATAATATTGCTAATATCATAATCATTTCATAATTATAACTAATCATAACTCTTATCATTGTTTTTTTCGAACGTGATCGAACGTTTGAGGTTCATGGCTTGGACCGGAACCGCTGTGTGCAGAAATGTCTTGGACTGAGAATTCCACGTGGTTTTGATTCGCTGACGGCTGTATCTGTACTTGTACAACTTATAATTACTTATACGTATACGAAATAGTAATCTTCAGTACTTTATAGTATTTGTATAGCATGTTTGTTTAAAAAAAATAGTATTTGTAGTACTCCCGTTGATGATAGATGGACAATGGACCAACACTGACTAAAATCGCAAAAGAAATCAACATATGTGTTGCACGGAGCGGCATGGACCGGCATGGACCTGGAGGCAGGAGTTTGGACCCGTGCGACGCGGGCATTGGGTTCAAAGTGCGTTGTTGGGTTTAAAAAAGAGCCATACAGAGCCTAGCCATGGCATGGAAAGGAGCTTTGGGTGGTGTGCTGTTACTCTATGGCTGTTTTAATGCGCACCTTGGCCGCCTTGGCCGTCTTGGCCTTGGCCTGACGGGAAAGACTTGCTGCATGGCAAAATGGGTGAACCTCTATACATTGTCACACAGGATGTGATCACATAGGAGTCCATAGGAGTGCTGGCAGTTGACACCATCATGAACCATCATGAACCATCATGAACCATCATGAAGCCATAGTCAAAATGTCATGCAACTGAAGCTGGCCTACTGCCATATGCAAAACACTGCAACACATTCCAAAACCAGATCTATCAGAGGGACAATGCTCTCAATGTGAGTCCTGCCAGATGCAGTTGTATGCAGTGGTATTAAGTAAGGGATATATAGAGATGATCAGAGATGTTTCATGATGTTTCGATGTGTCAGGATAGAATCAGTTCTGACGATGATGACTCGTTCGTTGCGCCCATTTCGAGGTATCTCTTTGTGAAGTTCACCCCTGTCTACTCCGCCACATTCTGCGGGGATCAGACGGCTGAAGCTGGGCGAATAAAGCAAAAACATGAACCAAGCTTCGCCCAGCTTGACTAACAATGGGCCAACCATGTTTTCGGAGAGATGTTGAATGGATTTGAATGGGTTTGTCTCAAGATTGGGTATGAAACTGGGCCAAAGAGGTCCCAATTCTGAGACACACACACAAATATAATGTAGAACTATTTTTTCAAGCTGTAATTTCTGTAGCCAACCTTGTGGACGTTTATTCATGATTCACAACCAGAGAGGCCTAGAGTTCACCTGAATCAGCGATACATTGCTCCAGGAATTGAGGGACTTCGAGATGGGAGAGACGATCCATGTTTCCATCGCAATTCATGTGGTGTGTTCCAATCCAAACCCTTACGAGGCACGCCTGGAAACATTGGAAGAGACTGGAAACATTGGAAACGTGCCTGTGAATTCTTGCCAAACACACTTTCACAATCTTTCACAACATTAACAACTCTGTGTGGCAATTGGACGATGGACTACAGTGGCCTACGGCTAGAATGGTTTATAATGATCAGATAATGATCAGATAATGATCATTATGAATCATAATGGTTCTAAAAAGTTTTAAAAGGCTGAGATCAAGCCACACCGCCTCGATCCCTTGAGGTGAAGATTCTAAGCGACACCCCGGGCCATGTCTACGTTGGCGGAGACAGAGGCTGGTTCTGCAACATCTAACGACTGATCTGACCATATCTTGCTGACCTTCTTCCTCATTCCTCAGTATTCTTACATATTCTTAATATCTCTTACTAAGTCTTACAGTCTAACATGTTACCACGAAAAAGCTGTCGGGGTGCTGGATTCAGCTTTCATCAAATCTGTTCGTGCCTGTTTGCCATCAGTGGCAGATAGTGGCAGGAACAGACGTAGGTGTGCTGACTCTGGTGGAAGGACGCTTGGCTTGATTACTGGGACTTTACGACCTGGGTTGAAGGGAAATTAGGATATTAGTTGTTTCTTGCATCTCCATGGGAAACCTAATTTGACGTGAACAAGTACATCTTCATGCTTCCCAAGCCTTTTCTTTTAGTACTTTTCTGTTCCATTCTGTTCCTAGAAGTGGATTTCAATGGTGCCAAGGATCTGCGTTGCCTGCTGGTGGACAAGGTGTGATTTCTGTCCTTATGGATAGCCGGATCGCAAGAACGTCCTCAGGCCGAACCCGGAGACCACTGGGGACCGGGGACCACCTCAGAATTGGCCTGAGCCTCCCATCCTCCCATCCTCCCGTCCTCCAGGCTCACTGGTTGAGAAGTTCTTGGGTGATGGAGAGATCCTTGGCGCCACTGTTGACTTTTGACAAATTTGTGATTCATTTTTTTTGTATTGTTCTGAATTACTTGCATATTTCAAGGCGCCACTGCCAAGGCAACTTGTCCTGATTCATTTTCTGATTGTCCTTTGCTGGAGGATTCCTATTTACATGGAGCTGAAGTTCGACGTCGGTGTGAACATCGCGATTGGTTTGATACAGTTTCCTCCGATGTCTGCGTTGTTTGATAAGCGACCTGGCAGAGGATTGAATTTTCCAAACTCTTTCGACGCAGCTTTTTGATGTTTTTTGGAGAATGAAAGTGGGATGTGTGTCATGTGGCATGCAAAGGAAATGTGGGATGTACATCGGTGGCATGTTTGAACGCTCTGCCAACAAGTTGGGGCCGTTGATTTGTCGTGACACTTACGAGCAACTGGACCTGCCTCATCTGGGGGCTAGCGCAGGCTCTGCTGGGCTGTGTCGCATGCCAGTGATTCAATTCAGTTCCATTCGATTCATTACTTTTACATACTTTTACAGCCCTTGCTGTGCAAACAAATCGTGTGAAGGTGTGGTAAGGTTTGACGTCGTGACGCTCAGATGTAGGGTGAACATGGGTGAACTATGGTGAACTATGGTGAACTATGGTGAACTTCCCAAATTTGTCACAACATGTCACAGCATGTCACAACTGTTCGGAGTCTTGATGAGTCTTGCCATCTTGCGCCGTGGCATGCGGCCAGGCGGCATGACCTTCTCTGGCACTCATATGGATCCGGAAAGGATCCAACTGGGTGAAAAGATGAAGAATGTTTGCATCCTCGGTGCTGGATCATTGTCTTTCTTTTTTGGCTTCTTCTTGACGTACCTCGCATAGCTATGTATAGCTTTTGAATCTGGAATGGCAAGTGTTTTTGCACGAGGGTTAGAGGAAAGGACAGTGCAATTAATGTCTGAAGAATCTGAAGAAAATGAGGAAACCATGAACGATGCTGTACACCTCGCGAAACCCATGGCTTCAGGTGAGCTCTATGTCTCTAAGTAAGTTTTCTGCACAGCATGGCCTCTTGTTGCGTTTAAGTTGCTGATGTTATTTAATATTAATATTAATATCAGTAATAAATTGATATGAATTCTATTCATTGTATATTATGACTTGATGCTGAAGTCTCTGCGAGGTACTCATTTTGGCAGAACCCGTGGCAAAGCCTGTCCTTGCAACGGAGCACCAGCCGCAGCGTGTCCCGTGAGGGCTTGGCATTGCGTGCGACGTTGTCTGAACGTGCACGTGGATTGAGGAAGGGCATGTTGCATCGACTGGATTTGGATGGGATGGAGAGGCTGGAGCTGGATATGGCTGGATATGGGTGAATTCATGGGTGGGGAATTCAGGATGGAGTGGCTGAGTGGCTAAACTGAAACCGAGACTTGATGTATCTTGATGTCACTTGTGTCTTTATTTGCTCTTTGAAACACACTTCATGTAAACACACTTCATGTGCTGCTGCCTTCATCTTTGATTCGCCATCTCAGAAAGAGTCTTTGAGGTTGGAGGCCCCCAAACGACATCCAAGTTTCCCAACGGGCTCCCACAGCCTATGCTCAAACAGAGGGTGTGACTTGCTTTGGAAGATTTTGGAAGATTTTGCTCACGAAAATCGATCTAATTCGATCTACATCATTGGCCAGTGTCTTTTTTTTCCAGCCGCAGGGGACAGATTCTGGACATGCTCTCCTGTGGCATCTTCTCTCATTGGAGCAGAGCTGACTCAACACAGCCACATCTCGCACCCAGAAGTGTGTCACAAGTCAGCGAGGAATTGACAGGTTTACAGCCTGGCTGGTGGCGTAATATGCGCAGTGGCAATTGAGGTGCTTATAGGTTTCTGTGCTGGAATCGAAGAAGAACACTGAACACATAGGGCCATAGGGCCATAGGGTCTCACGGCATCAAAAGACAATATACTTAATTCACTGAGTCAGAAATTCATTAAATGATTCTTGAACCAGATTGCGAGCTTCACAATGACAACTCTCAACGTGAGGATCCGTGAGGGCTATGGGTAGAATGTGACCGACTCTTCAGCTGTATACTTTGACTCCGGACATTGAAATCTGGCCCATTCTCAAACATAGCACATCATAGCACTCCCCTGAGCATCCCCTTGAATTTTGGACATCGCATGACATCGCTACATTGCCGCCTTTCAGTAGCTTCGTGTCGATTCTGGTCCCGAAACGACCTCGTTTTGACGGCTCTCTGTACATTTGCGCAGGGTGGTTGTGCTCGTCGGTGTGTCCAAAGGGACGCAGAGAATTTCAACTGCGGGTGATATCTTCTGAACTGGTCACCTGATGATCCTGATGCCATCAATTCCAACATATTCCAAAGATTTCAGTAACAAAACTGTACGAAACCATATTGAAACCATTAAATGAGAACACCTGGCAGTTGTTCCTTCCAGTCGATGGGCCAATGCCATTGCCACACTGAACCACGCGTTGGTCGTGGAACATTTAGCTCAGGGTCCTTTTTTTTCCGCTGGGGGGATGCATCAACATTGATCAACATTGGGCCTTGTTCAAAAAGCGATGTGAACATCTTGGTTTGACCTACGAGCTGATCAGCTGATGTATCCAGCCCACATGGATCCAGACCTTTAGGACGCCCAAGAGAGGCCTTCACCCCAGGACGTACGCAGGTTTCCTGGGGCCTTTTGAAGAGTGGCGCACCCGACGCCGCCGGTTAAACCATTGGGTTGGGCGCTACAGAGAACATGACAAACGCTGCGACAGCTGAAATCTCTCCATGCCGAATTTGTAGTTTTGGTTTTGAGCAGAACTTGTAGGCCTTTACAATTTAGTACTACCCATGCGGGCCCAGCAAGCTGTAAAGTTAAGTCCCGCCCTGTGGATATTCTATGATATTCTTATGCTGAACTGACTGGCTGTGACTGGCTGTGACTGGCTGAGGCATGACGTAAAGATTGCGGACTTTGGATTGTCCAAATGCCTGAAGCGAGTTGGAGAACAGGACGCAGGCCATGCAGCTTCGGGCCTCGGAGGTTTATTTTGTGTCCTTTGAATTACATATCTTTATACACAAAATAATTGTCCTTTTATGCAAATGAATGAATAAACTGTAAACGGTAGATTAGTTTTACATGTTTTCACAATTTTTCCAGTTATCCAACAGATTCCAGCAGACAGTGACTGTAGATTCTGTAGACTCTGTACTGTAGATCTCTGTAGACTCTGTAGACTTGCAAAAAAGATCAATAAAGAATTGTTCACCAGGCATGACCGCCTGCGGGACGTTGGATTACTTGGCGCCTGAGGCATCTCCCGGGTCGACGGTCCATGGTGTCCTGTCTCGTGTCATCCCACAGCAACATGGGTCACCATGGGTCACCGCGGAATGGGTCACGACGGGGCGTTTCGCTTGTGAGTTGAAACGTCAGGTGTTGACTGGTCAATATGATGAGTGCCCCAGCATGTTTGGAGCGGAGAATCCTGACATATGCCAATGGGCCAAGACATGAGGGAAAAAACAGGTCACATGAAAACTGTCAGAGTCATTGAAAACTTGTGCAATTCATGAGCTTTGAACCATTGGGAAAAGTGCCATTGGGTGCTTTCGCACCTGCCAGGCGAATCGACTTTTGGAGTTTCGGAGTGCTCCTCTATGTCATGTACGCTGAGCTTCTGTTTGAGTCTAATGCTTCTATATGCTACCGGTCCTACGGTCCTATATTCCTGAAGACCTGCAAGTTGTGAGCATTCGATGAAAGTGGCATCTCTCTTGACCGGAGAACATGTGTTCAATGTTTTTGTTGGTCGATTTCACCGGATTTCACCCGATTTCACAGGTTTTATCGAATTTTCACCTCACAATGTGGCGCCAGGCTTTGCGGGCGCTTGCCTTTTGAAATTGAAGGCGTTTCCAGCAGAGACTGATTCGGCATGATTCGGCATGATTCGGCAGAGGATGCAGAGCTCATTCCAGTGATCCAAAACATTCCAAAACAATCTGTGATGGTCGTTCCGCTCTGTTTCCTTTCGTAAACTTTCGCCAGTTTGTGAGTTGCTTGCAGCTGGGCAGCGTGAAGTCTATGGAAAGGCGTAGCGGACATCAAGCGGATTTCAAGAGAACGTTTGAGCCCGCAAGGTGTTCGCAACTCAGAAGTACCGGAGAAGTACAATGTATCAATGATGTATCTACATGTATCTATGTTATCTAATGATATTAGTATAATTGTTGATATAAGTTATATAAATTATATAAGTTATATAAGTGATATAGGTTATGTAAGTTATATAAGTTATGTAAGTTATATAAGTTATATAAGTTATATAAGTTATATAAGTTATATAAGTTATATAAGTTATATAAGTTATATAAGTTATATAACTTATATAACTTATATAAGGTATATAAGGTATATAAGTTATATAAGTTATATAAGTTATATAAGGTATATAAGGTATATAAGTTATATAAGTTATATAAGTTATATAAGTTATATAAGTTATATAAGTTATATAAGTTATATAAGTTATAAGGTATATAAGTTATATAAGTTATATAAGTTATATAAGTTATATAAGTTATATAAGGTATATAAGTTATATAAGTTATATAAGTTATATAAGGTATATAAGTTATATAAATTATATAAGTTATATAAGTTATATAAGTTATATAAGTATCAGAAAGCCGTTGAAGGCAATGACCCAGGTACCTCCAAACTCCGCGGCAGGGGTTGCAAATCTGAGGCCTGGCAACTCATATCTGAGGAGGCCAAGGATATGGTGCAGGGGCCCTCAGCCAGCGGAAAAGTGTCAGAAGATGAGAACATGATTTTGTTGTTTTTCCAATTCCGCTTAATTCTTCAAAGTTTGTATACCATACCTGGATACCTCCTTCATCCACCTATGTTCTTGAAAATGCAATGAAGACTTTGAAACGGCGTGGCAAAGTGTTAGCTTCACGGCTCCCGGATGCTCCCGGCAAGGCTGGAGATGTCAAATTACAGAGGGGATGCTGGATGAGGATTCAACATGATTCAAATGAATATAATTCATGTATTATATTCATATCATAGTTCCAAAATTTCTTGAATATTCCAAATATTCAAACCATCTTCAAACAATCTTCAAACAATCTTCAAACCATTCACAAATTTCACTTTTTTGATCTGAGATATCCTGAGGCGAGGCCTGCTTTGCGTTGATCCTGCGGATCGCCTCAATGAGTCAGGCAGCGCGCAAAGCTGTGGACTCGTCAGGCTGTGCAGATTGTTCCACGGAAGACGATGGATTTATATTCGGAATATTCATGACTATTCGCTATATAGGCTATGATCATCTATGAGCTAATTGAACTTTAACTTGGGCTTTAATGTGGTTTTGTCATGTTGTCATGTTGTGTTGAAGTTTTATGAGGCTTTTGCGACTTTAGTGGTCTAGGTCACCTCAAATTTCAGGCTGCCTTCGACATCCATGGATCGAAGAAAAGGACCGGCCGCGCCAAACGGCGATCCTGACAGAGTCATGGGGCCAAAATGGGGCAGTGTTGTCAAGGGATGTCAAGGGTTTCAGTATGTTTCAGTAATGACAAAATTAGTATCAGTATGTATCAGTATATGTCAACTTCCAACAATGTCAAACATGTTTATTCAAATTTTCTTCAACGTGTTCAATTTTTTCAGTGTCGCTCTACCAAGAGAAGCCAGGCATGACATAATCCTGCGCCACACAGGACAGCGACCATGAGAAGGTGGTGCATTGTTGGGGGGTTCGCACCACTTTTGCTTCTGCCAGAACGCAATGGTTCGCTTTCTTTCAGATGTTGATATATATATATACACACGTATATGTAATATAAGGTATATATCACTATATATAATATATGTATATGTATATACATTCATCTACGTTTAAGCAATCATGTAGCTGCAGGTGTTATTCTATTCCACTGCAGCAACATATTTCTGTTAAGCAGGGCACCGTTTCGTTTGGTTTTTTCTAATATGTTCCAGGCCAAAGCTGAATTTGCGCTGAATGTCAGAACCACACAAAAAGCGCACACAAAGAATAGGTATATGATGAAAGTATGATTCAGGATGACCGAGGATGACTATTGATGACTACGTGACTACGTGATTCGAATATATAAAGATCATGGCTGGAGCACGGCTTGGTCGCCGTCACGCGTATCTCGTCCAAGCATCCCAGCTGTCGACAGGTGACAGGCTCGTCAGACACAGACATCTCGCCAACTACTGCTCGGAGAAATGGTGGCTATGGACGAAAGAAGATGGAGGTGGGACAAGCTCAGAGTGCCAAGCTTGTGGAATAGCGGCGAATAGCAAGTTCATCAGCGAAGGGTTCCACCATGTCGCACCATGTTGCACCTCTCAGCTAGAGAATGTGTTCAATTATCTTCAATACAAATTAAGAGTGAATGTCTTAGAGGTTCCTTGTGGGTGAAATGTTCTGCCGCATGTTGCAAGCATCCCAGAATTGGGCTGGCCATGTTGGGCTCTGTCAAACCAGCTTCCCCGATGACAGGGATGTGACACATTGACGCTATTTGGGGCAGCTCGCAATGCATTGAAATGTCTACAAAAATGCATCGGTGGGTGATTTGTACCTTTTTGCATCACCATTTTGTGCGTTTTGTGTATCCGTTGAGAATTCTTGGACAAGTCCAACATATCATTTTGTCCAAAGCGGTCCCACGTCCAAGCTCAGGACGAACCAAGCGTTACGTATTGGCATGGCCCCCTGAAGGCCGCAGAGTTTGCAGCACTGCAGTGATGTTTCCAGCATCCCAACAATAAGCAGCATAAGCATAGGCTAGCAGCATAGGCAGCATAGGTCTAGATCGTGAGTTTCCCGTCGGCCGTCTCCTGTTTCATAATGTTCATCCGTGGCATTCGGTATCAGGCAGTGTTGGATGTTTCTATTACGGCTCGTTTTTGAACATATGTGACATAGGACTAGAAATGACTAGAAGAGGTCAGGGAAATCACAGAAAAATACCGCCGTCAGGGTGCTGTGAAACAGATCTCTGGCTCGGCCTGCACCTTAGGCGGAAGGATCTAGGGATGGGTCAATATGAGATACAAACATGGCATCCTATGGCATCGACTTTGGACAATAAACATCTAATTTGCGCAGCATTGTACCAGGTATTTGCAAGTTGTTTGGAGGTTCACCAGTGTACCATCAGTGTACCAGGGCTTTGATCCATAGCCCGCATAGCCTGAGGTTGGAAACGCAGTCGACTGCGTGGAGATGCAGTATTTGTCTTAGACGGAGAGTTTGGCGCGTGACTGTGCGTGACTATACATGGCTTCATGTTGCTTCATGTTGCTTCATGTTGCTTCAAGCTTGATTTGTTTCAGATGTTAGCCGTTTACAGCGTCTCCAGCATGTCACAGGCTCAGAACTGGAAAAAAGCACTTCTATGGCACCCAAGGCAGGGCTTCCGGATTGAGCTGCCGCATGTCACGACCGAGGAATCTGTAGATATCTATAGTCGATTCCCTTGACCGATCTTGACCGTCTATTCGTTTGTAGCTTTTTGTGGGCCTTACAGCGAATCCCTGACTGTGAAGAGTTTGAAGAGCGCATGCTGAAGTTGCATATCAGCAACAATGGCTCCTCTGCAAGTATACCTTGAATATGCTTGGCACATCGTAGAGAGGAACCGGACATTACATTGTCATCATCACTCCGAACACCAGAGGTATGGATCGGCAGATGGTTCGAGTCTCTCTGGCCAGGTGGCTTTCAACACAAAAGCTGGCGCTTGCACCACGACGAGGTGATTTTGGCTGTAGCGCAAGAGGAGCGCGACTCGCCCGGTTCTGAAGGATCTAGCGATGTACATCTGCATCCATTGGTCTTGCATTACGTGTATCCACTGGCCCTCGGATTGAAGCAACCAATTATTGGTTGCTTCACTCACAGCATCTCACAGCACCTTCACTGCCGTTCCGGCCACAAGAGCCTAGGTTTGTCGGGAACAGTGTGGTGTTCTACACCTCAGAGTGCCGATCTCGGAGTTCGAGCGCCACTTTGTTATACTTTGCTTCTCTGTCCCCAGTGGTGAATCAGATCAGCTTCCGGAATTTGATGATTTTGATGTCATGTCATTGTTATGTCATTGTTATGTTATGCTTGTCATGGTCATTCTCAGCGTCACACGATATGTCCATCTTCCCATATCTTCCCATATCTTCCCATATCTTCCCATATCTTCCCATATCTTCCCATATCTTCCGGCGTCCAGGTGTCAGATTATTGCCCTCCAAGGGCATGATGCGACCAACCGAACGAGGTTGATTGCGTTTGGGCCCAGGAGGTGATGATGAGATCTGAGTTACACATTGGAGAATGGATTTGTCAAAGACGCAACATTTCGTAAACAGTACACATATGTACACATAATATATCATATTATGATATGATATATATTATATATATACTATAATATGTGAATCATATGTATGCAACAACAACACAATATCATGTTGACTCATGTTGACATCATGTTCACATTTTTCATGGCCGATCTGAGGCCCATTGGGAGTCAAATCTCAGGCTTGCAATTTGAAGGAAGCCAACTCACTGGAATTTACCTGGAGCGTGTGCCCTTTGACGGCAGCCACTCGGCAGAAAAAAAACAGGTCGATATAGATGGATTGAAATCGACAGTTTCTTCGAGAAAAAAGGAAGCATTTGGAAGCACTTTACAATCTTTACAATTGTGTTTTGACTCAGGTCCTATGGCTGTGTCATCAATCATTGGACACGTAGGTGGGATCCATGTAGAGGTTCATTTTGAGAATTTGAGATGTCAATGCATCGAATATGTAGTTCAGAAGACTGAGCCATACTGAGCCATTGCTCGAGTTCAGAGTTGCTTTTCTGCTTGCACATATGAATGACTTGCACAGGATCTGCTGTAGACAAGCTGGTTCTACGGCCGTTGCTCCCAATTGGGTAATGGGGCTCTGAAGCAGGGAGGACAGCTTCTAAATCTCTCCAATATTACGATATATAGCAATGTGTGGAGCCTTCGATTTCGCATATGCTCATGTGATGCATGTGATTCGTGATGTGTTGCTCACTTCAACAATGAGTTAAGGGAGTGTTCTGTTGCTGCGTTTCCACGATTTTCCACGTCCTGAGAAGAGCTTTCAGATACTTTCAGGGTTTTCATTGTTTTCATGCCCTTCACATGGCCCCGAACCTGAGGCTTCGTGATGGCTCAACGCGGCGATATGGATTTGAAGGAGGCATCAACTCCCATATGAAACGTGCAAAACTTGCACATAGCTTCAGAAGGAGTTTGAATTCTCTGAGGTATTCTGAGATATAGATTCATATAGACGATATAGATGATATATGATGATACATAGTCAGATATTCTGAGGCATAGATGGATTTGTCCAACTTATCATATCCAACATAGTGTAAGTTTTTTTTTTAAAAAAAGACTTTATGTATTATGACTAGAATGATTATTATTTAAATGAGTTACATTATATTTCTATGTTATTTACGTGTTTCCACATGGCTCCAGCGACGCTCCAGGCTACCAATGCGGTCCCTACAATTTGGACGATGATGAGCAGGGACCTTGGAGAGCCTTTAGGGGGCAAACGAGCCAAAGGTCTCACTTGCGACTCGGAAAACCGCTCACTGATGAGGAGGATGATGATGATGATGATGATGATTTTGGAGTCACAAGCGAGCAGAATTTGGAGTCACAAGCGAGACATTGGCTTTCGAGGGCCATACCTGAAGTGTACCACAAGTTGAGGGGATTTCTATCACATTATGGAATTATTATATATTACTATTTGGATTTCGTTGATTTCCTGGACAGCTGCTCACTTTGGATTTTACTAGTGCATTTCTTCGCTAAGATACATCCTCTTGGTGGAGCAGGCAAGAGCTGCACAACTTGATGTCAGCACTTCTATATGTCACGAAAGGTAGCGTCAGCTACCTGAGTTCTCCGTGCTTCAGCACAAGCATAGGGGGTATTGGGGGGCCAGCCCGGGCCAAACGTGGAATTCTAGCCGTTATGTATTAGATATCAATT
>Ga0126342_10008968_pt1 | contig 17918 bp, 13 predicted proteins | sample Cyp1metagenome_FD_92528 | JGI IMG/M metagenome (GOLD analysis project Ga0126342, IMG submission 92528) | Coral microbial communities from Lord Howe Island, Old Settlement Bay, Australia - Cyphastrea 1 metagenome | ecosystem: Host-associated > Invertebrates > Cnidaria > Coral ... | reverse complement strand
GGGGGGGGGCCCCCTTTCGCGTGAAAAATCACGTGATGTCCTTGAGCAGCCCCCCCAATACTTGCTAAAGCAAGAAGACTCCAGCTAGCTGACGCTAGCTTTCGTGATTAAATTCTGGACAACAATTGACAACAATGATGAAAATGAAAGGTGTTCACCCCTTGATGCATCTAGAGGACCTTGTTGGAGGTGAATAATGACTGGACTTCAACTCCTGTCAACCTTCGACAAACGCCAAGCTCAAGTCAGCACAACTTGGGTCAAGGCCAAATTACCCCCCCATCCCTACACAGTCCATGACCCCACCACCTCTGCTGAAAAGTTGCCAGTTTCCCAACATCTCAAAGAAGGTGTGGTGGTACACATCCTTTCCCACATCATCCTGGGCCCCAGGTCAGCCGCTCCATATGCCATGAACCCAACACCTGGGGGTATCAACCTTCATACAGTCCAATCAATTCCAAATCATCACAAATCGCCATAAATTAATCATAAATACACATGTTGAAAAATCATCGTAAATTTCGATTCCAATAGATTCGAACTCCCAATTCGTGGCCAAGGTGCTAAATCGTTGTGTTTACCACCTGCACGTATGCATTTCTGACTGTTGGCGGCTCTGGTGACGCCTAGCACAAGACGTCAATGATCGTCGGCTCCGCAATCCCTTCCCCATAAAAATTCACTATAAATATCTAATTATAAATGAATAGACTAGAGGGTGTTTGGGGATGTTTTGGATGGTATTTCAGGTTAAGTATTAGGGGCTGGGATTATGTCTTTGGATTGGGGCCACGCACGATTGAAATCTTGTGGGTTTCAGTGGGTTTTGGATGTCCCTCTAAATTCAGGATCTCTTCCTCCATGAATCCCAACAATGTGTTGCCCGATTCCGGTCATGGTTCAGCTGCTAGGAATGTCATTGTGAGCAGCTACAATAGGCAACAACCCCCAGAGCCTATGGACCAGCATGAAGTTTACAAGTGGCGCAAACTCAGGAAGCAACGAAAAATGACTGAGACCCATCAGTCAAGCGCACCTTGCAGCGGGCTGTTGGGCTCCAGTTGTCCCAAGAAGATTGGTTTGAACTGATTCATGCCAGCCTCAGCCAGAGGAATGCTCCCGTAGTCCCTGTTTTGGAGCATGGCACTGGAAAGACTGGAAACTTTTGTGACAAGCAGCATTGGCAAACAGAAGGGTAGGATCGCTCAGCGGCACCACAGGGCTGGACTGAACAAAGTCATGCTTCTTCTTATCCACAAAGAACTTGATGTAGGCTTCGCGGACCTTCTCTCCTTCGACCGTTAACATCATTAACCACTAGTAAAGACGTGGATTCCTCTGCTCTGCGAAGCAATTTACAGAAGGAGGCAAAGAACAGGGGACAACCACGACAGAAATGTTTGCTGCAACTCTTGCTTTTATTACATCCTACAATTGACCTGAGAAGTGCCAAGTGATCCAAATCACTGAGTCCTGTCCATGATGCTGTGTCCGTCGCGGCCGCTCGCACAACCACGAAACTGTGCCTTCAACAGCAGGGCTAAAGCGACCTCTGCCTAAGTACCTGGCCTGTCATATTCAGAGATGAGACGGCGACGAAGAAGTTGCAAATGGTTACAGTCACTTTCTCATGGGTTTGTTTTACCTTTGCCCCACCGAAAATAGAAAGAAACAAACCCACTGCATTGATCACAACCATGGGCACATAGGGGCACCATGGGCACATAGGGGCACCATGGGCCAAGGTCAAACATCAAAACAAGATAAAGGTGTGACTGAAACTGAAACTACATGACATCACGCCTCTTGCTGCGGCGTTTCCCATACGCGCGGCATGCGGCTGTAGCAACAGCTGCTCCGCAAACGAGCTCACTTCCGCTTCGTGGCGGCAATCCACGAGAGCTCCGGGTAGTTGTGGCACGTGGGGCTGCAAGTGCTCGCGGAGTGGCCAAGGCACGCAAGCTGGGTGCAAGCGCCATGACTTCTATGGCTGTGGATTTTTGGTCAAATTGTACTAGCTGGTGCTGTGACATCTTGCGACAACTCTGTGACGACGCAAAAACCAAGGGATCCAAGGGCTTCCGTTAGGTGCACGTGGAACTTGGATTAATGGAGATTGCGACCTATCATCCCGCCACATCCTGCTTTCAAGGGCAAGGATGCTCTGATGTCTTTGCAAGAGTTTCATGGCTCTAAATATGCAGTAGGTCAAGCAGTTTAATGGTCAAGCAGGAAGTGTCTTAACCATTGCAGTGGCTGTGGCTGTCAACATGATGACGCTTTCCATTTCTGCCAACAACAGCTGTGGGCCAAGCAAGCTGAGAAGGTGCGTAGGGAGTGAGAGATACATTGGTGATCTCCTGGCCCTAAGTTTTGACCAACACAAAGGGGTACCTGTTTGGAGATGTCCCGGCTTGGGACCCCCAGAATCCATCAGAATCCAGTGGTTAGCCGTCTACTATTGATACAGAAAGTAATAAACCAACAGTTTATGAATCAAGTGCCAATTCTAATCGTCATTCATTCATCACCATTTATTGTTATTTTTTGAATATGTCAGGGCCTACGCTCCAGTAAACTAACATAGCTATGGAAAATCGCAATTGAAATATAATATATATATAATTATATATATATAATTATATATATATATAATTATATATATATAATTATATATATATTATGTAGCTAAATCACGACAAAACTATATTCCCCATGGCTTCCATAGCTGTGTTCCTTGGAGGATCTCCAGATATCACCATTTCGGCGCATTGAGATCCTGGCCCCATCTGGCAGAGGCACTGCCATATGCGCAGCACGCGCGGGCCTAGGGAGGCGGTGCAAAGGGAAGGGAAGCACAGAACAAAGGAACCACCAAAGAGATTAGAAAAAAAGTTACCATCATTATCCATCATCATCCATCATTATCCATCATTATCCATCATCCTCCATCATTGAAGGTGTCCTAGAATTGGACTTATGGATGTTGATTCTCTGCCAACAGGAAGGGACGGCCAGGGGTGACCTCATGGCTTTGATCCAGTGCTTGGGCGTATGCAAATGTATCATGACGTATCTATCGATCTATGCAATAATGTGCCCTAAAATGTTGACATATGTTGACTTACTCACATAATCTCACATACTTCTTGAACCTAGTTTCCAACATGTGGAATTTGTTTGCGTCCCTACTTCGCACACTTCGACACTGTCGTCAAATTTTGGCTAAGGCGCCATGGAGCAATATCTGCCAGGGGCGGCAGGGCTGACATCAAAACCACCAACAACCAGCTATCTTAAGCAGCTATCAATATGTGATGGAACCCCTCGTGGGATCACCAAATCTTGGCTCAGAAACTGCTGGAATCAAGGCTGAAGCACCCACTGACATGTGCTAATGGCTCAAAATGATATGCCCAATCGATGGTACACAAATAATCATATACCAAACACATCATATCTAGACACAACAAATGTCCCATGTTCCAGCCATAGCCACATCATGCCGATCATCATGCCACATCTTTTTAATGACACAGCACCTTCGGTGCGTGGGCAAGCTGACGCCCCCATGTACCTATGGAGCGTTTCAAAAGCTTGTTATGGTCCCTGCTGGCAGCAGGTGAACCCATCAGGCGATGCAGGTGTGGTGAAACAGCCCAGGCTGCGATGGCTGCGATGGCTATGGCTGCTATGGGCACGGGCTAAAATTACATGGTCGAACGGCGCAGGGGGAGCTCTGCAGAGAATGTGGACCATCCATGACATCTTGCTGCATGATATAAGAGAGAGAGAGAGGAACCGGCACCAAGGACATTGAGATAAATTAAGAAACAAGATGAAAACAGGTTCCAGCCGCGTTCAACTAGAAGTGAAAGACTTATGATGATTTGTGATGTTCGTTTGTGCATTTTCTAGGCCGTCCAACACTTGCTGTACAGGCAATTCCTACTATTCCGGTAGCTTGTTCCTCACCCTTAGAGGGAGGGCCAAATGCCGTCGTCGTGTTTCAAACCGTAGTTGAAACGCAATCCTCCACGTTCCAATGGCTGCCGCCAGCCTTACACAGTTGCCGAGCCGAGTTGGCGAGATCAAAAACATGCCGAATTCACTCCCGGTACAGTGGAGATTGGAGATGATCTGCCAATCTGCCAGGCGGTCTTTGTAATGATCAACTCAAATTATTATATGGAAATCATTGGAAATCACTAAACAAATCACTAAACAAAATCCACGTCGACTGGACTGATCTCCATATGTCCTGATCGATGCTAAGATTTGCTGAGGCTACCACCTAGCTCCTGCCATAGCTAAACCGAAATTGGATGCCGAAGCCACTCTCAGTGACATTTGGGGTGCATCTCAGTGGCAGTCACTGATTAGCTGCCAGTCCTGCTGCGTGCTCGCAGGTTTTCGAAAGCGGTCTCGGGGAACATTTAGCCGTAGACCTTGGAAGCCACTGCTGGGAGACTCAGCTTCTGTCAGAGCTTCTGGATTTGATTGTGGCAATGTCATGTGATATGACATGCTTGGGACCTGGGAATGGGTCAGAATATCAACCCTCAAAATGGATTGTTGATGATTGTTGAATATCAATTTATTGACCCTGTACATTGGTGCCCCCAATTTGACCCAGATTCAGTGTTTCCGAATTCCGCTTCAAAAATGCCAGGCTTCTCTCAATATTTTGTACACTTTGATTAATACCCTTGAAATTCATTGAGCCATATTAGGCCTGTAGTATCCTATAGATCAGAAGAGTCTACTAGTATCTACTGGTGGTCATCAGGGGGTCCAGAGTCTAGGTCTCCCGACCCATCAGGGCTTGAGAGCGCGACATACCTTCGGTGTCGACCTGCGGCTGCCATAAGCCATAAACAGCTACTATTTGGGGATGGTAAACATCCCACAAAAATAGTGATGACTTGGGGATGGTATATGAAATTGAGCTTACCACATTAACATCTCGTCTAGTCTTGTGCGCATATGGCAAAAAGTACCACCAATGAATATCGTCCAAGTCGGGGCACGGCCTTTGTTTCTAGGACTTTCTGTCCAGCTGCACGCAAAGAAGGGGCCTGTCACCAAATGTTTGAAGGGAAAATCTGCCCAAAACTAGGCCCGATTTTCCATCATAACATCCCTAAATATTCTTTTAGAATTCTGGAAGTGATGTGACTGTAGGAAGTGCATATATATAATAAGCAATCCTGGCTGGCTTGCACGGTAGTGTTACAGCTGGGGCAAGAGTACGTGTCACACACACACACACAATGCGACCTACCCACTTAATCATGCAAATCACAGCTTGCTGGTGTCACATATACATAGGTACGTGCATATGCATGTATATATGTATATACGTGTGTGTAATAGAAACCAGTGTTATTATTGTTAATTATTATATACCCTCCGGTAAACTAACATAACTATAGAAAATCACAATTTTTAATGGGAAAATCCACTATAAATGGCAATTTTCAATAGCAAACTGTTAGTTTACCAGAGGGTATGCATCTCTGTGAGTATAGTCAGCCACTAAGTTTCCAGCTGATGAGGAATGTGCCAGGGCCCCAGGGACGTCTTGGCGTTCGGCTCTCAAGAATCCCCAGGAATCTTCCTTGGGACTGCAGTGATGTGCCATGGGCAGAAGTGGAAGCGTACATGTTCAAGTGTCTCCAGTGTCTCCCTGTCAATGTAGATCGTGATTTACCTTTAAAATGGTTCCAATTCTCTGTTAACAAATCTCTGTCTCTCTCTGTTTTTGCAGCTGATTAGTAGTTGTATTTCTGTAAATGTTAATCAGTATTGTATAGATAAGTGTTAATTAACACAGTATGTGTGTGTGTTTCATTTTTGGGATTCCTTTGCTTGAAGCCAAAAAAAATCACTTCACCCTGAAAATTTCTTCAGTGATCTTCAGTGGCATGATCTGAGTCAGGTACCCACTGCACCGCGGCCTTCCGCTCAGTCTGAATGGCCTGCTGCCATAGAATGTTGGCCGCAATCCCTGGCAGCTGGTCAAACTTGATGAACCAGTATAGTATAGTCCATGGGGATTCTCGAATATGGCCAGAAAATTCTTGATAATCCCCTCGCAAATTCTTACCATCTTTTTGATAATCCTCTGGTTGTAAACTTCAATCCCCCCTGAATGCTACGCCATGGGGCCAATAATCCTCCAGATATGTTATTTCAAGAGTCTGCAAAACAAGTGTGTGCAAGTGGAGGCCTGCTACATAAAGTGCATCTTCCTACCAGTATGATGTGTCCTGATGGTAGAAGAATATGTTGGAAATGATGCCATCCCTGTATTGTACTTCTTACAGACGGAAGGTGGCTATTGCGATGCTTTTCAGCTACCTTCCGACGATGATCATGATGAAGCAAACGAAAGTGATGACAATTATGTTGTGGTGCTGCTACAGTGCTACCGTCTAAACCTGCGACTTTCCTTCTTGTTCTGTCTCGGCTGATGCCTTTACAAGCAGCATATATAAATTCATCCTTCGTGTTTCAGGATGAACAGCTTTGATAGTGGGATTAGCGCGGGGCTAGTGCTAGTGCGGAAGATCGTGTCAGATTTGGAACATGATATAGGGTTCCTCCTCAATACCTGCCCTAAAGAAATGAAAGTCGCAAGAATGTTAGCATGTTGGCGTGGGCCTAGCGAACCTAGCGCCATTGGTGGCCACCCCGTATAAAAAAAAATACAAACACATCATACATTATTATACAGGCTGATAACTGATAAAGGTGATTTTGGCGAGATTCCAATATGCTACTACTTGAAGCCTTTTCAGTTCTCACATATTCTCACAGATCCCCCCCCGCGCAGCCGGCGCCTATGGGCTTAGGCATCTTGCAGCCAATTGCAGTTTAGTGGCTTCGTTTGTGCAGACTGCTGCAGTGCTTCAGGGATCGTTTCCGTTGGTTTGCTCTTTTGCATCGCTCCACTTGATGCGTTTCATCTCCTTGATTAATCTTCTCTTATGCAACGTGCTATTCCTTCAGAGTCCGCGTGAACCAGAATGACCGCGTCGCACTAATTGTTTCGTGCAACCATACTTGGGAAGCCCCAAGGAACCAATAAAATGGATCGATATGGTTTATATTGCCTTCAAATAATATATATATATACATATATAATATGGAGACTTGAAAATGATGATACACTGGAAACGGAAGTCCAAATATCCCCCTTTCTCTGGACATAGCCGCTGATCTGATCTTCCAGCGGTGGAACCTCTGAATCCTTCAAGCCGAGGGCCGGACTGCCAATATTCTGCCGGTGCCAGCACCTGCCAAAGCATGATCATCCATCATTACCTGTGCCCTTGACGCAAACAAGGAGGGGAGAAACAAGAGGTACAACGAGGTACCAATGTTCAATCATACACTTAACCTGTGTCTGCTGCAAAGCTTAAACTCCATGTCCAAAGTTGAATCTCCATCACCCACTGCTCTAACAATTGACACTGAAACTGAGCGGCCAGCGGCAAGTCTCCTGCAACATGATTGTCTGACGAGACTATGTAAGCTTAACTTCCATGGCTCTATATTGAACCACGGGAGGAAGTAGCATAAGCATGCATAAGCGTGATATTAAGTCATCCACAAAAAGTAGGGAAAAGCATATAGCATTATATATAGATCATAATCAAATCGGAGTAGGGGTTGACTTTCTATCTTTTTGGAGGATGACTGCAGTGACTGCAGCTAATAAATGTCCGTAACTCCCCATCATGGCACCCAACTCTCCTCACTTCTAAGCTGGCTTCCGGCCAAACAACCAGCTCCACCACCCTGAAAGGGCCACAGCAATCCATTTTGGATGGGGGGTACCAAGTTGAACCCAGAAAAGTGGTCGTGTTTTGTGTGCGCAAATGTACAGTATTTGACCAATTGTTTTTTGGTGGATTTGGCATATCATGGCAGTTTATTCATTTGTACCTTGATAATCTTGATAGGTGTCACTGCCCTTACAGGATCCACTCTCAACCATCATCCCAGCCTCAAGTGCATCTCTGACACCGGAGGGTGCACACTGGGACACACCAGGGAGCCATTTTGCACGTTGCTGTAGTCCCTGCACGCCTTGGATGACAGGGATCCACGAGCCGCACGAATTTCGCGCGGCTTTTTTTGGCAGCGTGACTGAGGGTGGAACACCGCCGCCCACAGGAACCTGTACCAAGTTTTTGGTCCAAAATTGCGAGGATAAGGATTACAACAGTGGATGGAGAAAATCCTGCACCAGCTGGTAACTATTAGGATTCCTATAGGTAACTATGGAAAACCGTAAATAATGGGATTATAATGCGATAAACCATCATTCATCTACCAACTGGTGCAAAATTTCTTCCACAGGTCGAAACAGATGCGCTCAGGCTCCTGCACCGAATTGCCCAGGCTCTGCACCTTCCCCAGCGCCGAAACAGAGGTGTTTCGGGCGGATGTCGGTTTGACATGCAAACAGATTGCGCAGACTTGCCTGCGGGTACCATCATCACATCATCGCTGTACATGATCACCTGGCTTTGCTGTGCACAGAATCAATGGAAACATCATGAAACATCCAGATCTTTAGCAATGTATGTTGATTTCAGCTGAGCTATGGTAAAAACCTGTTTGAAGACACACATGACTATGCAGTGTTGCCATAACCCCCACCAACAACAAATTCTGCGAAATCGTAGTTTTCGGCCCTTGTTTATCATTTTTCAATGCGTTCAAAGATCCAAACCATGTTTTTTTCTTTTTTCTATATCGTGTTCTCATGAAACTTCTTTTCACGGACCGTATGGATGTTGTAATTTGGCCCCCCTGAAATTAAGGTACTCCAAACAGTTAACGTTGTTTAGACATGTTTAGACAGAGACATGTTTAGACCTTTTTTTTACCGTTCGAATTCCGTTTGTTTCTCTCTCTCTCTCTCTCTACCTCTCCGTCTCAGGGAGATCATCCTGGAAAGTGTGGAAAAATCGACTTTTTGGGGGGTCCTGTAGAGCATTTCTAGGAAAAAAAAACATGGTGCTTTGCAATCGTTATGCAATCTATTGTTCTGGATAATAATAGCACACTAACCCGCAAACACCGCTATTTTGGGCTAGTCACCCCCAATCCTAGCTTTCGCACGTCACGATGTGAGGTCGCAACATAGTTCATCCAGACATATCCCCAGTATGTATAATATCTCATGAGTGTGTAGTATATTCCCATTCTAGCACCATTTTTGCTGCTGAAGTCTCCCTTTTCCAGATATTGATGATAGTTATTATCCCAAATTATCCCATTATACATCCATGGTCCATTTAGCGCCCCATGGTCCATTTCCCCCATATTCATGGATATGTTCGTGACATCTCCCCAAGACTTCAAGACAACTCCCCTGCCTCCTGTCTTTCTCGGTCCAACACGAAGCGCAAATGTCTGAGCTGGCCCGGCATTGCTCCACCATTCGGACCCAGTCTGGCCATGGTGACACATCTGCAGAAGAAGGCACGTCTATAGGGCAAGAATTCGATCATTTTGGGGAGGCCAAAAACCATGACCAAACAAAAACAATGGACTCTTGTCGCTTTCTTACTGTCACATGTTCGAAGCATCTGCCGCTGTGCCTGATTGCAGGTTGATCAGCTCGTGCCCACGGCCTTCCCAAATATCACGGGCAAATGGAGAGAGGGCAAGCGGTGTTGCAATGAAAATGGAGGCTTGGATCCAAACAAGAAAACACATGAACAAAAACGAAAAAAACATGATAATAGTTCCACATCATTCCACAGCATTCGATGAATTGAGTTAGGGAAAATTGTACAGGAAACCGCAGTCTTTATATACATGTCTTCACCATCAAATACAGGGGCTGCAACCAATTGTGGGAATGTTACCCTCCGGTAATCAAACGTGGCATCATGGAAATTTTCCGGCCAGCCATGTCTGATTGGCAGAAATTATACCGACCTCCAATTCCAGGAACATTCTATGATACATATATATATATATATGTATGCACATATAACTATATATGTTATGGTATATAATTGTATTTATAATTATATATTATATATATATAATGTATATATAATTGCATTATGTATATTATAATATTATATATTAATATATATATATATATATATGTTATATTATGTAATATTTATATATATATTCTATATAGCATATATATATATAATAATAATATATATATATATATAATATAATATATATATTATATATTATTATAATTATTATCATTAGTATTATTATCATTATCATTTTATGTATTATATATATAATTATATATACATATAATATATGTCCATATCTGTCCCCTTGAATCTTTCACCACTTGTCCTGAGTTCTGCACGGTTGATCGCCAGTGCAGCCAGTTGTGCTCCAGCGACCACCTTCCGCCTCCAAAAATCCACCAGAAATCATAGGCTCTTCGGGGCAACTTAAAATGCTTGAATCAAAGCCTGCAAATCAAACATGGCTGGCAAATCGGATCATTCATAATGTGGGTAAAACAATGCCATAAACCAGCCATGACTGGGAATAATTACTGAGAATGGTAAACATACCACCTATATTTATGATGATGACTGGGGGATTGTGCAAATGGCATTGTCTTACCCACATGATATGATTTTCCCATTTGAACCTCTATTTACCATCCGGTTATTTAACATAGCCATGGAAAATCACCATTTTATCCATTTTTAATAGGTAAATGATATCTATTTCTATGGGCCAGCTATCCCATGGCTATGTTAGTCATAACCAGAGGGTACTGTATGTCGTAGGATTGGCAGCGGAAAAAAACCATCTGAGGTCCACCCGAAATAGCTGGCGGCACGTGTCCAGCTCGATGGCCTTGGAGGCGATTGTTCCCCCTGCTTCACTAAGCATTCTTCGGGGTTTCCATGGGGGATCCCATGGAAATGCTAAATGCTTGGCTTGTGATACTAGTAGCATGGAAAATTCGGAACATCCCTATGAAATCTATGGAAAAATGGATGATTTAAGGTGGTACTCCATTTTAGGAAACATCATGAAACATCCATGAATTCCATGATCTTCTGCTGAGGTCACCCTGGGACTCCCACAATGACCGCAGCACCAACTCCAGCGGCTCCCAGGGGCAAAACGCCGTTGGGACCTGCTTGGAACAAAACGTACGCGATTCATGTGGGAAACCCAAGAAGGAACCACCATTTAATGATCGTTTAATGATCGTTTTCTGTGTGCAAACGTCCGCTCAGACTAGATTGATATGTGTTTATATATATATGTGTGTATATATATACACATATATATACACATATATATATACATATATATATGTATTTGTCATTACCCTAAGATGAAGATAGTTGCAAATGGAGTTTGGTTTATTCCATGGGGTCCACCACATTATGCAATTTATGCGTCTTGTCACCTGGCTTCTTTTGGACCAATGGACCACAGCGCCGAGCCTCCACTGTGAAGCAAATCGATGTGAATCTCCGTGGACATCTGCGATGGAGCGGTTGCTGGAATCCCGGGGGATAGTACAAAGCCCCAGTCACTCAACTGTCAGGGGGGAAAACATCTCCAATAATCGTTTCAAAGGTGATGTTCCAAATCCATCCAAACCCATCCAAACATCCCATCAAAATGGGACATTGAATGACGTTTCCCAACCCCTTTGCTGGCCCAAAATTGTGTTCGCAAGTTCAGCCATACCATCCGGTAACTTCACATAGCTGTGGAAAATGAATCATTATTTATTTAGTTGGATGGCTTCCCTATTTAACATGGTGATCTTCCATAACTATGTTGAAACTACCGGAGGGTAACATGTGTAAACGGAGGTTTCCATAAATGGAGGTATCCCCAGTTCTCATCCATTTTCATACATATGAATTTTCCGTGAAATAAACCATCCAGCTTTTATCAGCTTTTGGGGCACCCCCATTGTAGGAAACTTCCACGTGCAAATGACCAAACCTCCAAGTAGTGAGAGATATGCCACTTCCGTCCAGAGACTCCGGCGGAGGCATGGCATCGCCTCAGGGAAAAATCTGTCCGAATTTCAATGCATTCCGCATCCACTGGTGGCGCACATGCACACATATTAGAAATATGAATATCAACACACACACACATATATATATATACATATATATATACGTATATATATATGTGTGTGTGTCTGTATGTATGTATGTCTGTCTGTCGGTCTGTCTGTCTGTCTGTACGTCTGTCTGTCTGTCTGTATGTCTGTATGTCTGTCTGTCTGTCTGTCTGTAGGTATGTAGGTATGTAGGTATGTAGGTATGTAGGTAGGTATGTAGGTATGTATGTATGTAATGTATGTAATGTATGTAATGTATATAATGTAATGTAATGTAATGTAATGTGTGTATGTGTGTATGTGTGTATGTATGTATGTATGTATGTATGTATGTATATATATATATATGTATATATATATATATATATATATATATATATTTATGTATGTGTATGTATGTATGTATGCATGCATGCATGCATGCATGTGTGCGCCTCTATCTATATATACTTTCAATGTGTTATAATATGTTATAGTTATTGTTAAGTTATTATGTTTCTTCCTCATATTCTTATCGATCCTATTATATTACAAATCTCCTTGCAATTATTATGTGATGTATTGAAATCATCTACTCAAGTACATTGTATGTGGTACAATATATGCCTATCTGTATATATATATATACATATCATCGTTTTTATCTATATAATGATGAGAGACATGCACATCAACATGCAGCCCTGGGGTAACCACAAGAGCTGACTCGACTCCAACACCTGAGCTTTGGGAGTTCCAATAGCTGGATGGTTTATTTCATGGAAAATCCGAAAGTTCAATTGGATGATTTGGGGTACCCACATTTTTGGACACCCCCAATTATAGATCTGATAATATATTTGACATGTTAAAATGTTGAACAATTAGTGCGAATGATCGGTTTTGTTATAGCCATGTATAGCCCATTTTGAGACAAACACGAATTCAACTTGTTTTAGCCACGCCAATTTCTCAAAGTGTCAATAGATGTCAATAGCATCCTGGGTAAACTAGGGCACCCCAGAATCGAAAGGTTTACAAGGTTTGCCCTCATCCCCAATGGTAATTTTGGGGCATACCCATTTTCAGACATCTCCAAGTGTCGTTAGCTATATATACATATATATATATATATACATATACATCCCATTCATTTATGAAGCTGTCGGGCTGGTAGGAAGCCTAATATCACTATAATTAAACGGGTATAAATGGTTAGTAAATACCACCCCCAGATGGTAGCTTTATTACTAAGCTTACCACATGAAGTAGGAGAGCACTGTACTGTATATCCATCAAGTTAGCCAAAGCCACCTAGATCCCGGGTCCAGTCCGTGGCCAGTCCGTTGCCACTGAGCGCCAAACACAGTCTTGTTCTTGACTGCCTGTAGCCTCACTTTCTAAGCTCCTGGGTCGAGGCAGCCATCCCAGCCGTCAGTCAGTTTTACTGGGTAACCTATATATTTTCACGGCTCAAAATCTAGTAGGAAAATATGGACAAATCATCTTCCAGATTCTATGTTTGAGTTCCATGTGATTTTTTTGAGATCATCTGGGATCCCAGCAGCTCGATTGGGGCAGAGTGCCGTAACCATCGCCAAACATCGCCTGTGGCAGCACCAAGGTGTTTTAAAATAAAGAGTCAAAATTTCATTAACCATCATTCACCATCATTCACCATCATTAACCATCATTAACCATCATTAACCATCATTAACCATCTTAACTTTTGAATCGTCTGAGTCAAAAATTCGAATCGGATCTCATGTGGCTCGGCTCTGCCTCGGTTCTGGTTGTCGTTGCCTCCCATCAAGACCACCTGGCAGTGAAGTCAGGGAATGTCTAGCAATTGCAGGGTAGTTGATATTTGGAAATGGCTAGCAATTGCAGTGCCCAACAAAAAACACCGCATATCATTATTACTGTACTATCTAGCATTTTAGAAACCAAAATCTGTGTTTGTGGAGGCTTTCATCCTACCATACCACACTAAACCATATTATTCCAGGCAATCTTAACCCCCAACCTGCTCCTGCTGGGCATCTTGAGAAGAAATCCGCACCGCTGCCGATCCGAAGCGACCACTCCTAGGTGCACCAGAATTGTTGGTTTGGCACCGTGATGACTGCGGAACAACACCGGGGGGTTCCGCAAAAACCATCAAAAACCGATCTACTATAAACTATAATTCATATTATACACGCATCAGATATCATCTAAATCTAAATCTATTTTTCTCTACTCCAAACTCCAATCTCTCCCTGTCACCATCTCTGAGACCAAATCCAATCTCCGATCCATAGTCAAATCTTATCAATGAATCTGACCTACAGTATATCCAATCTAGTCATATGGAGGTTTCAAAAAAATAGGGATACCCCCAAATCCTCCAGTTCAATAGGATTTTCCATGAAATAAACCATCCATTTGGGGGTACAGTACCCCCACTGATGGAAACCCCCATATCTATCCATATCTAATCTGAACCAGGCTGCCCGGCCACGGAGGCACTTTGAGGCTCCTATGCCACGATCCCTCCAGCGTGCCCCTGAGCGCCAGATTGCTTGGTCAATAGCTATGGGAATCCCTGGGTTTTTACACCAAAATTGTTGGGATTTCTATATGGGGGTTGGCTTGAGAACGACACCCATGTGGATGTTCATCACCAAAAATCCGGTTTCAATGGTTTTTAATTAAATGCCCATGTGTTGAAATGGACGTTGATGATGATTAGTCCAATGGGACCCAGTCTCTATTCACAGGATTTCTCAATATTTCTCATGGGTCTGTCCTCCAAAAGTGCAGCGAGCCTGCACATGTTTCTAGAAATCTGCTGCATGTTCCATATGTTCCATGCCACCGGGATCCGTACAGCGTTGGCTGCCAAAGCCATACCTCACTTCAGCAAACGAAAGGCAAGAATGAACAGTCGCTGGCTTCCACCCATCAAGATATGGCCGTCCCAGGCCTCTCGAATGGGTCCCTCATTGCCGAGGCCTCCCAACCTCCAAGGATACGCGGGAGGTGGAGGGAGAATCCTTGAAATTACGAGTACCCTATAGTTGATGGTTGAATGGTTGAATGGTTGGAAACTGGAATGCTTCCACAAACTTCCTAAATCGCATCTATACTGGTACCTACTGAAATGGGAATCATATTCAATAATCGTTAATCTAAGTGGCTGGAAACTAAATCGAATCTATAAACATCTTCTATATATTTATCTATCTATCATTATCTATCTATCTATCTATCCATCCATCTATCCATCTATCTATCGGTCTATCTATCTATAAACAAATGTATCGAGTAACGCTCCCTGCCATGGAAACCCTGGTTTTTCATCCATTCGGCCATTCGGCGGCCCGGCATCAGCAAGGCCCCATCGCTCAAGCCTGGTCCAGTGGGTGCCACCAACAAACCCCGAACATCAGCCAGCTGTATGATATGTTCAAATGTGGAAAAAATACAATCGTGGTACATATTTGTGTTTATTACACACACACATATATATATATATATATATATCATATAGTTGTATATATTTATATATGTAAATAAATATTAATATAGATATACAGATATACAATATATACATATATATATATATATACACTAGTATATATATATATATATTCTACAACTATCTAAGGGTCTATAGCTACTCACGCTTCCATAAGAGTTGGTCAAGAAAGAAACCGAGCGCCTACAGTCCCCACACGCGAGCGCCGCGTCCAGGGCGGACTTGTCATGGGATCCCACCTGGGGCCGCGCCGCGGACCTTCATTGGATGGCTAGGGGAAACCCCCCAGCCATAGAAAAAGTGGAAAACCTGGAAAATGAAGAACATATTATAATCTATACATATCTAAATATACTACCTTTAAAAAAAAATCTCTCTCTTTTATCCTTTTTTCAGCATACTTGATTTCCAAGAAAACGTAATTTTTCCCAAGGCATATCGGGTTTCCAGCAGATTTGTCCATCACTTCCGGGAGACTCGCAGGCTTCAATATGTTCTACATAGAATTGTCGAGATTTGTTAGATTTATGGTCATTAATCATCCACGGGAAAAGAATTTAGGGGAAAAATACCTGGTGTCTAAAATTGGCATCTTTTCTGTATTGGACCATAATTTTTTGGGTGTCAAATACCCCCAGAATTTTGGGAGAGGAAACCAACAAGGAATCTGGTCTGGTACCCTCTGTTCTCCCACTCTCCAGTCCTTGGCCTGTTGAGATAGGATATAAAAAGGCACTTTGAGGGCCCGGCTGCGTCACGCATTGGCTTGTATCCACTGTCACCTGACCAAATGCAGGCGCAAACAAAGATTAGCAGGAACGCTACTGAGATATTCGCTGCAGCCATGGCATGTGTTCACAGCGTAGTGTCACCAGCCTCGCCGTAGTTGCAATACATGATGTAAGTATTGCGAAACAACGGGTTCCTGAGCAGCATTCGAACGCGAGGATAGCGGATAGCACCACAAAGAGGCTTCTTGGATCTTCTTGGCCGAGAGGAATTTGATGGGCATCAACCCACAAGAACGCCGGCATGAGATGCCACATGTGAAGCCGTGAAGATTGGCCAAATCTGTGGAGCCCGGCAGGTTTCGGCATTGGCGGATCTCGTGGCCGCCACTGGCCTGACCCAGGGAGGCCGACTTGATACCACTTCTTAGATATGGGATAGACCCCGAATCAGGAACTAACCTGGGTTATTATCAATTATTAATCAGGTTCCTAAATGGGATGATCCTCCAAGTAGACATAATACTTAGCAAACAGACAAACACACACACAAACACACTGCAGAAGTGTGTTTTTCTTCCTCGGGCATGTCCTTGGAAGACTTGGCTTCAGACGATGATTGCCAAAGGAGAAGCACTCACAGAGTACTCGCCCAAACGCACTGTGATCGATTGAAAGGGTTGACATCGCCTGCAACGGAAACGGTCCAGCTGCGATGTCTATGTGTGATTTGATGGCGTGGGGAGCTTCGTCGGTCCATATACGTTTCTGTTCATTTTTTAAAAGTGTGCATATATAATGATATATATATATATACATATATGCGTGTGTAATATATGTAAATTTAATTGCATGTATATATACATATGTATATATATAAATAAATATATATATATATATATATAAATATATATATATATATGTATATATATATATATGTATATATAATTATATATATATGTATATATATATGTATATATATATGTATATATATATGTGGCAGGGACCTTTGGGGTCTAATTCGTTCCTTTGCATACAAGCATGTAATGCTATAGTTTTTCTTCTCCTTTGGTCGTTTAATTTGTTCATATCTTTTGTGTCCACTGAAGTAGACTAAACTAGACTAAAACTAGGCTACTGGACTAAACTAAACTAAACTAAACTAAACTGGATTAAACTAGACTCTACTAGACTCAACTAGACTAAACCAAGCAAAATTACACTAAAGTAGACTACAGTAGACTAAAGTAGTCTAAAGTAGACTGATGTAGACTAAAGCGGGCTAAACTACACTAAAATAGGCTAAAGTAGACTACCGTAGGCTAAACTAGACTAAAGTAGACTACAGTAGACCAACGTAGACAAAGATTGGCTAAACTAGACTGAAACTGAGGAAACTGGATTAAGCTGGACTGAGCTTGTTTTTGGTTAAACTAGACTAGCTATCTAATGTTATATCTAAATGTTGATGCTTATGAAAATCAAACACTACGTGACACTAAATTAGGGTAAACTAGATTAAGCTAAGCTAAACTAGGCTAAATTAGGCTCAACTAGACAAAACTTGACT
>Ga0126342_10008967_pt1 | contig 17918 bp, 14 predicted proteins | sample Cyp1metagenome_FD_92528 | JGI IMG/M metagenome (GOLD analysis project Ga0126342, IMG submission 92528) | Coral microbial communities from Lord Howe Island, Old Settlement Bay, Australia - Cyphastrea 1 metagenome | ecosystem: Host-associated > Invertebrates > Cnidaria > Coral ... | reverse complement strand
CGCCAGGCATCGCCAGGCGGTTTCACTTCGGCTTCAACTGCGGAACGATTTTTTGCATCATTTAATCTGACTAGTGCGGCTAGTGCGGGTTACTTATATGGAGGTTTCCTAAAATGGGGGGTACATCTAAATCATCCATTTTAGATTGGGATTTTCCACTTTGACCAACTATTTGGGGTACCCCCATGACTATGGAAACCCCAAGAAACGATGGCTGGATTTGCTTGGACAACAGGAAAAATAGACAAAAATACCGTATACTTTGTGTGATCCCCACTGTGGCAGCCATGGAATATGTTCTGATATATTCTTACAGTCTATCTGACATCTTATCTGCATATTATCTGACATTGCGTCTGACATTTTTACAAGGCATTCTATCAGGACTTCTATCTGACATTCTGACATTCTGTATATACGACATTCTATCTATGCGCCGGAGCGGCACATTGTCCCAGTAGTGTCAGTCCTCACTTCTCATTCACGAACCGCACCTCGGCTGGTACTGTGAGGAAAAGTTGCTACCTCCTTCGTCATGAGGTATCGGAATTGTGAGTCAAATGCGCTGACCACAAAGAAGCCCCGAACTCCATCCCTACACAGTCTGGAAGTCGGGAGTGGAAATTTCCTGCAACCGGGACAGCTGTCCAGCACTGATCCATACGAGTGCAGAAAGCAAGGGCAAGTCAGCAGTCACTCTCTGATCTGATCCAAAGCGTGGGTCCTGGACCTCTGGAAGATGTCGTGTGTCAGCCTCACCTGGTTCTCAATATCCTCTCCCCATGGCCAAACTTGTACTAGATCTCCAACCACTGCCGGTGAAGAATCATGATATAGTCACTCATCACGGGTAAATCTCGATGAACCACCAATAAATCCCATAAAATCCTACAAAAAAATCCCAGAAAAAATGCCCCAAAACCCAAACCCTACATCCTTCGCCACGTCACCGTTGCCGCCAGTTTCGCGGCGGCGCCGCCAGGTCCGCAGGGTCCGCAGGGTCCACAGGGTCCGAGCCCGGGTCCGAGCCCGGGTCCGAGCCCGGGGTCCGAGGGATTTGAAGTCCCTGCGTCAGGGCGCTCGCGGCAGTCCTTGCAGATACACCTTGGAACACGTGGGCAAACACCACTAAACGCACCATTAAAACACCTTAAAAACACCATACTCTTTGGTAAACTGATACATAAAACTATGGAAAATCACTATGTTCACTTGGTTAATAGAACCCAAAATCGCACTCCCAAATCTTCCCAAGCTCGGTTCAACCCTGTTTTTGGACGGTTATTTTTGATCCAATGGTGATGGTTAACACGGCCAATCTTAGATACCTTGCAAAAAAATAAACATTCTTAGCTAACGTAGATTGTCCCATACCATCCAAGACTAGTTCGGATTAGTTTCTACCCATCCACTTGATTGACTGAGATATATGGGAAAACCATGGGTACAACCACATAAAACTTACATAGCTATGGAACACAGGGAAATCCATGTATTTTTCCTTGGGATGGAATCAAAAAAAATCGAAGGAAATGGAACAACATATGGGAACATCTGGGAAATATGGGTGAAAAGAAAAAGGAAACATGGGAAATGTATATTGGAATATATGGTAAATAAACAGAAACAAAACATATGGGAACAAGGGAACATATTGAACCCATATGGGACATGCATAGGACATATGTGATACAAAAGATGGGACATACATAGGAAATATATGGTACAAAATATGATAACACATTGAACATATGTGGAAAAACATGTAGAACCCAAAGGGTCAACCATGAAGAACCTGGGAAAAAAAACAAAATATTAGGAACATATTGAAAACATATGGAAATGGTGATTTTAACACCCTTTCAACGTAGTTTTGCTGATTAAACCACCATTTCTGAGTGGTTAAACCGCCACTTGTCCAGGAACAAGCGATTCATATCATGTTAGTCGGGTTTCTATACCAAACAACTATAGAATGTTACTAGTATCTCCATTTGTTTTGATTAAACCACGACTTTTCCAAACATTTTCCGTGGTATATTCTACTACATCCCCATTATATCGCCATCAACTGCGTGGATTTAGACTGGTTTTTTCTTGGTTAACAACTTTCCGTGATTTATCGATGATTTGTCATAATTTACCTATTGAAAATTATGATTTTCCATAGCTAATTTACCAGAAAGTATATCACATGAATAATACCCTTTCAACTCAATGTTATTGCTTAAGCTATCATTTCCGAATAGTTAAACCATCCTTGTGCCAGGAAAAACTCATTGAATCCCCACTAAACACATGAAAGACACCATAAAACACCATTGGTAGCACCCTTAAAATCCCATGAAACACCACTAGAAGCACCATCAAACCACCTTAAAGCCACCATGCTCTCTGGTAAACTAAGATAGCTATGGAAAAACACCATGTTTACTATGTAAATCAACGAACTAAATGGCCATGTTCAATAGCTATGTAACAAATTACCAGAGGGTAAATCCCATTACATCCCATTCACCAAAAATTACCATCTAAAATCCTATTGCATTTCTTAAGTCATCCCCATAAAACCACCATAAAACCCAGCATTTCTTCCCATCTCAGTGGCCCTGGCAGGTGTTTCTTCACCACCTTCACCGGCGCCGGCGCAGCACCGTTGCCGTTGAAGCCGTTGGCCACGGCGCCGCTCAAGGCGCCGCTCAAGGCGCCGCTCAAGGCGCCGCCCGGTAGGCCGTTGGCAGAAAGGAACCCCGCGGCGGCTTCCAGGGTGCCTGAGATGTGGAGAACCAACCAGAATTAAATGCTTAATAACTTATAACCCTCTATCTAACCATACTACTAATCTAATCTAATCTAATCTAATCTAATCTATCTATCTATCTATCTATCTATATGGTTTATAGTTCATTATCCCATTATATTACAATATAACAGTATAATAACCATTTTATAGTATTATAATGTAGCCATTTAGAACCATTTATAGTATAATATAACTGATAGTGTAAAACCATTTATACAGTATAATAACCATCTATTTAACCGTTTACATAGATTTAATTAATTGGTTATACATGGTTATATTATGTGAAATATTTAACCACGGATGGTACAATGGGTAATATAGTAAGCAGTTATAAGTTGGTTTATAACGCCATCTAAGCAGATTAGTGTAACTGGAATGGGGAACACACATATGTATACATATAATAAATATGTATATATATATATACAATAATAACCAGGGAGCTAGCCATTGTTATAATGGGATAATCAATTATAAACCCTATATACATACTAGATATATTTACACATAATATCACATAATCATGTGGAAATATTGACCAACCATAGAAGACATTGGCTTCCAAGCTGCTTGCAAAGTGGCGCCAAAGGATAGGGATGGAGACAAAAAACCATTGGAACATGCTGATCTAACGAAGAACAAGGGGATGTCATGACTGGTTGGTGGTATACCTACCCCTCTGAAAAATATGAGTTCGTCAGTTGGAATGATTTTTCCCAATATATGGAAAAATGTTCCAAACCACCAACCAGATGATAGCTGATGCATGATAGCTTCCCTCTGAAGATGAGACGGATCCTCAGTGAAAACAATGGAAACATGGTGATCTACCAACAAAGATGATGTCAACCCTGGATTAATAAACCCCACACGGCTGTTTAATTGGGAGAGTACCATTTAAGTATCAGATTATGACTATTGGAGGAGTACCCCCCTAATTAATAAACCATGGTTTAGCAAAATCCGGGGTTGACATTCTGGGGATTTCTTGGGAGAATCAACGAGTTCCGATTCAAGAATGGGAAAATAACAAAAAAAACGTCCATTTTAATCATGGGATCCAAATCCCTAATGTTTTTTTTCTACATCTCCATATTATGATCAAACAAAATATGAGAACAAATGGTAAAAATGAACGCATTGTAGGATAATATGAGATATTTGGTTGTCTATAAACCATCTCTGAAAAACATATTGACATCATTTGGATAATGCTGGTTGAAAGCATAACCATTATCTATAAATGGGGGTTTCAATAAAATGTCTTTCAACCTGGCTGATGTAAAAAAAGACCCCTTTTCTTCTATCTATTAAACCCACGTCTATGTCTATATATAAACCATCTATTGCCATTAGGGCATGGGGGGCTCAATAAAATTTAAGCATCGAACATGGGGATACAGCCTATCTAAGCAGTTCACTCCATGGCCCATCTGAGTAGATTATCCATAGTTGCATGGGTGAAGCTAAGCCAATAAGAAACAAAGTGAGAGGCCTTTTCAATCAGGGTATATGGATTATAGATGATTGTAGATATTTATATCCTAAGAACAAAATACACATGAAATTGAATGATGATTTCACATTAATTCAATTTTAATTTATAAGGTTATAGATGTTTACAGCCCCCAGAAAAAGATGGGAATGGGGAAGGATGCCGAGCACCAGGAATAGCAAAGAAACAGCACCAGGAACCTTATGCTTCCTCGCCGAGCTCGACTCGGCTCGAGACAGTTGGCAAGCTTGGCATGTAGCTTGGCATGTTGCTTGGCATGTTGCTTGGCATCTCATCGTTTCGCAAAACCGGCATGATTCAAATGATCAGCGGATCAGGCCTGATTCAAATGATTCAAAATGATTCAAATGCCCGAACACCTCCAAAGAGGTGCTAGCCCAGCTTCCAGGTCTTGCAGAATTGGAAGTTTCCTCATGGGGGTACCTCGAAATCATCCAACTTAACTCAGTATATAAACCATGTCTAGTATATATTGAAACCCATGGTGACTTGGGAATCCCCTCATTAATGCGTGCTACGTCTGTCTACCTATTGTTCTATTAGGATCGGCAAAAGGTATATCTTGAATAAATTTGTGTGTCTCTGCATACAACATGATTTGTAGTTTTGCCTTTTTTTTGTTTGGAAATGACGGGTCTAGCTATCAAGAAACAAACAAAATGGGATTTAGCTTCTTGAATCTTGCGACGGTGACAGGCTGATAACCCCCTATGACGAACCAGTACTAGCTACTGTGGAGTGGCAAGCTTAGATAAGTGATCAGTGTACCTTGTTAGACAAGCTTGTAGATGAATAAAACGGGATCAATAGCAATGCTTAAAATGGTCAATCGATTGTTTTGGATACATCCTCGTTGTACGTACTGAACGTGCAAATCATATAGCACAAGTAACGGTACGCCCCATACGAATACACTAGCATAACCAAGGGTTTCAACTTGTTTGTTGGGCTTCTGGTAACTCAAGAGTTTGCCATGAACCATGACCCATGTGCAGATGATTTGCCTATTTATTTCCATATGGGGGGTTCCTGAAATAGGGATGCTAAATCATCCATTATGGTGGGATTTTCCTTTATACACCATCCAGCTATTGGGGTACCCCCATGGCCATGGAAACCTCCATATCCGTTTTCCATGGCCAGTGTGGGAACACAGTCGCGTCATGTCCCTGGCACCAAGGTGCCAGCACGACAGTCCTGACGAGACTTGAGATCAGGATGAGAGGCTAAGGGCAGAGAATACAAAGGACCATGCTGCAATGGCGGTTCCCAATATGTTGGCATATAATTGAATGTACCCTCTGGTAATTTAACATAGCTATTGAACATGCCTATTAAAGATGGTGATTTTCCATAGCTATGTTAGTTTACCAGAGGGTATATCGTTAATATACATAGGGGAATGGCACCAATGTAGTCCTTTTAATTATAATGATTAGACTCAGGCAATCTATATCATGTAATGTTCGTCATACAAAAGGATGATACAGTATATCTTTACTCTTGGGGCATGGGTAAAAAACGGAAATTTGCCACCAATATGTACTAGGGATTATTCCGGTATAGAATCAGCACTAGTGGAAGGGGATATAATTGGGAAATATATATATATACATACATAGCCAAGAATACGATATGTGGTTGGGTCATGGTGGGTCTGAAAACAGTATATCATATATACAACAAAATAACAATTGAATGAGAAATATTACGATGAACATGTTTGTTTTGGGGTACCCCATGTAAAACCCTGTGGTCATGGCTGTTTGGGTATAGGTCAAAACTAGGCATTCCAGAATGTGGACTATATGCATCCACTGGTGCAGTTGTTCACGGTTCAACAATCTGGTTGGTGGTACAATAACTAACCATCTTGAAAAATATGAGTTCGTCAATGGGAAGGATTATCCCATATTTTATGGAAAAATAACCAAATTAATGAAACCACCAACCAGGTTGTTCACGGTTCAACAGTGGTTCGTGCGGAAGTTGAACCGTGGGAATCTCCCATCCCCTTGGAGGTTTCCAATGGAACCCAAACACGTTCATCCAACGGTTGATGCTCGATGGGCCCATGGAGAACTAGGAAAGAGCCACTTGGATGTTGCGCACGGGATCCTCCATGTTATAACTTCTTCATGCGGGCTACCCAAGCTGAGTCATCCTTATTCTTTCTTGTTTGTTTGTTTGTTTGTTTGTGTGTTTGTTCGTTCGTTTGTTTGTTTGCTTGTTTACGTTTTCTTGAATGTTGATAATATTGCTAATTACAGCGTACACCGTGTTTTGTTTGTGACATATTATATATATATATATTCATGTGTTGGCAATTAGTGTGGGAATGTCATTTCCTGCCCAAAGAAGAGCACGTTTTGCAGTTGGATCTTTATGGTGGTTGTCGTACACTATTCGAAGCCACTTGTTGACCATGTTCCTTAGTATGTTTCTGTTGGATTCACTCCGTTTGTGATAGATGAACTGATTGTTACTAAGTCTGACGAATTAGACCCATAACTATGGGAACATGTGAGAAATCATGTTATATCTTTGAGGAAGAATTTAAAAACGCATAGAAACTAAGGATTCACATCCTAGTTTTGGGAGGACTCAAGATGTCGAAAGCTACGTGCAAGTAAAAAAATAATGACTGGTTGGTGGTATACCTACCCCTCTGAAAACTACGAAAGTCAGTTGGGATTATTATTCCCAATATATGGAAAAATAAAACATGTTCCAAACCACCAACCACATGAGTCAGGCACTTCAACCAATATCCCGTAAATGCCGATTTCAGCTCAACAATTTTTTTTTATGGGATCGAACCAACCTGGACACTCATAGGCCCTATGGATCCAAACACTGTCTGAGAAGGTACTTAACCCTCCACATTATAGTAAATTATACCCCAAACACTTCCTAAGAAGATACTTGGATCCATGGGAATCTGTCAGGGTCCCATCGCTCCTTGCACATGCATCCTGGCAAATGCCCTTTGGAGTTCGGCATGGCCACCGGGCGTAACTCTGACAATGCGATGTGGTGCCCCCCAGTGATGTGAACGTTGGTTTAGATTCGGCCCATGAATACTAGTTCGTTATATCTACCATAAACCAAAGTTATTGGACTTATGTGCACCAACTTAGAGCCTCGGGGGCTCCACTTTGTAGGGACAAATTACAGGAAACCAATGCTATCCGATTCCGGGAGATGTGGGGGATCACCCTCCCACAATCCAAGCCTCGGCGAAAAATACCATTAAACTTCTATAAAATTGTAAACATGTGCAACCATCAACATGTTTTCAGTGTAATATACATATATATATATTGTAGTATTGTGGGATACTCTAAATTCCAAGGATCATAGCAATTATGTTTAGTTTAGAGTAAATATTCAAGACTTTGCTGCGCCATGTGCCCTGGTCACCCTAAAGCAAGATGGACGTGGGTTCCACCCACTCTGGGGTAGGATGATGCCATCTGCAACTGTTTGAGCCATCAGGTCTCGCCGAACCCTTGGGAACATCCACAGGCCGTGGCGACTCTCCTTTGGGCGTTGCCATTAGGGCGTTGCTATATATAGATAAATGTTAGAAAAAAAAATCACCAGCCTGAAATCAGGTGATTTTGAGGTATGTAGTTACCACTACTAACCAGAATTTAGGTGATGTCGCAGTGAGCTCTTTATAATCTACAAAGTATATCCAGATATGTGGTCTTCTTGCAAGACAACCCCTATGAAGATGTAGCATGATATAGTCAACAACAATCAAGCTAGAATCAATGATATCAACAACCAACAAATGTGCGTCATTGTTTTTTTAATACACCAACACATTCCCAACATCTGGTGATCCTCCCCAAAAGTTCTACGCTCTGTTGCTGGGATATGTTACAATAGAATACCATCACATTCGCCCACCTTAATGATGATCTTACGCTAGAATTCACAGTAGATGGGATGAAAGAACAAGAAAGACCAGGCAAAACAATTGAACACGCTGGGTACGTGTTGGATCAAACTGGTCTACCCTTATGAACATGTCAATAACCAAATTATGGGTGCTTTGTTCCGTGACACTCATATCGCACGACCGTCTGCAATGATTATGACACTGGCAATCAATAAACAAACACAATAGCTGGATACCATTGGATGTCCGAACTAGCAGAATTCCCAATAAAAACACATGCAAAGTGGTGCCCCAGTTCGTTAGCTAAGTTGGTTTATAAGTCCAATAACAAGGGTTTATGGGGGTTACATCTATAGTTAATGGGGATTATAAACCAACTTATAACTATGGGGGCACCACCTTGTGCAGATATGGTTGAGTAAGAAAACCTGGGGTCAAACAGAGAGGATATATGACTGTATATGTACATATACTGTTAAACATGGTGCAAGATTCCGCAAGTTTGGCAATAGCCGGATAGAAACCATGAACACTCTTTGTGGGATTCACGCAAAGAAAAAAAACTACACACATTTATCTACCACTAACAATATGTGGTGGCTCCTCCCACTTACTAAGTAGGTTATATCCCTGGTTATAAGTGGATTAACTCTACTTATCCCATGGAAAAAACTGGGGTTATTACCCATTTACTATGTGGGATGAGCCACCAAGTATTTTCTGCTGTTGTTCCAACATCTTCTATTTTCAAGCAATCGATTTACTCACTTTCGCGCCGGTGTTGGTCAGATCATCACAGGTCTTTTTTTCCACCACTTGACTTGTTTGGATCAAACGTGGCAATGGACACTGCCCTATAAATGGAAGGTTTTAATGGGAAAATCATCTATAAATTGGTGATTTTCCAGTGTCATGTTTGATTACCAGAGCCTAACTAGCCAAAGACTACGCGGAATTAGCACAATCAGTGAAAATCCATATGTTCTGGAATAGTAAACTCCTCAGTTTGGTCCGTGAAATATCCCCCATATTTAGGGCATCGCAGAATAGGGAACCCCAAGAGGACGGTAATTGCTGATGATCATTTGCCTCGCGAAAGGGCTGCCCTTTGGGTTACCCTCTGGTAAACATTCACAGTTTGCTATTGAAAATGGCCATTTATAGTTGGTTTTCCCATTAAACATGGTGATTTTCCATAGTTATGTTAGTTTACCGGATGGTATCCACCATTTTGTTTGATAAAAAATATCCTGCAATAAAAACAAGTTTCCCTTGAGCAAAGTGACACAGACGTCGCAGAGAGGTTATTAGAATCTATCCACCATGGGACCATGTTTATAAGAACAGAGATCAACGACTATCCTAGTATTTCTCATGATATATGCCCTATTTCAACCCAATTCTGGTTGGTTTGAATCCCCACAACAAAAGTTCAGTGCTGTTTTCAAAAGTGTTGCTGACATCCAATTTGTTGTTGCGCTTAATTCCTCCATTTTTGGGGCACACCCATTTTCATTGTTAGTTGAAACCACATGTTCAATGTTTGATTCTCAAATCCAACTGTCTTCACCATAACTTTGTCACTTGTTCCCTCACTTCACGCTTCATCCCCCAACCATCATCGTTCCCCCATCGGCTGCACCTGCTTTCAACCGACGAACCTGCTGCGGCGTGCTGATCGGCTGCTGTGGAAATGTCAGGACAAGCGAATGGTGGTATATCAGTCATAAATACGATAAATCTACCCAAATTTATGGGATATAAATGGGATATAAATGAGATATAAAGGGGACATACTGGGATATACTGGGATATACTGGGATATAATGGGATCTACTGGGATATACTGGGATGTAATGGGACCTGCTGGGATTTTTTTTTCGGATATTGGTGGAGCAACCAATGTGGAGTTACAATGAGGATATCATGGGATAGTGAATGATGGGTGTGAACATCCACCAGCGCCAACAATCAGCAACAAACAACGGATAGAAATCCTCTGTTAAACTTTTACAGTTTGCGAACTGGAAAATCACCATTTAGAATAGGTAGATCAACGAACTAAATGGACCAATTTCCATAGTTATGTAAACGTTTACCACAGGGTAACTGGCAAAGAATGGATACATGTTTCACTGGATGGGCCACAGAGCCACAGTTTTCGGGTTAGTGTCTGGTTTGTATCTTGTTTTAACCAGTTCACTCACTCCAAGACCTACCTAACTCATTGACACTATACTTACAATTGGAAGTATCATATGTACATTTCATACATACATATATCTAATCTATATATATATTATTATTATATACATATCTATTGATTATCTATGTATGTACATATATATATAGAGATGTATATGATACTGTATATGTTTTAGTATCCCTAGTGAAATCAGACGACCAAAAACCCAACTCCCAACCGGTCTCCTCTTCGCTCAGCCCATCCGCCACGCTCTCTCGAACTGCGTTGACGCAATCTGCGAGGGACGATGGTCGAGAACATGTCTCGACGCCCCCGTGATGGCGATCAAAAAACCCTCGGAAAAGGGTGGCTTACTGGTGACTTACCATTTTCCCATAGGTTTTTGATTAACTTTGATAGTGATTCAATAGTGATTCAATATTTCTTAATTTAATCATGGAAAAATGGTGATTCAATAGTGATTTAACAGTGATTTGACTAACTTTGATTAAGGGGATTTTATTAGATTTGATGGTCGTAGGAATTCAACGGAAAAAATGGTGATATATCTTATGTAAATTGATGATATAAGTACATAGCAAAACAATCAAGAATTAGTGAAAGATAGTGGTTATGATCAACAATGATCGGAATATAATTGGAATTAAGATATATAAGGGGAAACAAAGCGGTCCCCCGTAGCCTAGTCATGAAAACCCATAGGAAACTGGTGATCAAACCAGAAAGGATATGGGCATTTCATGGGATTTATTGTGATGTTTTTCGCTGATTTGTGATAGCAAAGTTGGTGAACATAATCCCAACTTCACTATGGTAGACATACAAAAAACGATGGAAAATCACCATTTTATAGCTGGGAAATCCACTATTTCTATGGCCATGTTCAATAGCTATGTTAGTTTGCCAGAGGGTAACTATGGTTTGTGATACTTGGTGGCTCATCCCGCGAATCCAAATTAGGTTATATCCCTGGTTATAAGTGGATAAACTCTGCTTATCCCATGGAAAAAACTGGGATTGTAACCCACTTACTGTGTGAGATGAGCCACCAAGTACCGATACCAGTATTCGTGGGGTTTATAAGCCAACAAGCATCACTGGGAGGCCCCATATTGTAGGGACATCAACAAAAACCTCTATTCTTCTAAGGTTAAACCCCAGATGGCAAGATCCCAATCTTTCCCAGCTTTCATTGGTGAATATCACAGTTTACAGTTTACATGTTTATATCCCACTATGGAAGTCTGAGCAATCATGATCATCGCCAATTCATAAGATGTCCATAAAAATTGGGGATTCCCCATTTGGGTCGGAGTGAAAATCATGGACACCCAGCTTCTTGACCTTTCTGAAACAGGGTTTTGGAGGTACCCTGTTTGAGACCTCATACTCATACTATCTGGTGCCCCACGTTTGACTAAGTTGGTATGTCACTAAAATATGGATGGTTTAAGTTTGTGGAAGATATGAAATCATCACAATTTGGATGGTTTAAGTTTATGGAAGATATGAAATCATCACAATTTGGATGGTTTAAGTTTATGGAATATATGAAATCATCACAATTTGGATGGTTTAAGTTTATGGAAGATATTAAATAATCACAATTTGGATGGTTTAAGTTTACGGAAGATATTAAATAATCAGAATTTGGATGGTTTAAGGTTATGGAAGATATTAAATAATCAGAATTTGGATGGTTTAAGGTTATGGAAGATATGAAATCATCAGAATTTGGATGGTTTAAGTTTACGGAAGATATGAAATAATCACAATTTGGATGGTTTAAGTTTACGGAAGATATGAAATAATCATAATTTGGATGGTTTAAGGTTATGGAAGATATGAAATAATCGGAATTCATCAAGTTTTGGTGAGTTTGGTTCATAAAACAAATAAAAAAACGGGGGTCACATGGCATGAAAATATCCATTGCTCCAAATCTGGAACATGGTCCATACAATGTGGGGCCCCCAAACGTGATGTGAACGTTGGTTGATAATCCCCAGTATATTACTATAGTTATAAATATCATAAACCATAGTGAAATTGGAGTTATAAACCAATTTAGCTATCTTGGGGGCCCCACATTGTAGAAATAGTGGATTTACCCATAAACTACCCATGGCTGGGGATGGTAACCATACCACCTACTAAAATTAGTGGTGATTTTCCATCGTTTTCTGTATGTTTACCAGAGGGTACCCCAAAATGAGTAGATGCGAGGCTACATCTCGGATTTTCCATCCATCCTAAACCATCCAGCTATTAGGGGACCACCATTTCGGGAAACATCCTTTTATTTTTTGGGGCCCATAAAAGGACAAACAGTTTGCGAACTGGAACATGGCCCAGTCGAAATAGTTGATTCACCCATTAAAAATGGAGATTTTCCATAGTTACCATCTGGTTATTTAACATAGCCATGGAAAATCACAATTTTTAATAGGTAAACCATCTATAAATGGGCCATTTTCCATGGCTATGTTAAATAGCCAGAGGGTATGTTAGTTATGAAGCATCAACCACCAAGGATTCGCTTGTGCACCTGGGCCTAGTAGACCGGCCAGCGCTGCCAGCGTTGCCAGCGTTAGCACTGCACGCGCCATGCCATCAGCCTAACAATGCACGGACAACGTGACCGGACCACAGATGTAGGCGGGCTTTATTATTCACCCAAAACGAAATTCCAAGAGCAAATGTAAGGTTTTAATCGACCACAAGGTGGGTTTATGATCGATTTATGATAGGTTTAATTAGATAGGTCTAACCATGTCTAAGCGATCAAAATGTGGAGTAACTACACACCAAACATGGGTAAACTGGGTAGAAAAAAACAACACAAATCCAGCTTTCTGGTGCAACCCCATGCCGAGCCTCTTCCGACAAACTGTGCCTCATGAGGCGCCGATTAGGAGGAGGATTAAACCATATCAAAACCACTCTTGGTTGATGATTATACTTAGTTCAATGGGAATTCCAGGATCCTAAAATGGAGGTACTGTACCATATAAGGCCATAGTTTAGGGGGATATCCCCTTACATAGCCCTAAAAAATATGCCTTATATATAGTAGGTACCTCCATTTTAGGATCTTGAAATTCCCATTGATTAGTGTGGCTCATCTCACCTGCTAAGTGGGTTAGTGAACACCCAAGTGAAAACCCAGTGGGTATGAACTCTTCTTATCCCATGTGTAACTGTGGTGAACTAACCTACTTAGTAAGTGGGATGAGCCACCAAGTGGGGGGTTTTACTGTTCGATACCCATATATCATATGCTCCGTCTGATGGACTATCTATCAAATATTTACCAACATTTACCCCAAAATTACCCACATGTTGGCAAAAGGCTTCCATACGTAGGGCATCGGGGATTGGTTTAAGGGGAAAACTACAGGAAACCATGGTTTTTAGCATTAACCTTGGGGGGTTCCTGTACATTTTCCCTTGGAACAATCTACCCTCTGGTAAACGTTTACATAACGAACTGGAAAGATCCACCATTTTAGAGCTGGGTAAATCTACTATTTCGACTGGGCCATGTTCAATAGCAAACTGTAACAAATTACCAGAGGGTAATGATATTATCATCCATTACAAAGTGGGGCCCCCTAGATAGCTAAGTTGCTTAATAAGTCCAATAACTATGGTGTATGGTAGATATAACTATAGTATTCATGGGGTTTATAAACCAACAAACATCACTGGGGGGGCACCACATTGTATGAATATAATACACATCTCCATTAAATGACCTTCATGGCTTTGAACCACACGGCTTTGTCCAAGAAGTCCTAGTGACCCCGTTTTTCTCATGGTCTTGACTCACTCGTTTGACAACAGAAACTGCCATAAATTAAATTTGGTATCCCGGGTTTCTGGACAAACCCAGATTCACACAGTTTTACAACCCAACAGAAATAAGGATTCCATCCATTTGCCATCGAAGTAGTTTTTCCGCTTTTCCAAGTGTTCAGCAACTGCAATCAAGCCACTTGGCAAACTCGATGACGATTATGGAGTTCCGCCTGGAAAGCAGCTGGGGTCACCCAAACCGATAGTTTCCTGTTGGTTTGTAGGGGAACTAAGCTAAGATACATTTAAAGATCAGTTGGATATAACTAACTTGAATGGAGTTTAGTGATGCAACCAACAATATAATATGGGTTTCCTAGCCTTGAGTTGGTTTATAACCAGGCTTACCATGGTTGATGCATGGTTTATGTGTATATATATACAGTATATATATACAGTATATATATACACAGTATATATATATATACACAGTATATATTTATATATATACAGAGTTAGATGGGTGAAAACTAACACACAGAACCGCGGGCCCATTTTGTATCCCATCACGCTGCCTATAGGGCTTTTCTTCTAAGGGGTCATAACAGGACCACCTGACTCATTGTGAGAGGCTTGGTACACGAAGCATCTGTAGTGTGCTTAAAACAATGCCATGTTTACCATCCCCAGAAAAATCACCATAAATCTATGTGGTATAAACTTACCATTCCCAGTCATGACTAGTTGATGACATTGTTTTAACCACATTGTTGTGTTCTTTCCAAGCCACTTTGGCTGGTTTATCCGGACGAAAAACAAAGCTGCCAGGAACTCACCAGAACAAAAAAAAAACTATGTAGATTCCCAATGTGTAGTGTTTTCTTTCCATTGAGGAAACAAACAAGTCATCTTCAGCAAATCCAGGTCGATCAGGTGTCCAATATTTCTATCAATCTGGGGGGTTCTAGTTGGATATGCCTTTCAAGTAGGATATGAAAAATGTGGATTTATCTAATCAAACATGGTAATAGATAATTCACCATTTAGTTAGATTATTATCCCATTAGAATGCCAATTTAATGTTAGATTACGGAAAGGTTATACCCATGGCAATTACAGGATAATGGAAAAGCCAAGGTGCCACTCATGATTTGTACAATGTGGGGACCGCTAGTTGCAAGTTGGTTCATAAACTCATACTTTTGTAAGTTATACCATGGTTATGATCTAGTTAACTCTGGTTCTAAGATGTTATAAACACATATAGATACCTTACGCAATACAATAGTGAAATTGGAGTTGTCTTCACCAACCAATCGCGATTTCGTAGGCCACAGGGGGCCTACTTTGTAGATTTCCATCAATGGGTTTGCCTTACATTCCTCCATAGAATGGCTTTTAACTTCACACATCATTGCCAGCCAGTTCATCCCAGGTCCGTTTGGCGGTTCACCCCTCTTGGGAAGGTGATTTTTATCGCAATTTTAGGTACCTAAACTGGAGGTACTGTACCATATAAAGCCATATTTGAGGGATATAGCCCTTACATAGACCTTACATAGACCTTATATAAGTTAGGTACCTCCAATTTAGGTTCCTGAACTGGCCAGTTATTTTACTATAATGCGACTTATCATTTACAGTATAAGTTACTTGGCAGGGAGATGATGCAATGGTGAACCATCATATCCCAAGTATAATCACCCCAACTGATGATGTTTTATTTATATTTTTTACCTGCTTACTACTGTAACTAGGACGAACGACCAAGTAGGCAAATTCCTATAGAATAATATTGTCATCATGTTATCATAATATTATCATAATATTATCAAAATATTATCAACATATTGTCATAATTATAATATTATCACAATATTATATCTACATCATACACTATAATAAATTTAATATATATATATATATGTGTATATGTAACAATGTATCTAGAATCATATATCAACATAAATCAACAAATCAACAAATTTCTGCGTAAGGTCAGTCATGGTGCCTGGTTTCGCGAATTGGGCCGAAACCGATCGCGACTTGAGCCGGTTAAAACGACGACCAGACGGTCACCACGACCAGAGGTATACCGGGTATAGCATAAGAACGTAGATATAATCTGGTTGGTGGTTTCAACCCCTCTGAAAAATATTAATCAGTTGGGATTATTATTCCCAATACATGGAAAAATAAAAACATGTTCCAAACCACCAACCAGTAATTTAATAACCACATATAACCGAAAAATCATATAAAAAATGGTGGTTTGGCCAACAGAAATAAGATTTTGGTTCAGTGCGTTGGCTAAGTTGGTTGAACATGGTTGAACTATCTAACATCATGTAACACAACTAGTTGAATGAGTGTATATGAGTTTATAAGCCAACCTACCAGTAGTACCGCACAAAGCGGTGGCGGAAGTTTCAAAAATAGGAAACCTGTAGGAGAGCTTCGTTGTTGTGAATCAGGGATGGCAGAGCGAAGGCGCTGATGGACTGAAAGGTGCTTGATCTCTTTCACTATTTCCCTCTCTTTCTCTCTTTTTCTCTCTGTTTCTCAATCTTTCTCTGATTATCTACCTACCTACCTACCTACCGATCTATCTATCTATCTATCTGTCTGTCTATCTATCTATCTATCTATCTCTCCCTTTCATCTGTCTATCTGTCTAGCTGTCTATCTGCATATCTATCCATCTATCTATCTGTCTATCTGTGGTGCAATGTCTTTGAGTGTAATGTAGTGTGGTGTAATGTAGTCTGGTGTAGTGTAATTTAGTGTAGTGGAGTGTACTGGAGTGTAGTGTAGTGTAATGTAGTGTACTGGAGTGTAGTGTAGTGTAATGTCCTGTAGTGTAATTGGTGTAGTGGAGTGTAGTGTAGTGTAATGTAGTGTAGTGTAGTGAAGCGAAGCGACATCTGAACCTCCAAAAGTGGTCCGGTCCGAACCCCTAGTGTTTTGATCATTTTGACTTCGAAATGTCCTTCGCGCCACAACGGCATGCACTTTTTCGACATCCGAACCTCCAAAAGTATCTATCTATCTATCTATCTATCTCCCTATCTATCTATCTATCCATCTATCTATCTACCTTTTTATTTAGCTGTCTCTCTATCTATTTGTCTGTCTGTCTGTCTGTCTATCTATCTATCTATCTTTCTGTCTATCTATCTGTCTATCTGTCTATCTATGTCTCTACCCATCTATTTCTCTAGCTGTCTCTCTGACTATTTATCTATGCATCTATCTATCTATCTACCTATCTATCCATCCATCCATCCATCCATCTATCTATCTATCTCATCTACCCAGCTGGCCTGTCTCTCTCTCTCTCTCTCTCTCTTTCTCTTTCATCTAATTACCTATCTATCTATCTATCTACCTAGCTATCTGTCTATCTTTCTATCTATCTATCTCTCCCTTTTATCTGTCTATCTGTCTAGCTGTCTACCTGTCTATCTGTCTATCTATCTATCTATCTGTCTGTCTGTCTGTCTATCTGTCGTGCAGTGTCATTCAGTGTAATGTAGTGTGGTGCAATGTAGTCTGGTGCAGTGTAATTTAGTGTAGTGGAGTGTACTGGAGTGTAGTGTAGTGTAATGTAGTGTACTGGAGTGTAGTGTAGTGTAATGTCCTGTAGTGTAGTGTAGTGGAGTGTAGTGTAGTGTAATGTAGT
>Ga0126342_10008966_pt1 | contig 17918 bp, 14 predicted proteins | sample Cyp1metagenome_FD_92528 | JGI IMG/M metagenome (GOLD analysis project Ga0126342, IMG submission 92528) | Coral microbial communities from Lord Howe Island, Old Settlement Bay, Australia - Cyphastrea 1 metagenome | ecosystem: Host-associated > Invertebrates > Cnidaria > Coral ... | reverse complement strand
TTTCCTACCTTTTCGCGCATCTGCATCTTCTTTCTTCTGATCTTTTCTCTTCTGACTCTTTTCACCTCTGCTTTTCAACTGTCCATATTGTCGGAAGTTTCACTTCTAAACTTCCTTCGACTATATAATACTATATATATATACATAATATATACATACATATATATATATATACACATAATATATATATGTGTGTGTGTGTATTTATATAATATATATATATAGGATATCTTCGGTTTGTACTGGGTTATGAACTATCTATCCCTGCAAATTGCGATCAGAAACCCAACAAGAATTTTGAAATGACCAGCCATGTGTGGGTCCACAGATGTCTGGCATATGTTCCATCGAAATTGCCATTTCGGTATGTTTCAGTCATGGAAAATAGTCTGGTACTGCCATATCATTGGAAAAATACCCGTTACGGGGATGTTTTACCAAAAATGTCCTGGAATCATCCCGGCTATCCCCCATTTTCAGACACACCAATTTTCATGATTCTCAGTTTTTTCCGTTGTTCATCCCGATCTTTATGCTTCAATCCCCATTTAACCATCATTTATAGATCCTGGTTTACCCTTTGGTAAACGTTTACATAACTATGGAAAATCACCATTTCCAATGGGTAAATCCACTATAAATGACCATGTTCAATAGCAAACTGTTACATATGTTAAATAACCAGATGGTAAATCTGGTTTTAACCTGGTTAAACCGCCATTTTTCGTAACGTCCCCCGTGGAAAACTTCCCGTGTTTTGGACAGCGAGAGGCTGAGGTGAAGCTCCCCGCAGTCCCCCGGCTCCACTTCCACGCCATCCTTCAACACCTGCCAGCCCCAAAAAAAATGATGGGAATGAAAATTGTAATATATATATATATACACACTATATATCCTATATATATATATATATATTCTATATATCCTATATAAATATTTATATATATACTATATATATAGGTATGATGTATAGTTTCTAGAGAATCTAGTTAGTGATTTTGAGATTAAAAAATATATCTATAGAAATAAGTAGCCAATAGATAATAGATTCTATGTGAATTTTCATATATGGATATAGAGCTGGATATAAATATATATATATATTTATATATATATATATATATATCATTTTTCAAGATACTACATCAGAGCTCCGTGGTTTCAAACAGTGTTTTGCCTCAAGCCAGTGGATCCAAACTGGTTATTTACCGATGAGGGAACGAATGGACCCACTCATTGTGAATAGGATGCTATCCCTCCCAAGTGAGCCGACCTTTCAGCATATCCGTTCTTAGAGAAATTGTCTATAAAAACTGGGGATGTCCCACTCAACCAAGTTCAACCGCCCAAAAAAGGACTCAAGCAAGTCTTGGGGTGAGCCAATTTTGACCACCTACCCACAGGTTGTTCCATCCAAATCAAGGAGTCCTGCTTTTAACTCTGGAGTGGATAGAATCTCTCAGTTTCAGTTGTTTAGATATTTTTCCTTGTTAGGGCAGCGGATGGTCATGTTCTACCTACTTCAGGATGGGTGTACCTCTTGATGTCATCCCGCTTGTTGAGTGCAATCCGCCATGGCTGACAGACATCATGCTTTTGAAATGGCAGATTGCTCATGGGTTGCCCAAAACGAACAAGCCGCGACCCATAGAACCGCCCAGCACTGGTTTTCACCGTACGACCGAACGGTAATGATTTCTTCCGAGAAAAAGATGAAAGATCTGCCATCTGGTAGACAAACCTGACGTCTCAAGTCCCCATGTTTGATGGAAAAACCATCTACAAAATGCCAAAATTGGTTTTAAACCAATAGGGATTTATAATGATTTATATGCATGTGTCTATTCAACATAGAGGTTTCTCCTGTTCCTCACAGCTCAATTTTTGAATAAGCACGCCTTGAAGTCCAGGGAAGGCAATGGATGCAGAATGTGTTGTTCCGTGCCATCTGTAGGGTCCGTCCACGTAGCACAGTCCGAATAAAAGGACAACCAATACTCACCTGGGCATGGTCAGAAACCGCCGAAACACGGAGCTTTGCTTGAACAAGATGAACAAGTATATAACAAGGTGGTCATCCTGCAAACACCGGAAAGCCATTGAATAGATAGAAAATGATAGAAACAGATCCCGTTCGTCGTGTGGCTTCGGAAAAAAAAAAGCGAGCCTCGATTCGAATGATCATTGATATCATCGTAAGTGCTGCTGATTTGACTTTCATTATTGCTACCGTTACTGTTGTCACCGGCATCGCCTGCGTCGTCATCATGATCGCTGCCCGCATCATCATCATCATCATCATCATCATCATCAATAATGAGTCAATGAGTCAATGAGTCAATGAGTCCATGAGTCGATGAGTCGATGAGTCGATGAGTCAAACAATCAATCAATCAATCAAACAAACAAACAATCAAACAATCAAACAATCAATCAATCAATCAATCAATCAATCAAAACAATCAATCAAATCGAATCAAATCAATCAATCAATCAGTCAGTCAGTCAATCAATCAGTCAAACAATCAATCAATCAGTCAGTCAATCAAGCAATCAATCAATGAGTCAGTCAATCAATCAATAATTCACCCATCATCAATCAATCATCCACCAATCATCAATCATCAACCATCAATCATCATCCTCAATCGTCATTCTCATAGTCTTACCTTTCCATTTGAGCTGGAAAAAAGCGTCTTCCCTACATCAGAAATTGATAGAAAATCTCCGAAGAAAATGCTTGCTTACAACTTCCTCCAACTTGTAATATCGGGAATACTTCGTAATACACTCCAATAGTCGAACATGGCGTGCTGGAAAATCATCGCTTGGTAAGGTTTGGTATATAGATGATGCTCCCTTCGAATGCCAATATTTGTGATTTTCTCGCCAATCCAGAGAGCACGTTCCCATGTCTTGAATGCGGAGGAAAAAGATTTCAAAAAATACCAAGGCAGCATCTTCTGATCAGAGCGAGATTGTGGGGGTGCTCAGCCCTTTCCTACACTTTTCTACCCTGATGGTTTTGGCAGGAGGAAGCCTATGAACATCGCTGAGAAGTTTGTTCCCAGTGGCTGGCAATCAACAGCTCGACAACTGCAAGTTCCTGGTCAAGGGGCCCCCAGGGCCTCCCCTGGTGGAAGGATGAATAACCCCTTGTTGTATCAGCTTCCGGGCTGGAAAATTCCCATGATTGGATATGTTCATGGCAATCCTGGCACGTCATGTTCGACTACCAGAAGGTCCTTGGATCCCAATTGGGAAATGGTTAATTAATATTCTTGGCGCGAGAGTCTTTGAACTGAAGTTCTCCTACTTATAACTGGGGAACAAAAATTGTTGCTTCTCCAGATGCTAGGTGATATCTCTGTGTGTATTGTGTATGCGTACGTGTCATATATATATATAATATGTTGATAGCCTGTGGTGTTTGACAACAAAAATAGGTGATAATAGGTCGGTCTTGCCAATGGAAATGGAGATGTCCCTTGCTTGGCAACTATGCTATATACTACATTGTCTTTTAAAGTGTAGTTTGCAACTTCCGAACAAGGGAAAAAAGCATGTCAGAAAGAGTAATGATAAAGATTGGGTGCGGTAATTCAAAAATTTGGATCAACACTGTCCTGAAATGTGTTTTTTTTCCAGTAAGGGCACGCCTTTGAACACGCAAAGTCATGGTCCCTGAATCTGGATGCAACCCATTTGAAAACAGGCACCCTTGGTGCCCCACTTGGCAAATCCACCTTTGGCTCACCATGAATAAGCCGGTATTGGTCATGTCATCCACTGTCTTCACACTCCAAATTCTAGGGAATGAATAGAATGCAAATTCCTCTGCACACTCTTGGCAGTACAACTCCATTTGCCTTGCATATGGTAAGCTCAACAGGTCTGATCGCCAAGCATTGGTGATATCCCCAGGACCTCTTCATGACAGCGTCACAATGGCACTAAGTCAATAAGAGCAAGAAGAATAACAAAAACAGCGATCAGAAGAATCAGAGTTTCACAATATCGCTGTCTCTGTAAACATATGGCAGTGTGTCAAAACCTTGTACCCCTGGTGAACATCAAAATAGCTGGGATTTAGGGATGTTCATCCCCTAAAAATGGTATTAATAGGTATTGATCCATAGCCATATACCAGAATTATCATATATGCCATACCCAAAAAGTAAATTCACATACAAAAAAAGCCCTCTTATATCGTTCCAACGGAAAACGATCCAGAAACGGTGGCTTCACTTTTGGTTATAATTTACCCTCTGGTAATGACTAACATAGCTATTGAAAATGACCATAGAAATAGTGGATTTTCCCATTAAAAATGGGTGGATTTTCCATAGTTATGTTAGTTTACCAGAGGGTATGGTTGAATGCACAGTACCATTTCTACCTAAGCAGGATGATCATGGATGATCCTATTCTCCTTCCGAATCTTAGATACCCTGTTTTTCTTTGCCGGCTAATATGTCCGTTTACAACCAAAGAGTAGTTAGCACTAAAGTACCATCCAGTTGGTTTCCCCTGGCACAACTATTTGCGAAAAATTGCCATTCTCAAGACTCATTCTTGTCAATCATTCTAAAGCCATCCTAATCCAGCAATGGATTCAAAAAATCTGGCCATATTAACCCATAGGGTTTGGGAATGTCCTACGGTGGATGGAAGAAACCCTGCACCAGTTCATAGGCGCTTTATCCCATTATTTATAGGAGTTCAACCATCCAAGGTGATGCAGGATTTCTTCCATCGACAGTAGTTAAACATCACCCAACTGTTGGGCATATACTTGATCTTCAACAGATACAGTTTTTCAAGTGATGCGAAACAAATCTCCATGAGAACCAGGACATGTTTCAAAAAAATACATGTGGGTCTGAAAATGAGGTATAACCGCCTAATTATATATAGTCACGTACTAGGGAACATAATGATACAACCATAAAACTTGGGGGGTCCCCTCAAATCTTCAGACAAACCCCATGTAATGCTAGTACAGCAATAAGATCCACCATCCCCAATCTTACCATTTTTATGAGTGGCATCAACCATTCAAGATACGGGTTACTTTATATCTTATCATTACTTATCATATCTAAACATATCTAATCATGATTACAATGAACATCCAAGAAAAACCCAGGGTGAAAAACCTTTCCAAATCCCAATCTACTCCATCCTTGGTTACTTTTCCAAGGCCTCTTTTCCAAGGCTTTTCCTGGCGGCCAAGGGATCCAAGGGTCTCTACTCCACTCCCGGGCCAACTTGGGTGGCGTTCGTTCCGCCCAGGTGATGAGCAGCCGCAGGCTGAGGGGCTTGGCGTTGGGCCCCTGCCAGGCGCGGAGCTGGGAGGGCACGATGCCCAGCACCGTGACGCCGAAACCTGGGGGCTTTAGGCGGCCGGCTGCCGGCATAGCTGGGGATGATGTTTGTGTTTTTTTTCGTAAGGATCATAGATGTGTTTTAGATGATAAGATGGTGGTCATAGATATTGGGGATGATATCATAGATGAGGATCACAACAAGAATAGAAGTTTAATTGATGATAGATGATTAAAAATCATTGATGATAGATATAAGTTCGTTCACTTCGAGCAGAAATCACTATGGTCAATAATGGTCAAAAGTAATGATGTTTTGAAATATAGAAATAGTGAAAACAAATTGATAAATAGTATGTTTTCAACAAAAAAAAACTGCGTAGTCATAATAGTAATATATAAAAAGAAATAATCATGAACAGGAATGATACTCTTCCAGGTCCGTCAAACGAATCCAAGCCCGCAAAAGGACCCAGTTCTGTAGAGAAAGGAGGTTCCGAAATGTGCCAAAACTACCATTGTCAAAAGACTTGATGTTGGGAATAGGAATTTCAAAAACATATTGGAATTTCCGAGAATCCTGCTGCGAAAGTTCAATTTGCATCGGAAATGTGTCACTTCCATCAAAATCATAAAATGGAATCTATCGATATCCTATGTAAAATTCAATATTATCCTGTATATATATATATACATGATGCACATATATATATACAGTATATATATATACATACATATCCTTATCTAAATCTCTAAGTCACTCCAAAGAAAAAAAAACTCCACGCGTAATCCCTTCCATCCATGGACGCACGCAGGTGGCCGCGATGTCCTCCGGTTGTGGTGCCTGGCAGATCACGTTGCAGGCACCGAACGCCAAGGCTAAATCCATCTGGCCGAAGATGGCGGCGCCCCAGTATGGACTGCTATACTGCAGCCTGGCTTCGGTGGCCCAGGATGGCCCAGGATGGCCTGGGGTTCGGGATGGGAAAATCTACAGGAAACCATGGTTTCTACCATCAAATATAGGGCTTTCCTGTAAATTTTCCCATCATCCAATTCTATGACAATCTGCTTTGATCTGTTTTGATCAGCTTTTTGAGATGATCAGATGATCTCTGAGAACATCCCAAGTTGATTTTATTTTACCCGGGAGGTTGACCCAGTTGACCCCCCAAAATCTGCATGCTCAGCTGTTTTACTTCGCCCGTATGGGGATGGATCAAAGACGATTACACCATGATCCGGGGACGTTATTCATACCAAATCCCAGCGATTTTTTGTGTTTACCAGGATATTTTGGTGTTTACCAGGATACCAAACTTGGTTTTGACACAGTTTGCCATATCAAAAACCACCTCCCAGATGTATATGTGAATGGTGTTCCCATTAAAACCTCCATTTTGAGGTGAAGTTCAATTGCTATGTTTGATGACACCGGAGGGTAAGCGCAATGCTTATCTTATCCACAGGCCCTCACCGCCCTCACCACGCCACCAAGGCACATTCGATCCCGGTTGCTGGCACGGCCTCTTAATGCAATTTGGTAATTCTCCACCTCCCAGATTGCCATCCTGGGCCACGTCATTGAACCAGAAACCAGATTTTTTAGGCCCCCAAAACGAGATAGAATTCAGGTTCAATTTACCATTATCCTTGTATATTCTCGTTAAACTTGACTACTTGTCTATCTTTCTTGGGGCTGCTATAAATTGATGGTCATATATTCAATTCAAGCAGAAAACCATCCCTTTAGGGTCGCATTGTCCGAGTTTCGTAATTTCTCAGGATCCCACGTGTCTTTTTCACCAAGTTTGAAAGACTGCAAACATCAACTTCGACTTTGCGGATCTACGTATGCGGATCTTCGCTCGGTGTAGAAACCCAACCTCGCCAAGTATCCCATGAGTCACTGCCACGCACTTGCTGAGTTGAGTCGTGCCACCTGGCCATCGAAAGTAAGCGAGTCAACATGATTCAACACCTAAGGGGACGGTGATATAGCTATATTAGCTGTGTTAGTTCTTGCAGTTGTTGCAGAAACCACAGATGCCCATGTTTCTGTCTTTGCTTCGTATGTGTTTGTGGTCTTAAACTCGCGCCCACCCCATGGGTTTGGATTAAGGTGTATACACCACTGTTTGGGGCAATTCCCCATCCCTTCCCATTTTATACACACATTCCAAATAGAACCCACAAAAAAAACGGTCCAATCCTAGAACCATCCAGGGAGGACCCCAAGTGTAAGGCTCCAACTTGAAGTCTACAGGCTGTAGATCGGTGTATATCCCGTGTTTCTTGATGAATATATCCGGTCTTTTGACTTATCCAAATGTCTCTTGACTGCTTCAACTTCACAATTTTGGAATACCCCAATTTTCCACGTTTCCAGCCTATCATGCGGTTGGAAAACTCTGAGTAGCTCCTTGGCTCCCCATTCCACTTCTTAATAGGGAATCTGGATATCCCTTGCTCCAAACCGCTCTCTTCCCACTGGATAGCAGCAGACTTGAATGTGTTCTAAAATAGGGCTACCCCCCAAATCATCCTCCGATTTTCCAGCCAACCATCCAGCCATTTTTGGGTAATCCCTTTGTAACCCCTATGACTTTGCAAACGCCCCAGGCCGACCAACCAGTTTTTTCACGTGACCGTCGCCTGTGTAGACGTAACACAGCATGGTGTCTTCCGCAATGGGCGCCGAAGGCACCGGAGGCCCTGCATCTGCATCGGACTGCAGAATCGACAGGAGCTGCTCCAATGAAAGGCTGCAGCAGTCAGCAGACGCCAGCCTGGGCGTCCCGTGGCCAAAAAAAGGTGGATTAAGATGGGCTGAACATGGTTTGAACATGTTCGTTTGAACATGGTGGAAAGCAACAGAAATGCTGGCTTAGGCAAAAAAAACGTTAAATCAGCAAAACTCAGGCAGTTGGTAAAAGTATGCTAGTGGTTTTGTCAACAAAGACCCAAATGTTGTTAAACTGCTATGATCTAAATGCCAAGCTCCTTCAATTCCCATTGGTCGAATCCCCAGTGTTGTGGCTGCTGAAATTCCCATAATATATAATTCTGTTTGTCAAAATCAGCTTGGTGTCCGTAACAAAAAAACACTGAGAAAAAAACAATCTTTTCTGTATGGCTTCAATCCTCATATCCATAATCTTTATCTCAAAAGAAGGAAAATCCTCTCAATCAGGAAAATCATCAGCCTCATGTTTTCTCCCGAATTATTCTACTTCCCCCCCCCCCCGTCATTTCTCGCTCAACCAGGCAACGGTGTGGAAGGTGCGCCCAGGACTGCCTGAGGCAGCAACTCGGCAAAGGCACGTTCGGCACGCCTGCGAGGTGACTTGGTGACGCCAACTATGGCTAGAACCGTGGTTGTAAACCGGAAATCATAGGGGATATGACATGATATAACTAAAAAATATGTAGAAAAATTGGGATGTGATTCGATTGAATAAAAGTGATATGGGATTAATGGCTATAAACACGGGAATTGAAATCCCATAAGTTGGGATATAACTATAACGCCCCAATAACTATAGTTATATATGTATACTGTATACTTGATTATACTTGTAACTGGAACTGTACCATTTCCTCTTCACCTAACCCTGTTGGGTGAAGAGGAAATGGTACAGGACCTAAGCCATCTCAATCCAGTAAAATACGCATGCCCAATATAGGGGGAGAAAAAACGACGCCAGTTTTTTCGGGACAGGTACCAGAGGCACCACAATTATGCCGCACCTGATGATTTTCAGAGGCACCACTACGGTCACTATGATTCTGTCGTAAACCTGCCAAAGAACCTTTAAGAACAAATAAATACAATTTTCTTTGCATTTGTTTCTCTCAAGAAACGAAGTTTCCAGGATCCGGGCTCTCCCATTTTTGACCAATTCTTCCTGACCATTCCTGACCACTGCAGCGCCTCTGCTGTTCAGGCTTTGACAAATCATCCACCAAGGGCACAACCGGGATGCCCAAACGCCAGGCGGCCACGCAAGCAGAGTACCACACTCTACCAGGAGGCAGGAAAACCTGGGTGGAACTTGGTGGAATCCAGAGATGGAAATTGTGACCTAAATTGGACTCCAAAAATTTGGAGGTCTACCAACACGGGAGGAACATGTCCCAAGGGAATCTTTGGCATCACCAACTGGGAGTCGCCAACCCGTTTTTACGAAGCCACAGTCCCGAGCATGAGATTTCTCATCCAGAAGTGAGGATGTGCTAACTATGGTACCCGAAGGTTTTTCTTCTCGAGACTCCACATGAGGTCATCTCTGCAAAGCATCTTTGGGGATCCAAATGTTCACAGATCACCAATTTCTATTTACAGATGATTTCCAAATTAAAAATGACCACATGCGCCACATGCGCCACATGCGTCACATGCGCCACATGCGCCACATGCCTGAAGAGCCATCAACAATTTGCATCCCCATCTCTAGTGCTTAGGCTTACAACCAATTCCTACTTGGAAAATCCTTGCAGACATGAGTTTGTCTAAAAAGTCAGAAGAAAACCCCCCAAGTCAGCTGCTTGATCATCATTTTCCGGCCTGTAAATCCCATCATTCTCCCCTCAAAATCTAGATTTTTGGGTTGACAAATCGATAAATCCCATTTTTCGCCCTAATTTCTCCCAGCAAAAATGGGTCAACCCTCTCATCCACTCAGCCGCCAAGCCACAGCGATGGGCCTTGGGCAGCGCCCGCAGTTCTCAGCCGCGGCCAAGCCCACCTCCTGGAAATGCCGCGCTAAAACGCCCGAGAAGTGCCACAGCTCCTGGCTTTCAGCGGTTTTTCGCGAGTCCTCTGTTGGTATGGCAATAGTGATGGATTATACCGAATTATACCCATCAAAATGGTAAATGATTCATAGTGATCCAGGCGGCCCGATTACCGGTCCACAAACATGTAATGACGACAGCACCACAACGCCAAAATCAGATCCCAAAATCAGGTTCCAAAAAATGAAATTGTGAACCCTTGTGATGTTTTGTGCTTCAAGACGTTGCTGATTCGTGTCCACCTTTTTTCTAGCAACGTAACATGATCCGTGCACGTAACATGATCTGTGTACTGCTGTGTCGTGCCTGCTAAACGCGTTGATTAAGTGTGCAACTTGTACTCTTGGTCAGTATGGGTTCAGAACGGGATGAAACTGAGATTCCTCTGATAGTCATATTCCCACATGATATTCGGAATGGATTGTGATATTCCCCACATGGTATTGGTTCGTAATGGTTGGTAGAATCCCCGAAGTCATCAACCGGGGCTTTGTGTCGACACAGCGATGGAAGATTTGGATCAAAATATGGCCCATTTAGTGAGAAATGATGTACCATTAGCATGGTGATTTTACATAGCTAGGAATTCCCAGAGGGCGCCCCCCAAACCCTCAGGACATTTCTACATTTCTCCCGTGAAGATCATCAAAGTGGGGACATAACACCAACCATTGAATGGGGGTATAGCAGGCCAAATAATTTCGTATTAATGGATTCCTTTGAGGGAAATTCTTACTGGTGCGTTTTACGTAGGGAATGGATGGGTTGCTGGGGGTTGCTGGGATGACTATTGATAGTTATTGATAGTTAGCCAGTGGATCATTCCCGAAAATTCCCTACGTTTAGCACAAGTAAGAATTTGAAACCATGGCTTTGACCCCCCCCAAAAAAAAAAACAACGATTTCCGACAGATGGGATGGGATGGGGATGTGACCATGAAAAATCTGGCAACCAGCAACGGGGATCTATCTAACCAAGAATAGGGACTTAAAGTATGTTAAAGTGATTTCACTAAGAAAGTTAGGGAGGTACCCAAAAAAAGACAAAATGGGATTGTGTTGCACTTAAGAGTGACCAAATGATAGAAATCCAGATGTTTTGTTCAGTGCAACATGCAAGACCAGGAAATCAACTACAGGTTAATCAGTTGAAGCAACCAAAATGGGAACACTCATAGTTTGGAATGTTGTACACTCCCAGTTGAGGGGCTGAGTCAACGGGATGCCGGCTGAAGGTCCAGGTGAAGCCAAGCTGTGCTCACAGTCTCAGCAATCCCTTCGGCTGCCACGATTTTTCCGGGTCGTGGCTCTCATGAGCTCGTTTTGAGGGCTGCATCAATTCTTACATATATTCTTTCTTTAAACCCTGTCAACTACCAACAAAAGGTTGGGAGTTATCCCTATGTTTTGTTGGTTAGATCCCCATACTATCTCATCTTTGAGAGTTACATCCCGAGTGTATTATTATCATTATCATGAAAAAATGTCTCTATTGTAATGGGTATCATTATTCGTTGTTTTTATCCGATTTGCAGCATCACCGTCCGATCCAATCATATCCCACTACATATATATATATATATATACATAATATCTTTATATTATACAATTTTATACATATATCATATATCATATATATATACACATTGTATGACATATATAAAAATATATAACACATATGTGTGTGGCCATATCATGATTGCTTCTGATCGGTGATCTCTCCGAGCTCCTGGTAAGTCCACTCCCCCTCCGGATCCACCACAGCAGGCCGCTCTGGCTGCACGTGAGCATAGCGTTCGAAAACGCCGCCCAGGCCGCGGCAGCCGGCCATGGCGAAGCTGACCGTTGCGTTGAAAAAACGGGACCTTTCTGGCAAGAAATCACTTTGGGGTTTGGCATCAAACATGAAAGACCATAAAAGACCTGGAATTTCGAGAGGTTTTGGGGCATTCCTAAAGTTGGATGGGTCGAGATGGGGGAGAGATTCTACAGACCCTGTCTTTTGAACCACTGGGGTTCTGAATTGAGGCTGCAAGCACCTGGCGTTATCAGGATTGGCATCACCTATTTGGGGCCATCTGCATGGTTTGGATTCGGCAATGCCGGAGTCCTAGGGCCCACTAAGTAACCATTCCCATCAAGCCATCAAGTAATGCCTGATCCATAACAGGCTGCGGGGAGTCCCATGCTGCCAGTGTCCACTGGATAGCTCCTGTCACCTCACCTGGCTTTGCCTCCGACTCGCCGCGACCCTCGCCATAGCGACCCATGACGCGCCTGCCCATCTCTCATGCTTTGCCTGAGCTTCTTTTCACAGAGTCCAGGGAAAAGAAAATTACATGAAACCATGGTGTTGCATAATCAGACAAGAATAGGTGGTTCTCTAGATTTCAAGGTCAATTCATTTACAGTTTCATGCCTCGACTCAAATACCGGAAACAAAAATCCATGTGCGCGGAGTCTTACGTGGTTGCACTTACACATTTCTTCAAGTCTTCAAACAAGCCACTGCCCCTTTTTACTGTACCAGTAGTCGTTACTTCTTTTTCCAATGACTGTCCACCACCGAGACCCTGCCAAGTCGGTCCAGAGAGATCGATTTTTAGTGGCGGCAAAATGGGATGGCCGTGCAGTCAACTGTAACACAACCAGTCAACATTGGACTCCCAAGTCCCACAACATTCACTTCAATTTTGGCGCCAAAAATACAATCCCACTGCATTTATATTGCTAGTGCAGGTTAAAAAAAAAACTATGTTTGAAGTTTGCTGGTAGTTGAGGCCAATCTTACTCCCCATTCTTTATCTTTTTCTGGGTGTGAGTCAACATTGGAGAAAATCTGGAAAAATTAAAATAATTCACTGACCTTATATTTCAGGCCATTTAGGGCAGCGATGGTTTCCCTTATGGGAAATTCCAATGACGTCGCAGTGAGCTCATTCTAAGTCATCCAAATGGGATGTTTGACAATCCCCTTTACACTCGTTGGTTGAGAACGGGTTTCCCTTAATGGATTGTGACGTTCCGCAATATATTGGCTAGTATAATCCCCGATTTAATCATCAACCAATTGTCATTTATCAATGATATCCCCATATGTTTGATAATTCCTCAAAAAAATCGAACAAATATATACATGATGGTTAAATCCCCCAAAATCATCAACCAGCCATCATTCATCATATCCACATGATATATCCAATATGTTGCTTAAAATCTGAAAAATGACGAACGAATCAACGAATGGCACCTGAGTCGCTGGAGGTCTGCCTCTGAACCAGTGACCGGGCCAAGCACTGCTTGCAGCCTGGAGCATCTTTGGCAAAGCCCATATGCTCCATGGTGCTGGTATATTTACCTACAAAACTGGGCGATTTTTGGGGCACATGTTGGTAAATATTCCATACATGGAGCATATGGGCTACAGAGTTTGGATGTTTATAATATACATATATTATACATATATATATATATACAGTGTGTGGGTGTGCAGCTAACAGCATCAACCCCAATTGCGTCTACCTGCGCGACTGCGCTTGATGGGCTTCGCCAATCCTATGGTGATGGAAACTGCCTTTGCTGCCAACATTTCCTTGCAGACGATCCTTGCTTGCTGTACTGATCATTGAAGAAACTCCCATCACTTGTGAGAAAATCCATGTAGACTTACCCGAATCTTCATAAATCATGTCACATGTCACCAACCTGAAAGGTTCCTGTCTCTAGCTTGCGGATAGTTTCCCCAATCCAGTTCCCAGCGTTCACTTTCCGACAAACCCAAATTTCATATAAAATTCATATTCCATATTGCTGGTGAAATAAAATATAACATATATATATATCTCATATATTCCCAGTGTTTCCAATTTGGAAACAATGGCAATGATGTAGTCCTTATGTCCTTATGGCTTCAAAATTTGCCTATGATTTCTCCCCCGCCTCTGCCATAGCTCAAAGGGGTCACCATAGAGTTGGGCCACCTACCACAAATATAGGCAGGTCAAACCCTGGCAGATGTACAGGACTCAGATTGCACATGGTGATGTCTTTGGTACATAGTATAAGTCACTCGTGTATATATAGTCATAGTGTATGCAACTAAGGATATACTGCATACTCGTGGGCGATTTCGACACCCAAACATACTTTTTTCAATGAACTCATGACCTCAGGGATGGTGATAATCCCAAACCATGCGTTTCCCATTTAAAAGATCACTTTAAAAAAAAAAAAAACGTGTGATTTTGGGGTCTCCGATTAAGAAACCCCCACTAATATGGATTAACCCAGCTTTGCAATCAGCGTTGCGGTTTCCCGGTTTTTGGGCTCGGCAAAAAGTCCGACGCATGGGTCAACCCAACAGCCATTTTCCAATCCATATTGATACTCCAGGATTGTTGTTATAATTATTGTAGATGGTATCATTGTGACTGTTATTATTATTGTTACTGTGTAATTACTATTAGTAGTATTGTTGTTACTATCACCGTTATGGTTGCTGTATATATATATATATACATATACATATACATGTATATATATACATGTATACATATACATATGTATATATACATATACATATACATATATATATACGTATATATATACACACATGTATACATATTCATATATATATATACGTATATAATATATATATATAATGTTATATAGAATTGCATATACACACACAAATGTCGTATCCCCCACCATCCTTACATCCCCCGCAAACAACAATCATGACCTGGTCTTCAATCGCTTGGTGCGTCTCTAAAGACATGCCAGAAGACAGCAACGACACCTCGCTTCACGTCAGCTGAAAGTCGGCTGCCCAAATGGATATTGATGGGATATATAATGGGAAATATATGGGAAATATAATGGAGATATATATATATATAACCTATATATACAACCAACAAGAATGGCGATACAATGGTGATATAATGGGATATCATGGGAATATATTAAAACTTGTCCTGTACACTCTGGGAATTCATTTAACATACCCTCCGGTAATCAAACGTGGCTGGGAAATCCCCGAACTAGCCATAGAGGTTTACTTATAGCTGGGAAAAACATCTACAAATGGGTGGATTTTCCAGCACGCCACGTTTCATTACTGAAGGGCAACCACGGAAAATCATCATGTTTATTGTAGGAAATCATCTATAGATGGACCATGTTTTCCATATGTCAAATGACCAGAGGTATGGCTGAAATGTTGAGTTTGGGGTACCCTGGTGAGGTCGGCAACCAAACTCGTTGTACTGAAGATCCATGGACTCCATGGACCACAGACTTTCCATCGCTGACTTAGGATGCCTGATTTTCCAGCACGCCATCTTCGATTTCTAGAGGGTCTTTCAATGGAAACCTACTTTTCAAACATCTGTTTTAACTACTCTAAAATTCACCAGAGAACAAACGTTCAATAGTTCTCACATGCTGGAGTTTCACTTGATATCCCAATTCCCTTGGCTCGCTTCGCTTCGCTTCGCTTCGCCCTTTGGATCACCGTGCCTCTTCGCTTCCCAGCTTGGTGACATAGTCACTCAGACTGCCGTCCACCTCCGGGCCCCATGATAGCCACGGCTTCAGTAGCTCTATGATTACCAGCCGTTCAAAAGTAGGGTACCTTTATGATCCTTTATGGACCCACAAAAGGCTGGTAATTGCGAGGATATCATTTTGATTCACAGCTGTTTCGGATCCTTTCAGATCATTTTAGCATCTGTATGCGTCATGAAAAAACATGGCAGTTTTCCAGGAAAAAACATTGAACAAACTATACATGGAGGATTCTGAGAATGTCTGAGAATGTCTACATCCCTGAGACCTCCCAGCCACAACCCGGCTCAAATTGTTTGCGGCTCGCGGCAGCACGGGAGTCGTCAGTTTCTGAGGTTCGGCCGTCCGCAAAGCCCAGGTTGAAAATCGGCCATGGTCGGGGATCTCTAAAAGGTCCGCTCTCCACCAGGGGGCTGAGGGCTACAAGGCCACACAAGGGTTGGACCAGTTGGGTCTTGGGGTTTGGAAATCCCTGGTACTTCACCCTGAGTCAAGCCCGGTCCAGCCTGGTTGGGCTTAGAAATGTCACAATATTCCACTTCTGTGATTGAAAACCTCTACCCTTTGGGGACACAATACACTAATTTGCTTGTTTATTTATTGACTTGTTTTCAGATAATCAAAATATATCAAAATATTGGAGGCGAAGTTTGCGAAGTTTGTTACCCTTTAAAATTGATAGATCTATTGGTTCCTGATCCCAACTGGCCTTTGCAGCTTTTAGTCCCAAGGAAGCCATTCAGCACCTCCTTATCACTCACCTTAATTGCCGGAAAATACTGGCACCCTCGCCTCATTGGAACACCACTTTAAAACTACTTCACCTCCACGGCAAAGTCCCGAAGCTCAAGGGGACCCGGAACCGCACTGCCAATGTCGCCGGGTTCCCGGGTCGGAAGGATCTCCTTCTCCTCGCTGTCGCTGGCGACACCGCGGCCCCAGGCGATCAGCTCACCGTCCGAGAGGGCTAAGAAGCTGCTGGCACTGCCTGGCCGCTGATCTCCAAATTTGTGGAATCCATAAAGTTGTAGACGTGTCTTTTTTTTGACCGGAGATAGGCAAAAAGCATCTAGTATTGGGTACTCTTTCTGTAACAAAAGCACTGAACCGTGAATCATTGGCACAGTATCTCCTGAAATGTTTGAGTTTCCAAGATCTTGGGCCATTTTAAGGAGCAATTCTGCACATGTCAAGTTCACCATGGCAGCATTGTCAGCGACTAAGACTGCCATGAGATTTGACATGGCAGAGTCCACGAGTGTCAAGCGAGACATATGACTGGTTTTTCACTAATCGGGTGCTGGGCGCCGTCCACTGGCAAATAGGACATCTGTCACAACCCTCCAACTTTGCCGCACGGCCAGAAACAAATTCAAATAGCTAAGAATTAACAGAGCATACCCTCTGGTAATATTCATGGCTATGGAAAATGGTCCCGGTTAGTTCGATGATTTACCCAAATTTACTTATTAAAAGGTGTGATCGTTCATAACAAACTGTTAAATTGCCAGAGGATAAAGTTTGGTAAAGACTATTTGGGATGTTAATAACTCAGAAGATTGTGAAAAAATAATATCATCCCCCCCACCCCCTTTCGTAAGGAGCCTTTCAAGTCCTCAACTCTGCCCAAAGAAGCACAAGCTTCTGGGTCTCCACCTGCCAGCTTCCGCAGGTGAGCTGTTGCCATCTGGTATGGCGATAAGTTGTGACACCGCAGGATTCTTGCTTACAGTGCAATATCTGAGTGAGTCTGCAGCGTTGCCCCACTACAGTCTTTGAACTTTGAGAAAATTCAACGCCCATAAGCCAGAACCCGAATTGTGAGCAGTTGGTTCACCCCATTCCTACAGTACCTAGTAACAGCAGTAGGCACTTGCCATTCCTGCCCGGGCATCCAAGTGTCTTTTAACCAACAAGCTCCTTAGACACAATGCTGCCCAGTACTGAAGTTCTTGAAGAATCTCTCTACCTCTTTTCCTCTTCCTCTACGAAACATATATCCATTCATCAAAGCAATTCACCTGAAACTGCCAGTACGTATAACTGCATATATATATAACTGTATATAACTATTTTTTTTCCTTCATGGCACACAGAGACAAGCTGTCGCGGCCAATGCTTTGAATTCTGCCAAGACCCAGTCAGCCAGCAAAGTCCGGACCAATGTGCTTACTATAGTCGGAAACCACCATATCAGCACACTTGTCCCAAAAAGAGGGGCTGATG
>Ga0126342_10008965_pt1 | contig 17919 bp, 19 predicted proteins | sample Cyp1metagenome_FD_92528 | JGI IMG/M metagenome (GOLD analysis project Ga0126342, IMG submission 92528) | Coral microbial communities from Lord Howe Island, Old Settlement Bay, Australia - Cyphastrea 1 metagenome | ecosystem: Host-associated > Invertebrates > Cnidaria > Coral ... | reverse complement strand
GTTGTTGGTTGTTGTTGGTTTTTGTTGGTTGTTGTTGGTTGTTGTTGGTTGTTGTTGGTTGTTGTTGGTTGTTGTTGGTTGTTGTTGGTTGTTGTTGGTTGTTGTTGGTTGTGGTTGGTTGTGGTTGGTTGTGGTTGGTTGGTTGGTTGGTTGGTTGGTTGGTTGGGGTTGGTTGGTTGGTTGGTTGGTTGGTTGGTTGGTTGGTTGGGTTTGGTTGTTTGGTTGGTTGTTTGTTTGGTTGTTTGTTTGGTTGTTTGTTTGGTTGGTTGGTTGGTTGGTTGGTTGGGTTTGGTTGTTTGGTTGTTTGGTTGTTTGGTTGTTTGGTTGTTTGGTTGGTTGGTTGGTTGGTTGGTTGGTTGGTTGGTTGTTCTTGTTGTTGTTCATGATGATGATGATGATGAGGAGGAGGAGGAAGAGGAGAAGGAGGAGTGCAACCCCAAACCAGCAGTGTTTAAGGGCTTCTTCAGAATGTTGACCACCGACCCAGCAGCCAATCGGTATCTGAAAAAGCGAAAGCAACCTCAGTGTGAAGATGATGGAGGGGGTTTGCACAACAACAAATATGACATTTCCATGACATTTCGCCACAGTTTTCAAGGGTTTTCACTCCTGTCAGGCGTCACCGATGAGGGTGAAATTAGCGGAAAGTGATCAAGACTTGGCACTGGAGTGGGCCCACATCCCAGACTCTGGCAGCTAAGGTCTTGGGTCTTGAAGTCTCTGTGTGACATGTCAGCTGCTCTGTCCAAGCATGTATATATATATAATATATATAATATATATATACATATATATATAATATATATACATATATATATATATATATATATATATTATAAATTAAATTATATATACGTACATATATGTATAGAAGTATATATATATATATACATATGTATAGATGTTGATGTCTATACAAAATTATATGTATACAGAAATCTATATCATCACCGCAACATAGTTTTATCATGCTTGGTTGGTGGGAGTTTTAAGTTCCGTTGCACGAAAAACTGAGGCCCAGTCAAGTCTGGAAGAGTTCCCGACTGAAGGAGGTTTGGGGCACCTGGGCCTGCGACAACCCAGGAGCCATCCATAGCCATCCATAGCCATCCATAGCCATCCACAGCCATCCATGGCCAAAGGTTGATCTCCCTCTGTTATCTCCATGATGTTTAAAAGCTGTGCATCTTGTGCAGAGTGACATATTTGCCCAACTGTCCTTCATCCACTCGTGATGAAAAACTAGTCTCTCCCATCATTGGGGCTCCAGGTAATCAGCAGATTGCCAACATATATATGGGTAAACACATCATAACACATCCATTCAACCTTTCCCAACCTTTCCCGTTGGCTTCTTAGTTTGCCTCAGCCCTTGTTCCATGGAAGCTAACACGGAGGAGTGTTGATCCCATGGTCCCATGGTCCCATGGAACTCAACTGGTGAGGTGACCATGGTGACCTTTGGGATGCTTTGTCTGCTGTTCCCCCGGTCACTCGGCCATAGACACTGAGTGGAGAACCTGAAAGTCTGAACTAACCACATTTACATACATTTACACCTTCATTTTCATTCATTTTCGATTCTAGTCTGAACTAACCACAGTGTACGGTGTTTCTTTTTGTGTCCATGTGTGGCAGCTGCTGCTTAGCAGATTTGTGTTGTACGCAAAGCAAAACTTCGCCATGATGGCCATCCAAGGAATGGTCGGCAGTAACGACCGTGATGATGAGAAACATACCGAACAAGTCCGCAGCCTCGGTTGGATGACCGCTGGATTTGAACCTCACCAAGTCACATCAAGTCACTCACTTGACTAAGTCATCGCACACCCGAATAAACCGTAATGCTTCGGCCTGCAACTGCGTTCATTTCAGGTTGCAATTGCAAGAACAAAACTAATCCTTCCAGTTCCGGGCTGTGCTTTTTTTTTTGGAACCCCATTCCAGCCTATGGTTTAAAACTTCATTTTCCCATTTTCACAACGCCATATTTCTGCGCAACTTGTCGAATCGCCAGGTACACTCAGCGAATGCTGCTGATGGAGGTGCAAGGATTTAGCCGTTTAGCGATGGATTGAATCGCCTCTTTGGGAAAGACATTCTCAGACACCAAGGGTGAGTCCATTGGGCCCACTCTGGGACAGGTACAGAGTTGTGGCTTCTTGGGGACCTTCGACTTCTTGTACCTGCCCATAGGTGCCATGGTCTGAAAATGGAGTGGTTCATTAACCCCTCGGTTATGGCAGTTTAAGAGGTTCATGACGATTACAAATGGTACAACGAGATCTTAAATTCTAATCACGGATAAACGTGTCTGACTGATGATGATGAATCAATAGATCAAAGTGATCAAAGGATACCAGCAATTTTCAGACAAAGGCCGAGAGGTGGAAGGCTGGATGTCAGGATGTCGGTTTGTTCACCATGTTCGCAATGTTGCCAGATTCCCTGTGGGAAACTTGTCCTGAAGTGATCCACCCTCCACGATCTGCTGAACCACTTGGACTCTGCCAGATGCTGAAACAGCAGCGAATCGTGGCTATGCATTCTTGAATTTCTTCGATCCTGGTTCAGCCTGGATGTTGGATTCTCAGTGCTTGAATCCGACAGGGTCCAGGGCTTCAGGACCGTGATTCTGTGGCAGGAAACGAGTCCAAAGTAGCTGAATCCATTTGATACCAGTCTGCGAAAGCACTCGGGGTGCTGAATTTGATCACAGGGAAGTACCGCGGAATATTTAAGAATGGTGGCCCAGCAACTTCGCACAAATGTTAGGTTCCGTTGCATGTTTGAAGGACGCAAGATGAGCCGCTTCAATTCCAAGAAGGTGGGGCAGTGCTTCGGTTTGGTGATGGGACAGCTGTGTTATCCTTCAAAGGGGACACCTGGGCAATACGACATAACTACTGAAACGAAGGCGGAGCGTCCTTGGCAGCTGAGTGCCTTTGGTACCACCAGAACCAGAGACATTTTTTTGGAGCCGCTGCAACTTTGGAACGTTTGCAATCCATGGAAAACATGCTTTGCACAGACCATTTGCACCACTTGTGCACCACTTGGCTGAACCTCCGTGGCTGCACACAGCTTCTCCATGTCCAAAATCTGCCAAGCAAAAAATGATGAAGGTCATGACGGTCATGAGTGTCATTTCATGTCATTTCCCCAAGAAGTTGATGAGTGCACCACTTAATTCCACCAGAAAAAAGGTTTGAAATCCCTGCTGGCTGCCAGGTGATCTCTGTGGTTCCAGCCACACTTCAGGCTGGAAATCACCTGTGTGTTTCCTCAAAGAAAACCCGTTGATTGATGATTGTTGATAAGAGGTTATATACATGGTTATACAAATTATACTGCCCAATATCTTGGGGATTATCACGATCCCGAGTTTCATGAAACTTCAACAAGTTCTGTGCAGCTAAGCTGAGCCTGCGGGTGGCGCCTTGCAGGGCTTTGATGCAAACTACGCGCACTACAACCGTGCTCGAGTGACTCGTCTTGGGGATGGCACCATTTTCTAACCCATAGGGCCATAGGGGCCATAGGGCCACAGTTGGGCCAGTTCCAATGGGCCAATGAAATTTACATCCACCAAGCCTAGAGCAAGGTCAGGACTGCTACATTTTGTCGCACATTGAGATGACATGACACGGCACGCACGTTAAGGTAAGCCGAGGAGATCCATCTGCTCGACCACTCTTCCTCCGGGTGGCTCCAAGTGTAGCCATGGTCCATGGTCCATTCAAAACAGCTTTTGTCGGTTTTGGATCAACGGCTCTCGTCATGGCAGTTCTGTTCACAGTAGGATACTCATATATATTTTATATAGTCATATAATATATATTATATATATATAAGTCTTGTAGCAAAGGATTTTTTTTCCCCACATCGCATTATTTTCGTTTGGAAGACTGGCAAAAGACTTTGCAGTGGGCTTCCCGCCAGCTGAAGCTGGATCTGCCATGAGGAACCAACGGGGCAACGAAGTGGCCTTTCAGTAGGGGCTCCCAGGAGGTCGAAGCATGTGGCAATCAACTAATGGTTGGTGGTACACTGCCTCAAAGTTTACCTGCTCGAAAGCAGGGCGAGTTTCAGGTCTACGGTGTTTTTGTTGCTTTGACCATGGTGTAGCTGCCTTCTCATAATCTTTCAATAGTGACGCTGTGGCTGCAAGTTGTTTCAATGTCGCACCATGTCCCACCTATGTCTTGCCGGTTCCATTTTGGGCTCGTGCATAGAGCAGCCCAGGCGACAAGGCCTGGGAACCCGAATCTTCCCACGCCATGCGCCATGGAATCCTTCGCATTCCGTGCTGCAGGCTCAGTAGAAAGAGAACTTGCTGATGGTGTGAAGGTCCAGAAAGGGAAAATGGAGACAGATGATCTCTGGGTGCAGTTGAAGAGGCAGACTGAGGAAATGGAGAATCGCATCCGCCGCTTGGCTGGCTGCGATAGACAACAAAGTGTGACGGCAGAAGAGCCGATTTTTGAAAAGAAGGAAGTTGCTGATAGTGTGGAGGTCAGGAGTGAAGCCAGTGCTTACAGGAAATCAGTCTCCCAAACCCACAGATCGGGAGGATGGACATTGATGACTTGCCGATTTCTGTTTGGGCTGGTCGCAGCGCGGCTTTTGATGCGAATGGTCTCCTGCGTCTCTCTTTTGCAGGCTGTAGCCACGCCAAGCAAGGTGTGGAAGTCCTTGAATCTGTGGGTGCGGCAGATGAGGAGACGACACCAAGAGACGACAAGATGAATGAAACTGCAGTCGCAATGGCAACTGCTGAGCATCCCTCACCGCTTGGTGTGGAGCAGAAGGCCGCTCAGGTCAGGAGATTGCAGCTGGCAAAGCAAAGTGGGGTGCCGAACATCGGGTGGAACTGCACAAACTTGGCATGGAAGGTCCGCTTTCCCAAAGTTGATTCCAAAGGGGAATTTATCAGCCAGACTTCACGAGAATTTGGTGTGAAGAAGTTCATGGCCCCAGGCCGCAGTAAGGCCGAGGCTGATGCAGCAGCTCTCGAGGCTGCGAAGGCCTTCCGCACAAAGCTGGTCGAGAAGGGCATCCTCAGAGAGCCCAGGCTGAAGGACCCCAACTTCACCAGCGAAGTCCTTGGGGTTTGTTGTAACAAGAAAGCAGAAAAGTGGAGAGTGCAGGTGGCCCTGAATTCAAGAAAACGAATGACAACGGCTGAGGGCAAGGCTCTTGAGCTTCGGGAGAAGCATGGCCTGCGGCGCCAGGTGAAGCCTGTGCCTACGCTGGCAAACTTGCCGGTGTTCCACCCCAAGTTGCCATACCCGGGGGTGGTGTGGAACCTGCGAGAGCAACAATGGCATGCCCAATGCCAAGTTGGTGGAGCCCATCGAAATTTCAGGGTGAAGCCCAAGGACCACTCGGAGGCGGAGCTGGAGCGCTCCTTCAAGGTGGCAGTCGCGTGGAAGAAAAAACAGGAGAAGGAGAAGCAAGAGATGGCGGTGAAGCCAAAGGCGAAGCCTCCGAAGACAAAGCGTAGGTGAGTGCAAAAGGCACAGATCCTAGATTTGCATGGCTTCTTTTCCAAGACCGTTGCAGTACAGACCATTCGCGTAGAGCATGCTTCAAAAAGAACATAAAGAATCATCTCCAGTTGCCAGTCTTCGGGATCTTGAAATTGAGATCAATCATTTAGAATCATTCGGATTCATACATTGAAATTGAATGAAATTGATATGCTAGGGCCAGGGCCCGGTTCAGCATTTGGATGTCACTCATGGTTTCATCATTTGGGTAAATGTAGAAATGAGGTGTTTGCAGGGAAAAAACGCACATATGTTTTGTTGGTGTAAATACACATTTTGGTGGGTGATGCCAACAGCTACTGGTAGGTACTACATACAGAATATAGACACTGTAAAACAGATACTCTATATATGATCTTCCGTATGATACTCTATAATATATATTTACTATATATGTATATATATATATCTATACATATTTACATGTACTAATGGTTTAGGACGCGGCGGACACTTTTTGTATCCTCAGCTTTTCGCGCGCGCTCTAAGATGAAGCTGACCGACACGTGGTCTTCTGAGCATCTCGGCAGAAAGGGCCTGCTGCTGTCGACGTTTCGTGACATTTTTGCTGGGTGATCAATTTGTATTGTACATTTTATGTATAACACCTGATGCATGACATCTTGAAAAGTAAGTATAATCATGTATTATATATATATGTAATTATATGTATATATATATATATGTATGTATGTATGTAAGTATGTATGTATGTATGTATGTATGTAATTAATGTATGTATGTATGTATGTATGTATGTATGGAATGTAGTAATGTATGTATGTATGTATGTATGTATGTATGTATGTATGTATGTAAGTAATGTATTAATGTATGTATGTATGTAATGTAATGTAATGTAATGTTATGTAATGTAATGTAATGTAATGTTATGTTATGTTATGTTGTGTTATGTTATGTTATGTTATGTTATGTATGTATGTATGTATGTATGTATGTCATATAGATTAGATATGATATAACATAACTATATGTATATATATATATATGTATATATATATAGCAAATACACATCCCAGCCAGTAGAGTAGCAGATTTTTCCCCACATCTGGCAGGTTTTTCGAGGGCCAAAGATCTGCGAGGGCCAGGAAACCCAGGAAGTTTTCGCAAGCTCAGCTGTGGCCAAGCAGCTGCCATGAGATTTTCACCCTTCCCAGAGGGTTTCAGGCTGGTTATATCCAGAGATTGAACATTTAAGCCAAATATGTGTTTGAATAAATTTCCTCTGAATAGCTTCTTTTTTCATGTCCAACAAATTTAAATTCAACTATCACGGAAATTTCATATCATTTTTTTTTTATGTTGTTTTTTTTTCAATTCAACAAATGATGTTGGTGTTTTTTTTGGCATCGCTGAAGCCTGAAACATCCTGAAAGCCAGGTTGGCGAGGAAAGTCCGGCGGCTCAGAAGCCAGGGTGGGTAAATTGATCAAATGGGCCGCTGCAAAATGGCTGAATTGGGTGATTCTCAGTAAATCTTGGGCAATTGGTTGCACTTTGTGAGTCCATTGGTGCCAGGTCCAAGCGAGGCGGGGCGGCTACATTTGGGGGAGATGGAATGGTGCCTGACAAACCCAAAAATGAGCCATGCATGACAAACCTCCAACTGAGGATAATTTATAGTTCGCTTTGGCAGATTGGACCTTAGAGAGATTTTTTTCAGGATGCAAAGTGATCAAGAACCACTCTTTTTGAGATCAAGTCATGGCTTGAAACACAAGCAGTTTGTTTGCTACATTGTTCTTGTTTTAAACAAAATCTCCCAACAATTGGAGACAAACTTGTCATATGGAGCATATTCCATTTGTGGCAATTCGACACTTTGTCAGGTTAGCAGTTTAGAGCCTATGGGCTATGTCGCCAAATTGTGGGGCAGCCAAGGGACTCAACTATACCAACAGAAGTTTACAGGTATATTTTCATGGTTATCTTCCAGGTGCTGGGCTGTTCTGTCGTTGGTGCTTACTTCCTGTACAAAGGGACATCCTTTATGTTCATTTCTTCAAAATAACATGGTCAGTTTGGGTATTCCAGATTTTAAGACCGTAGTTTGTAGATATGCAGTCCTGTCAGGTCAGGTTGCGCCATTGTAGTAGCGCCCATTTGTCACAGGGGTTCATCCGCTTCTGATCATTTCATGTGTTCATTTGACTTGTGCTGAATGAAGAGTAACCAGCCATCACAGTCCCATTCTCCGCACACCAATCACCGCTCAGCTGTTCCCAATGTGGTGGCCGCATCCAGCCAATGTTCCAGTTTTGCCCGGGAGCCCGGAAAATTTGATGATCCCAGCTGCAGTGCATGGGACCAGCTTCGGAGCCGTGCTTCCGAGAGATTTGACTTTCGACCCATGTGAACTTTGTGGGGATCTGACCTCAACATGACCAAAACAGATGACAAGATGTAGATGGGCGAATTCACTAGCCATATTCATGGCGTTTTGCCAATTGGAGTTTACTGGAATTCTAGGCACTGTTTCAAAACCTGGTTGGACAGTTCCCCATTCCTGGAGTTGTGCCTGGGTCCATTGCTGTCAGAAGGCTCCGAGATTTCGGTTATCACGATGATTTTTCGACCTTCGGACATGTCTAACTACTTTGTTTTGGAAGTGCAGGTTGCAAGAGTCTGCAAACTATTGTTTTTTTTCCCTCTTGTTGGCTCTCCGGCCTCTACTGTCGGCTTGGAGAGATTTCGGAAACCAAGCATCAGCGTAGCAACAAGTCGTTGCAAGCATAGCATCAAGTGAATGAGATTCTGAGAGCGTAGCATCACATCAGCAAAGTTGCAATGAACGTCAACAGATCCCCCCAACTCCCCCCATCCCATCCACCCTGTCATGAACGTAGCAAGCCAAAATGGAAGTGTAGCAAGTGAGGCCCAAGCTGTGGCATTGCTCTTGATTTTGGCGCCTGACCGACTGGCTGCTAGTTCTGCGAGTGTGGCACTCAGTGCTAACTGTGTCGATCCTGACACACCATAAGTTGACCTTTTACCCCCTCCATTGTCTAGCCCACCTCTCTTTATTTGATTCGTTTATGTATCTATTTGTTTTATACACATGTTTCTCAGTAATATATAATTAGTAATAATAGTAATTGATAGAATATATACATGCATATTTTTGAGTTTCTATGTCTAGAGAATGGCAGCCACTAGCATGACAGTCAGCCAGCCATCTCCTTACGTACTTGGCCTCGATCTGCTAGATGGCTTTTTTGATCAGTCCTAGGTTGGTCAAGCGAATCGCCTCATGTCGTAGGCCCCTGCTTTGCTGCTGTTTAGGATTGTCAGTTTGGAAGACAATGGAGTGATACAGATGTAATATGCTATGACATCTTCATATAAATTCCACGTCACATGGGTAGCATCGCAATGTAGTCAATGGAATGCCTCAGGAACTGCATTCTTGGAGATGTTGATACTGTTGATGGAGATGTTGGACATTTCGAGCATGTTCAAATTTCGCTGAAACTCTGCTCTGTCAGGTTATTCCGGCGCTATGTTAAAGCTTCATGGTCATTGTCAAGTGGCTGACTACTGCACACGCTGATTTTCCATATGCTGTATGCAGCCACTGGCAATGGGGCCTCTGCAATGCTCTCGTGGGAGACGGCACTTTGAACGGATGGAACAAAAACCGTGTTCACAAACCACTTTCAATTGAAGCCACTCGACACGGCATCTCTGTCTAGATTTTTCGGCTTGCCAGATGGATGGCTTCAAAATTCACTTGGGCCACATTTCTGGGAGATGTTTAGTGATCGAAAACATGTATCTGCAGTTCTGGTGTTTGAGGTAAACCTTTTGGACCCTAAATGATCGTTGGACTGCAAACCGAGTGTTGGGACAGTTTTGAAGATATTCAGAAGAGCCATTGCAGAGGTTCAAAATTCACGAGACGGATGGTGCAATCGTCTCATTCGTTTGTATATAAGATCTAGGCCTTTTGAAGGCAATTTGTGAAGGATACGCGGATGCCGCTTCTTTTCAAGATACCAAAGGTGGAGGTCCAACTGAGGCCAATCCGCACATCCTTCTGCAGGCCCTTTGTGCTCACACTGGCCAGCTAGAGTGAGTGTCTGAATTGTTTGTAATGATGACACAATGGGTTGGGCTGTGAACTCAAAACCCTCTTTGGATAATTGGGGAACGTATCAGAAATCCGTCACAACCCATTTTTTCGGGTGCGGGACTGTCGTCGGCGGTTGACGAGCCGTTCGTGACAGATGTCTCCCGGATCATGTCATCATTTTGGTGTAGAGTCATGGCATGCATTGAATGGAAGCCTCCACCCACACAGACAGAATTCATGCATTTGATGTAGATTCGAGCATCAAGTAAACATTGGTTGTATCGAACGAGCTGCAGGCATAGCTTCTGGATCCAATTGAGTTGTGGCCATCAACCTTTCATCTTCGTTTGCTCCAGGGTGTGACGCTTCTGAATTTGAGTGATCTATCGTTTTCCCACATGGCAACTGCGAACACGCGCGACAGCTGTGGACGTCCCAGACAGTGAACCGTGCTGGGGAAAAACAAAAGCATGGTGAGAAGCACTGATGTTGAAACCCTTGAGACAGATTTTCTGCATTTTTCAAGTAGGCAGGAGTCAGAAGTAGAAACTAAGGCCATAATTTATCATAATTTTTGTTATTTCATGAATTTCAGGCTATTATTTCATTTATCATATTATATCATATTATATCATATTCTTCAAAAATTCAACATCAAACCATCCATATTGTCCAACCAAGACCTTTGTTCCCCAGCTGAATCGCCTTGTTGGCCAACTCCCACATGGCCAGCTGGCACCGACCGTTGGCTCAGTACGGCTCTGACCTTTGGCTGTGCAAACTGAGAGGGGCAGCGCCGCGGCGGCCTCGGAAGTGGATGGATGGGATGGTTATGCCCCCACTCATAGGGGTTGATCTGGTTGATATTTTGATGTGTTGACCATTCATAGGGGTTGATATTAGGGTGAAGCATTTTTCCAGGAATCCCTAATGATTGGTTAGTGAGGGATGAAGGAAAAGATGAAGAACACGGACGATCACGGGCAAGTTAAAAGAAGAGAGGAAATAGAGAAACGAAGAAATTGAATGGACAACACCAAAGGATGAGGGGCTACCAAATGCAGCAGGCACAAACTCCGTTGATGCAACTGCAAAAGTGGTCCAGAACCGATGCTCAAGGTGAATTATGGCGATGGGCTATGGTCCTATCTTCAGAGAGCCAGTTGACTTGTTGCCGCCATCCTTCTCTCACGACCCCAGTAACTTCAATTTGATGCACCCTGACTTTCGGTTGCTACCAATCCAGGTGATGCCTCACCCGTATCACCCCGGACTCCGGGGCAATACGCAGCCGGCTTTGCGATGGGTTTGAACGAGTCATGCTGGCGCGGCTTTTTGGAGGTGCTGCGCCGGAAAAACACCTCCACGTTGAAATCTTCCCACTCGGCCAGGTCTGTCCATGACAATGTGGTCGGGGCCAAAGCATTTCTTCGTCTTTGTCTTGCTTGAGCCTGGTCAAATGTTTGCAGAAAGTCTGAATTTCATACTGATCAGTTGGGATTACCAAGATCAACCTCTGTTTAGCACCAGTTCAATCATTTTTTCCCACTCTGGGCAGACTGAGTTGCTGGGAGTGTTTCACAAATTCTGTCACCTAGTACTGCATCGGGAAGCCCGATGCCTGGAGTGGTCCACCATGCACCTTTTGTTCCAGCGCCCCCTCTTCTGCGATCTTTGGTGCCCTTGAGCTGTTTTAGTAGATATTTACAGATTGCGGTGGCCAACCTGCAACCTTGTTCCAGTACATACTGGCACGGCGCGAGGATCCTCTCCAAACAAAAAAACGAGCCAGTTTATCGTTTTAGATTTTAGACCCTCTTGATATCTTTTGTTTTTGCATGACTTGAATCGTGGCTGGAACTTCCCAGACTAAAATGTTGGCACGCCGTTCACCCAAGCGTCATCGAAACGTCAAATCACGATGGGTTCAAGAAGAGCATTGGAACCGCAGACAATAGCAAAACCAATCAACAACTGATTGCGAAACGTGTGCAAAGCGGAAATCTTATCGCCCACATGTGAGTTTCTGGGATAGCCGATAGCCGTCCGACGATGTGTCTTTCAGATCCTTAAATCCTTCAGTGGCTCAATACCCTGCCAAATCTGCCAACACCCGGATGACCCATATGAATCCATATGATTTCTGAATCATGTAGAGCAGAATGTCCTATAATTCCAGAGATTTGAGAGCCTTTTTTCTTGCGCTACTCTGCCATGCCAAGTTTGGCTCGCCTCGTGATAGCTACACAGATAGGCGCCGCTGAGAGCCGCCTTTCCAGGGGCCAGGCTCCATTGACATCCACGGCGCAGGCGTTGCATCAACGTTGACATGGACTTGGGTAGAGGCTTATACAGAGGCCCTACTGGATGACTGGTGGATGTGGTCACCTGGAAATTGGGACTCCCCAAGTCCCTACTGAAAATATGCATTACAGAATTGTGAAGCCTGGCGTCATTGTTCCGTGAAAGAATTTGAGATGTTGACTGACGTTGGACTCGGGCTTATGAGCTTCTGACAGCTACCTTTGAACGATACTATTTCAAGTATCGGCAAATGCGCTTTGTTATTCAGGGTTTATGTTGCAGCATTTTCTTGGTTCTGCCTGTGGGTTGCAGATGCATAAAAGGGGTCTCTAGTTTGACTTGGTGGTGAAATCTGAATCGACCTACACTTGATGGTTGGGTTCGGGACAATTGGCAGGCTTTCTATTTCCATGCCATCTAAATCATCTAAGATTACGGATACTCCTTCCTTGGGGGGGCCAGAGGGGTATGTTAAGGAATCGGGAAGCTTCAAAATCCACCACATACATTAATCAAACATAATCAAACTGATGGGTATTGATACAGACACAAACCATCACAAACCCATTGGTTTGGGTACGGTATCACTGGGTATCACCCATTTTTGGAGACCTTGCCGGTCCGGCCCCTCGATCGACAGGTCGTAGCCCCTCGCCCAATAGCCCTGGGACAAAGTCTGAAGCTTGGTATTTTTGGGCATTTTTGGACATACTGAATCCATGTAGCCCCAAATCATCCCAAATCTAGTGAAAGTCTTGGAGGGGAAGCCTGCAGCCAGAACAGTGTGATATGGATGGTGGGGACATTGATCTTCCCTTGCGGACAGCTTCCGAGTTTCCGTCCCAGATCCCAATTTTGTTGCAAGTTCTCCAAATTTAAAACCCAGGTTTGAGAGGTTGCGATCTCTACAGGCTGAGCGTTTTGGCGTGGTGTTTGCTGTGTGTCCAGACGTGCGCAGCTTCAAGTTTACACATCACATCTGCTTGCCTCTGACACAGTATACTATACTTCTAAATGGATCTAAATGGACATTATGGCATATTGATACAAAACTAAACCATACTAAACCATGCTAAAGCTACAATCCATGGATGGTCACCGGCTTGAAACTCCTAGCGCAGGTGCTGGAAAAGCCTTTCCTGGACTTCTCCCTGGACGTTGTGCCATGCCGAAGGCATTCACCGGCACCCCAGAGACATGACCCACGCAACGAGATCCTGCAAGCCCTTGATGCACATGAGCCAGGGCCTAAAGGAAGTCCTTTCTTTGGTGTCAACGGATGTCATTGATGTCATATAAAATTTAGGAGTTTCATGGAGTTTCTACACATTGCCAAACAACATGGTGGGGAAACAACCCATCGACTTGTTGTTAGGCTGCTTTCTTAGTTAGCTATTTCGTTGGTTAGTTAGTTTAGTTTAGTTTCGTTTAGTTTAGTTTAGTTTAGGTAGTTGGTCAGCAGTTAGGGTTACTTACTTCACTTACTTCCTTAGTTCGGTACTCATTTTGTCAGCCTTCCTATTGACCAAGGCACACCGCCATCCTTGGCCGCCGAGCCGCTTGGGACTGGTGATGGGATGGTGGGGGAGCTAACCAACAAGATCCAACAAAAATGGGTTAAAACATGGGGTTTTTATAACTCATAAACTGTATATGATACTATAATCATATTATAACTTTTATATACTTTTATACTATACAGTGATTAAAACTTACACTCTTCAAAAGCGGTTGGGCACATTTTTCATAGATGATTCTTGACGCCATTGATGAAGAGATTATCATACACGTCACCAGTCTCATCGGGCAGAAAACACATTCAAAGCGACTTCCCAGGTGCCAATTGTTCGCCCTGGTGTGGGAACCCAGAAGAAAGGGCTGCAGCTGTTGACCCAGTCATTGGGGTTTCGAAGGTGCCAGCCTTGGTTCAGGCGGATATGAGTCGGTATCTCCTCGTTCACGCCGTGCGCGCTCCAGAGGTCGATTTCCTTCCATACAGCAGTGTGGTGGGTGAGACAGTTGGGAATGACCACCATTTATTTGGATGGGTAAACACTATTGGTCACCATTATTGGATCGGTATCGGAAAACATCAAACATCGTCAGGATTTTTGTAGCTCCACGGCCATTTTTGAAAAATGGCTCGCAGGTCCACCTGTGGAAGGTGAAGACAGTCCAGCGAGTCCCACGTGCCCTGGATCGGGATGAAATTCTATTTATTCATGGCTCTATAAACATCTATAAACCATATGTTTAGGGGGATGCAGCTGCAGAAATCCCAAAAAAATGATGTGAGGGGTAGAGGATTTCTGCCTCATCCCCACACCAGGTATGAAGCAGTGTCGCCGAAGAGGAGCAAGGCACAGATGCGCCAGCATCGTATTCATAGTGGCATACTCAAAATGGCGGTTTTTCATGGGGAAATATACATAATGTATTCATAATGTGGTAAACCCAATAGTAAACCATCCCCAAATCACCATAAATGGTATGAACCGTCCCCAAATGGTAAGTTTATGGCATTGGGTTGCCCACATGAAAGCCGCCCTTTTTGGGGTTGCCGCCATGGGCAAAGTGATGAACTTTTGTGAGGCCAAGGATGATCCAAAGAGGGCGATGCAGAAGAGTATTCGTCGTCCTTAGCACCCAGTGAGATTGGGACCGTTTGGTGCACAGGGGAGCCCAGAGGCATGGCCCTCCCTGGACAACACATCGATTATGATTGCTATTGTCACTGTAGTAGTATTGGCAATTCTTTGAAATAACTATTATTATTGTAACAATAACACTATTTAAATTTCTATTATTATTTTTGTCATTATTTATAATTGATAATAATTATTGATAAAACTTATTGATTATTCTTCATATTACAAATCTTGCAAAATTCCACTTTTGGGAGCCTAACATTTTTTGAGACGCACAGATGTTGAGGCCTGGATACAGCTGCTGCCAAGCTGGAAAAGGTGGCGAAGGCCATTTTCGAGCCCAGGGCGATGGGGAACCTTTCAGACCTCAGCTCCAATCCATCGAAGCCCGTGCCAACCGTGCCAGGCACTCGTTGAGGAAGCACAAAAACAGCCGCGAACTGAGACATGGCGCAACGGGGCATGGCTTGGGGCACTTGGCGGCAACATGCAGTTTGGACCGGTTTGGACCTGGAGGTCTTTGAAGAAAGTGGCATGAAGGCTGGAAGGTTCCTGGATGAGTTTCCAAGGGAATATTTGACCGTAATCCAATATGTTTGTGTTTCAGAAAGCATGGGTGTATCACTTTGGATTTGTGGCAGGGATGGCAGGCAGCTGAAATTTTGCTTTCACAGCTGTTCATCCTACGCTTTTAGCAGCATGACAAGTTAGTTTTTGTGAGGTCGAAGAACACTTGTCAACTCGAGCATATGTTGGCTCTGTCGGCAAAACACATATCATTTTTCTACACAGAGCACAGGCAGAAACCTAACCGATGCTGAACCTGGGTCACTCTGAGCTGACAGGCATTCCTGCCATTATGCCCTTAGAGCCGGAAAAACAGGCCAGGTTTATCGCTTCATCATCTTTATCGCTATGTGCACGATACTCTTTTGAACCTCAGTAAATGACCATCAATACGGATATACGGATATACTGATATACTGTGTATATATATAAGTATATATATATACGATTATATACGTATATATATATATATATGTACGTATATATATAAATACATATATACATATATACATATATACATATATACATATATACATATATACATATATACATATATACATATATACATATATACATATATACATATATACAGATACATACATACATACATACATACATACATACATACATACATACATACATACAGACACACACACACATACATACATACATACATACATACATACATACATACTAACATACTAACATACTAACATGCATACATACTTACATACATACATCCATCCATACATACATACATACATACCTTACATTACATTACATTACATTACATTGCATTGCATTGCATTACATTACATTACATTACATTACATACATACATACACGTATATACATATTTCATCATATATACACCCACTATAAGAATTCCCATTGTGGGATGGATGACCATACCACATTCATCCGATTTTTAATTTTGGACCACTTCACACATGACATTGCTCAGGAATTTCTAGACTCACAAGGGCTTTCCTCCTTGCCAGGTGGAGTCGTTGGAAGATTCCAGTGCTGTGGGTGTTTCAGGGTGCACCAGCACCCATGGCCATAGGACCAATAGCTACAGAAGATACATCACTGCAGTCACTGTCCATTTTGATCCAGCTCCGTCTTAGGTGTCGGGAACTGAAGAAGCACTTTGCTTTTCTTTCCAGGAGCAAGTAAGTCCACTGTATAAAGTTGCCATCCCTGAACCTGCACATATTATTTACACACAACAGACTGTTCTCCCAATGTAAGTAGGGTCCTGGTGGAAAAGGCTCAACAGGTATTTTTTCAGCTACCATTCTGAATCTGGTCTGCAGCAAACCGCTTGCGTTGTGGAATGATGTGTTTAGCAATCTCCATCACTGATAGCTTGCTATTTGCTTCCAAGATGTTCAAGTGTTGGCTGAGTAGCACCTTTAAGTAGGAAACACCCACAGCACACTTTTCAATTTGCCATGGCGCGCAAGTTTCACCAAAGGCCGGGGGGAACTTCGGACTTGGTGGAACCCGAAGACTAAGCAACCGGAAATAATGTCACACACATCCACAAAATTCCACACATCTGTATATGATACAGCCTGATACAGCTGCTCAGATGAACCAGAGTGCTTTTGGAGGCCCCTACAGGGCGTGCAGTAAGAATCGTAACATTTTTTATGGCAGCAGTTTTCAGTGACTCGGCTCACAGAAGACACACATCCTTGTGGAACTCCAAAGACCAGGTGCTTGCGCGAAGTCCACTGAAGTCTCAGTCTTTGCCTCGGCAGAGAACGGTCAGGCCGTAGCAACGACCTTTGCTCTCTTGTTCATTTTTTCAGGATATGCGGAAAAAGAGCAACCATCTCCAATTTCATCCAAAATGGTTTGTATATGATCACGAAAGTTAGCTGTGCTAGCTGAAGTTGCTCTTGCTTTAGCAAGGAATAGGCAGGCACCAGGACCATTGGAAACCCTGAAACTTTCCAGTTAGACCCCTCCGTACGATGGACAGTTCGAGGCTATTTGGCAGTTAGCAGCTACCGCTATGTGTTTACCTATTTTAATATATCACAAGTAGGCACTGAAGGCCGCTGAAGGCGCTCAAGGCGCTCAAGGCGCTGAAGGCGCTCAAGGCGCTGGAGGCGCTGGAGGCGCTCAAGGCGCTGAAGGCGCTGAAGGCGCTCAGGGCGCTGAAGGCGCTGAAGGCGCTGGAGGCGCTGAAGGCGCTGAAGGCGCTCAGGGCGCTGAGGGCGCTCAGGGCGCTGAAGGCGCTGAAGGTGCTCAGGGCGCTGAAGGCGCTGAAGGTGCTCAGGGCGCTGAAGGCGCTGAAGGTGCTCAGGGCGCTGAAGGCGCTGAAGGCGCTCAGAGCGCTGAAGGCGCTGGAGGCGGTGAAGGCGCTCAGGGCGCTGAAGGCGCTCAGGGCGCTGAAGGCGCTCATGGCGCTGAAGGCGCTGGAGGCGCTGAAGGCGCTCAGGGCGCAGAGGGCGCTGAAGGCGCTGAAGGCGCTCAGGGCGCTGAAGGCGCTGAAGGCGCTGAAGGCGCTCAGGGCGCTGAGGGCGCTGAAGGCGCTGAAGGGGCTCAGGGCGCTGAGGGCGCTCAGGGCGCTGAAGGCGCTGAAGGCGCTGAAGGCGCTGAAGGTGCTCAGGGCTCTGAAGGCGCTGAAGGCGCTCAGGGCAGAAGGCGCTGAAGGCGCTCAGGGCGCTGAAGGCGCTGAAGGTGCTGAGGGGGCTGAAGGCGCTGAAGGCGCTCAAGGCGCTGAAGGCGCCAAATAAACG
>Ga0126342_10008964_pt1 | contig 17919 bp, 15 predicted proteins | sample Cyp1metagenome_FD_92528 | JGI IMG/M metagenome (GOLD analysis project Ga0126342, IMG submission 92528) | Coral microbial communities from Lord Howe Island, Old Settlement Bay, Australia - Cyphastrea 1 metagenome | ecosystem: Host-associated > Invertebrates > Cnidaria > Coral ... | reverse complement strand
TAAATCATGAAACCATATGGAAATAATGATCATATGATAAATGATGAAACCATATGGAAATAATGATCATATGATAAATGATGAAACCATATGGAAATCATGATCATATGATAAATGATGAAATCATATGGAAATAATGATCATATGATAAATGATGAAACCATATGGAAATATTGATCATATGATAAATGATGAAACCATATGGAAATATTGATCATATGATAAATCATGAAACCATATGGAAACAATGAACATTGGACATATGGAAGTAATGATATGAATTAAAAAAAGAACATTGGAAATATGGAAGTCATGATGATACGAAGCCATATTTCCAATTTATGTACTTATATAGTGATGGAAATATATAGAAATAACATGAAGATATGAAGTACAGTACATAGTTTTTATGAAACCACATGGAACATATGCGGGATGATTTCGACAAACCATAGATCATCTATTGTACATGTTCCAACACATGAGATATCATCAACACATGAATAACTGAATAAACAAACAATCAATATACAAATGTCTCGAAACAATAAGCACATAATCAATGTATTTGGTACTCTTCCCAGATTACATCTCAACTTCTGTTTACATGAAGGTCGGGGCCCTTTCGTCCCTTTCACCCACCTTAATAATCAACAAGAAAGAAAATGCGACGGTGAAAAATTGCCAGACTTGTTTGAAGGAAATTGTTACAGGAAACCCATATATATATTTGCATGTCAAAAACAATCTGGTTTTTCAATTTTGCTCTGTAACTCCATCTAATGATAAGATCCAAGTTGCCATCACATGATGGCTAACTTTAGATACACTGCAAAAACATCATTACTCCTCTATCCTACCTGAAAATTGCAACTTTATATGGCAACATATGGGTTATGTAAGTTATGTAGAGTACTATATGATATCAACATCTATCAACATCTCATCTATTTGCTTGCCATCCTCGTTGTTTTTTTGGGTCATTTTTCACCAGCCATCAGCATACCATCCAACTTGCTGCATCCCTGGAATCCAGTGGTCCAGGCATTGCTATCTGCATGGCCCATGTCTAGTGAAAAAACCTGGGTGCCCCTGGAAGTTCGGATTGATGGTTAGTATATATTACCATCTGGTTATTTAATAGTTTGCCATGGAAAATCCACCCATTTTTAATATGGTTATGATTAACAGTTCGCCATGGAAAATCCACCCATTTTTAATATGGTTATGATTAACAGTTCGCCATGGAAAATCCACCCATTTTTAATAGGTAAACCATCTATAAATGGGCAATTTTCCATGGCTATGTTCAATAGCCAGAGGGTATATAGGAACATGACACCTTAAAGCTGGGATACGCCACAGGTTATTGTGCACCTACATGCCATTCATTCAATGTCGCAAAGCCAACGCCATAAATCTCCACTTGCGGCCCACCTCTGTGGATGGTTTCTACTTATAGATACTTTTATATAGTATTATATAGTAGAATTTTAAGATACAAATACACATTGCCATACTTGCTGAAAAAATAGGATGTTTTCAAAGAACCTCGACATGATGGTTTTGGATTTACACGGAATTTCCAGGATATAAGGCTGTCCCGAGGATGCCGAGACGCTGAATTCGTTCCAGCTCCTGTCGGTTGAAGCCCCGCGGCAGTCGCAGCGGGGAGTCGCCGAAGCCTCGGAGAGTTCTGTACATCTTGACCCTCACGGTCCAAACAACAATGTGTACAGTTATGGCCATTTACCAGTTATAACTGGTTATAAATGGGATTATACATTCTATAAATGGGGTTATAAATACTTATAACTGATAAATGGCCATACACAACCAATTTGTGAGTTTACCCTCTGGTTATTTAACATAGCCATGGTATAGATGGCCCATAGAAATAGATGGTTTACCGTTCTTAAAAATGGGTGGATTTTCCAGTTTGCGAACTGTTAGTCATAACCAGATGGTTATTGAATAATCCCAGCCACAGGTTGGGCATGGATTCAAACCCAGAGATACTGTTGACTTGGCAATTCCACTTAGGTGGGCCATGAGATTAGCGATTTATGGTTAGTGACTGGGGATTTGTTACCCAAAAAAAAACCCAATGACATTGTTCACAGTCATACTTAGATGGGCCATGGGATTAGCTAAATGGTTAGTAACTGGGGATATAGCCCCCTATATCCCAATTGTAATCCATTTACTAACTAGTTAACTAACTCCGTGGCCCATCTAAGCAGAGAGCATCCAAGTCCTTGAACGGTTGAGAAATAAGCTGATGACACTACTGACAAAAGTGGATGCTTGCGAAAGCTTTAAGTGGATTTTGCTTAAATATAGAACAGGCAACACAAACTGAAACTTCAGTCTGGTGGAACCCAAAAAGGACGTCATCCACAACAAACCTGGAGTAGTATTTGAGCTTCCATCTTGCTTTGCAGGGCCAATCAGGGATTCAGAAACCAAGATAGCTATATGTTCAATCATTCAATCATTACAGTATATGTATATATATATAATCATATTATCATATCAAGAATATCAAGCAAGTATTGGTGGATCAATGGTGAGCAGCTTTGATCCACTGGGTCTACCTAAATAAAGAACGATGCCCCTTCGACACATACTGGGCCCCATCGAGGGATGGAAAAGCTGGACTCAACAGGGCATCAGTCCACCGGATTTCTTTCTGGTGCTTGACCTGCTTAGATGGGCCATGGAGTTAGGGAAAACTATAGTTAGTAGCCATGGATTATTTCATTGGGATTTTTTGGGGGTAACAAATCCCCAGTTACTAACCATAAATCGCCTTTTTTCCATGGCCCGTCTAAGTAGTGGAAAAGCCTTTGTCATCAGATGTTGAATGTTTACTTTGAGGCAATAGATGGCTCTTGAACTGTTGCATTCCCCCGAAAAAAAAAAAAAAACACTCAAGCACCAACCACCGTCCCTGTCGGATCCTGTCGGCCGAAACTAGGCGCCGCAGCGCCTTTTTCGCCAAGGAACCGAAACTGCCCAAATCTTCGTCGTTGAAATACTCCGAGTGGAACCTGCGGCTCAAGTCATGGGTCATGGGGAACTCAGTACCACCATGAATTGGAGCTATTCAACCATAAAATGGGGGATTGGGTCATCATGGGTCATTAACAAAACAAGGTCATTTCATACATATAATTATACATATACATATATATATATGTATATATATATACACAGTTCATGATGTTCCAAATATGTATGAAATATTATCATGCTGAGGGGTATTATAAAATCGAAACAATAATCCAATTCATCAATCTCGATTAATTGCACGTTTTGTTTTGGTTTTCTTTTTTGGGGGACACACTTGTCAAATTCATATGCGTTGGGTATACTGTGGCATTCGTTGGAGGCTATGCTTCTTTTGTTTGACTGGGTCAGGCAGAGAAGGAATTGTTGAAAACACGGCAAACTTAATTGAATATTGCTACGAGGTGAATGTTGACAAAAAAAATGGCAAGGTCAAATCCCCAAAAAGTATCAAAACCTATCTGTACCATGCTTGTTATCTGTGTCACACAGAACAATATCACAAAGGGATCAGTTGTTGCCCGATCTAGCTATGTCTATGTAGATAGGGGCAAGGGGAGTCATTTCATTTTTGTCCGATCGATCCGCCCCACTTGAGACGCAACGTGGCGAAATTTGGCAAAATGTTAGTATAAATAATTTGTTGGCACTGTATGTTAAAATAACATGATTGTATAAACAATTATAAAAATGTATTAAAAAAATATAAAACCGGCAAACAAAAAACATGATTGTATAAATATCAACAATGATAAACATGTATAAAACAATATAAAACCACAACCCTTCGGTAACTGTCCCCCGAACATCACTTGGCACCTCAACTTCCACCAAGCGCGGCGCAAACGACAGGAGACCTGCTTTGGCCTTGGAAAAACGACCAGATGGGCGACTTGTTGTGGTTGACAAAGAAACGTAACGGGTGTGGGTCTGGGTCCAGGTGTGGGACGTATAGGCGTGAGATGTTTGGTTGAATTTTGAGACAACTATATCAAACATATGCCTAGACTATTCAAATTCCTTCACCAAGGTCAATTCCATTGATGGTTGTTTTTGTTGGTAAACCAATGATCCAATGTTGGCTGTTTGTGAACCGACGATTCACCAGTCGACCTAGATCCAAGCGGCAGATTGTCCCGCCAGTGTTCCGAGCGGTGCTTCAGTCGGGTGAAGAAGTCCGGTTGGCTGTCTTCCTGCTGGTGGTGCAGGGGCTTTGGCAGGGTGATCCCACGAAGTTGCACAGACTGTCTCCGATGATTGTGATGACTCTAAATGGAAGTCGGAATCGCTGGGTGCCCCGCAGCTTGTATATATATATATATGGCTAACTATATGTTATATATATATATATTATATATACAGTATATATCACCACTGTCCCCATGTACTCAATTTTGCTTTGAAGGAAACATTTCCAGAGGTCCCATCAAACCTCACCACATGTTTCTTTCAATTGTCGGCAATGCTCAGTGGACCAAATGTTGGACCAAATGTGACAGTCAACCTGGCTGAACCTGCCAGTACCTCATAGTTACCACACAAATAGAACATCTCTGCCTTCGCACCCTGAGCCGCGACGACCATTTTCACCGCTGTTCGTCTCGAATTGTTTCACCATTTCAAAAAAAAAACAAAAACTCATTCACTTAAAAATAATAATGGAAGGCACAGAGCCCGATGAACCCCCATAATAAGCACCAAAAAACAGAGACAGTGACGGCTACAGAATACACTTCAATCAAAATTGACATAGGCAATACGGGTTTTGGTTCCTCACTCACCTCATTTGAGTTTGAAATTCCGGACAGCAAGTCGTTCCCATATTTCAAGATGACAATTTTCCCCTGTGTTTGCTGCAGTTCTGCCTGTTTCTTCGCCAATGTTGGGTCCTTTTTGCGCACTGTTTGCTCCACTTCCGTTCGTTCGTTCTTGGAGCACCTGGTCCTTTTGCTGCACTGTTTGTTCCTTTTCTCTCCGTTCCATCTCATACTTCTGTAGCACCTGGTCCTTTTGCTGCACTGCTTGTTCCTTGTCTCTCCGTTCCATCTCATACTTCTGGAGCACCTGGTCCTTTTGCTGCACTGTTTGTTCCTTTTCTTTCCGTTCCATCTCATACTTCTGTAGCACCTGGTCCTTTTGCTGTACTGCTTGTTCCTTGTCTCTCCGTTTCATCTCATACTTCTGGAGCACCTGGTCCTTTTGCTGCACTGCTTGTTCTTTGTCTCTCCGTTCCATCTCATACTTCTGGAGCACCTGGTCCTTTTGCTGTACTGCTTGTTCTTTGTCTCTCCGTTTCATCTCATACTTCTGGAGCACCTGGTCCTTTTGCTGCGCTTTCTTGTGCTTTGAAGACTGTCTGCTCTTTTTGGTTTAAAACTGCACGACTTCTTGGAACCCTGTGCCTCCAGCGTGAAGTCCAAATGCAGTATGCAGCAAAGCCAGCTAATCCGCAACCAATGACCACCAATATAGTGGCTCGAACCCATGGCTCAAACTGGGCCCACTTCTGTTGTTGCCAAGTTTTTTCTTTCCTGCACGAGGAGTTGTCTGAGCCTGCTTGTCCTTGTCTTGCAGCTCCTTCTGCAATATCTTGTTCTTTGCCTCCATTTGTTCGACTGACTGATTTGTCACCCGCTGGTCAAGTGTCTGTTAGAATTCACGACCAGCACATTTCAGGGTTTCTTGAATTCTTGGAGCATCAGAGCAGCCCTTCTCAGTGGAGTATGCTTCTCCTCTGATACCCGCAAGCAGGTTTCTGTCCAAAAAGTGTCATGGCGTAAACTTCTTCGATGCCTTCTGCCATCAGGATGGCGTGTGCCTTTTCGTTTGGACGCAGCAGCTGCATCAAGTTGCGTTAAGACCACCTTCACCTTTTCGTGTGTAACGGTATGCAGTGCTATGCGGCTTGAGTCTGTTCCTGCGATGGCCTTTGTAGAACACAAATCCCTCGGAACAGCCTGTTCAAACTCCACGCCTGGTAATTACAGCTGGTACAGCCATTAGACTGGACCTTCACCTGGAATGCTACTTATGACAAACAATTTGGAGTTGAATACGTCACGAGAGCCGGAGCCTGCCCATTCCTGCATGCACGCTGGCCCTGCTTTGAGGAACTTTGCGGGAGAGCATTTTCCACTGCTTACGCCACGTCCTTGTGCCTTCAATCTGTTTGTGGTTCTGCGGTTTGGATTTGAGGGGCACCATGCCCACATTCTGACACTACAGGTTTTGACCATCATTTCAGTGGATCAGTGCACCAGTTTTTTTGGGTGCTAGCAGCCTGCAAACTTCTATGGCTTCACTGAGTTCTCGCTCTAGTGTGAGATACACTGGGTTTGCAAGCCTTTTGTACACAAATTGTCCTGGCCGTCCAGCTTAGACTGGCAACACTTTGGCAATCACTTTTCATGTCCATGTGCCACATGCATCCACATGCGCACTGACCCTCGCTTGGACTGCTGCTACCGCTGTTGGTTGCAGGTTATCCCAGCCACATCCCCGAGCCGCCCGTCCTCCCAGGTGTGCTGATCGCCTTGTCCTTTCCGCACCAGCTGCGTCTGCGGGCTCAGGTTCCCAGTGGTCACCTGAGGTTCTGACCGTGGAGCTACGTAAATCGACACAGACAAAGTAATATAAAATAATAACACATACTCATGTCTTGAAGAAAGTTGGGTCTTGCGGATACCATGATATCTGAGAATCATCTATACGTATGTATGCATCTAACATACATACAGTTGCTGTATCTATTGATTGCATAATATATATATATACAATATCATTCAAACATATTCAAACTGTGTTTTTCCTAATTTGTTCCCAGAGCAAGTATACAGTATGGACAAATAAAGCTAACAACATGTTTGTATACTTGTATACATAATATTTGGATAGTCCATCATATAGATACATGTGTACACATTGTAATTCTGGCAAGCAAACAACAGGAAAGGACGGCTGCAATAAACCAGAACTTGGGTTCAAACTGGTTCAAAATAGGTACATACCCACCTGTCTGACCATACTCACATCAGTCGGTTGACCCGTATGTTCATGACTACAGTAGCAAGGTTGATGATAAAACTTCCGGTGTCGATGGTTACATCCAAAATCATCCAACTTGCTGTGATTGGATCACCATACTACCTATGAAATTGTATGTTTTTTGACGAACATCCAAACCTTTAGAGGCTCCAACCCTTCCCATTTTGTGTCGGATCTTAGGGCCATGGAGTCCATGGAGTTGGTTCACTCTTTGATAAGTGGCTTATGACCCAGCATCAACAGGGGATATACCCTGCAGTAATCAACAGGAAATATGACCCCACGGCCCATCAAAATATAGTCAAAAAACTCTCAACAACCCAGAAAATGCTTAGTTTCCCCCCATGTTTGCGGTTTTATCTCAACTGTTGGTGGTTAAACCCCCATTCTTCATGGTTAAATCCCACTAAGTCACCATTTTTCTTGGTTCACAATTATTTTTGGTGAAATCGCATCAATCAATTTCCATCACCAATTTCAAACTGATTATGCCACTGGCGATGCCACACCTGGTTGAGGTCCGAATGCCGCTTCTTGGCCAGCACCGGCTTCACTGACGCTTTGGCGCCTAAAAGAGCTGCAAAGCTGGATCCTCTCTGGGAGAAACAGCCCGTTGAACGGTTGGATAGGGGGAAAAAAACGATGTACCCTCTGGTTATTTAACATAGCCATGGAAAATTGCCCATTTATAGATGGTTTGCCTATCAAAATGGTGATTTTCCATGGCTATGTCAAATAACCAGATGGTAAATGTAAATTGAAGCTACTGAATTCATGACCACTTGACCGAATTTCCGGTCTTAAGTTGGTTGATAAAGGATAAGCCCAACAGTTACCATCTGGTTATTTAACATAGCCATGGAAAATCACAATTTTTAATAGGTAACCATCTATAAACGGGCCATCTATACCATGGCCCATGGCTATGTTAAATAACCAGAGGGTAACCTGTACATTCAAAAATCAAATTAACTAACAATGGGGCGCCATCTTGTACCCTCTTGGGACGAACTCAAAACATACTGCTGCTTATGTTCTCATATCCCGTTGCATCCTCACCGCGGTGGGTTCTATATCACCATGTTCCTTGCTTAAATTCCCCATGATCATTCATTTTCAGGCACACTTACCTGCTACAATAGATAACGGTGAAGAACCATTAATAACCCTAGTATACCCTAGTGCTCATAGGTCCCCATGGCTATTTTGGTTGTACCAAACCATTAAATCCCCTTAAATCAAAAAAACATCATAATTTCCCTTCGTGAAATCCTATGAAATCATCATTTTCTTGATTGAATCCATGTTGAACACATTTTTTTCTTGGCAAAATCCCATCAACTCACAATTTTGGTTGGCTAAATCCCGTCAACCCCCCCTGTTTCTTCCTTAGATTCCATTAAATCACCATTTTTCAAAAATAAGTTTGAATATCCCATCAAAAAATCATCATTTTCGTCAGAATCTCATCAATCCCCCCCACTTTTCTCTGTTTCAATCCCCCATTTGGTGCGTCTCGGCACGCTTGATGGCCACCACGACCTCCGGCAGGGAGCTGGCGATGACGTAGACGCGGTCGCCGTCCTGGGAGTGGAGATGGATGGGGGGTGTAACTTAAATGGGAAAAATGGTGGTTAAACATCAATGCAATGGGAATTCTATGGGGAATTAATGGGAATAATTATAATATATTATAATTATGGGAATTCTATGGGGATTATTGGGAATTCTGGACTTGTCTTAGATTCAAGAGACTATCATGGAAATTACATGGGGATTCTATGGGGCTATAATTAGAAACAGCATAATTGGGAAATAACTGAATGCTTGGACTGATTTCAGGGATGGATCGGATTGATGGGGGGTAACGAATGGAAAAAGTCGTTTTTTTTAAGCAGCAACTTTCTTGGAGGGTTATTGGGGTTTCATCGAACCAAATGGAGTATACCCTCTGGTAATTTAACATACCTAGGGAGAATGACTGTTTGTTATAGGTCAATCATGAAAAACATGAGCCATTTTCCATAGCTTTGTGAAATTACCACAGGGTATGTGGGGATAACATGGGATAACATCGTCTATAGTAACCCGTGGAACCAGCACAAGCCTCGCGTGTAACCCACTTGTCAATGGGATAACCAGAGTTACTATCCACTTACTGAGTGGTTTGAACATACCTCTGGAGCAGACCTGAAGTCCCTCTAACATCACTATGAAAGGAATCCTTTCGGACATCCTCTTTCCGTGCATGGGGGGATGTTCCAGGGTTCTGTTGGATTTGTGTTCGATTGAAGGGATCATATATGGGAACTCCTGTATAGGGAGGGACTATAATTAGAAACCAATCATACTGAGGTTTCAATGGAATGGTTTGAGGAAACATTGCCAGTTAGGACCGATAGTTTGGTAGACAAATGGTTTCGTTTTTTTTGGTATATATAATGGGGATATGTCAACAATGTGGGATTTAGCTAGGCATCAAAGATGGTGGATCTAACCAATGAATAGTAGATTTCGTGAATGAAAGGTTGAACTTATGTCGCAACCACCTATAGCAACCATGAGCTACTTGACGTGGTCTGAAAATGTTGGGGAACTACACAACATCCAATGGCTTTGAGAATACATGTCCCAAATTCTCCCAGTCGAAATTGATCGACATAGAAATTGGGGGCTACACATCTAAAATGCCAGCCATCATAGGTCAGTTCTGATCTGGCTTGGTCCAAAATTAGGGTTCCCCAAAATCCAAAGGTCTAGAGTCTAGAACAAGTTCCCTATTAAAACTGGTCAGCCAAATTGGGTATACGTAATATTTTCCTGCCATCTTCCTGTCCTGCAACAGCGTGTCCTCACCTCCCGGGAAGAGCAACAGCCTCGAGCGTCGCTGTTTCGAGAAGTTGCCTCAGCTGCGTCGATGTTGGCCGCTTTTCATGGCAAAATCATGGGAAGATCATGGAAAAATAGGCAAACATACATACTGGGAAAATGAAAGTCTGAGAGGGAAAATCTGTCGGAAATCTGGTCGCTTCTGGTACTTTATGGGGGTAACACATGGATACAAATGGGAAAAATGGTGGTGAAGCATCAAGTGGAGGTTTATTGGGGTTTAATGGGAAACAATGCCATTTGGGAACTGGAAAAATACTGGAAATCATGGGAAACACATGGAACAGCTTTGAAGGGGAAAAGCATGGATCAATGGTGGTTGAAGCGCGTTTAGCCTTTGGTAAACTAACAGTCTGCTATGGAAAATCAGTATCAAAATAATTGGTAAATCAACTACAGACCATTATTATATAATAGATTTTATAATAGTATAGTCATCCTGGAATATAGAGATAATGGGAGCTACTTTGTAATTCATAGCAAAATCTTCACTGTAAATCGTATATCTTTGGAATCTTGGAATATTGTTTTTAATTGTTTTTTTCAATCATATTCCCATTTCAATGAGGGTTTTTGGAATTTTGTCCATATTCTATCGATTCCAGGATGACCAGATAATGATCTGCCAGGGCCCGGTAAGTGGATCAGAAAAAACACGGGTCATGTTTCAACGTGCTGCCCAAAAGAGACCTCCTTCGGTCAATATACCCACTGTCAGCCCCAAAATGTTTTTTTAGCAGGGAAAATGATGGGGTGCTACGGCTAGTCGCATCCAAAGGGGATCAACAAGCTTGATGGAGCTTGTATCCAACCAGACAACTAACCGGAACTCAAAAAAATAAAGATATTTTCTACAATGTGACATGCAATGTGTACAATAAGCATATATATATACACTGAATAAATACATTCAATGTAAATGTACATATATATATATATATATATACACATTCAATATAATGTAATGTGTATGTGTATGTGTATATAATATATTATATATACGACCATAAAGCTGGAAGTGTAGAAATCAGGTCGCACCATCAGTATTGATTTCACCAAAAAGTTGCCTTTCCCCGTTCTTTGGCGAAGTTGGTCTCTGATGACGGTGACGGTGAACGTCTTTGGTAGATCTATCATACATGGGTGTATAACAAAGTGGCAAATCTATGTTTATGGCTATAGATGGCTGATGGCTGAACAAATGTTGTAAATAAACTGAGATATAATGGTGATAGATGGATTTATGTATGGAGGTCTGCATAAATGGTACCCCAACATGCATGGTCTATAGTGGAACATCCATCTATAAATGAATGATTCCCCATGACTTAGGAAACTTCCATATTTTAACCATCGCAACTGATGGATTTACACCATGACTATATTATATATTGTATACTATATATTATGGAAGTTATGTAGGTGGATTCATATATATTTTCTGGTTGGTGGTTTCAACCCCTCTGAAAAATATTAGTCAGTTGGGATTATTATTCCCATATATACTATGGAAAATAGAAAATGTTCCGAACCACCGACCAGTATATAATTATATATATATAGACAACCCACAATATATATATATATATTATACCATATATTGGATTCATATCCCTATGGATCCAAACAATGTCTGAGAAGGTACTTAAAGTCCTCCTAAAAAATTATAGTAAATTATACCCCAAAGACTTCTTAAGAAGGTACGGCTGGATCCATAGGGTATGTTTTTTTTTTTTTTAATGTTAACAGTAAACATCAATACTAATTATACTAAACAGTAGACAATCCACTATATATACTAATTATATATTATACCATATATTGGATTCTCACTAATTATACCACTAATTATATATTATACCACTAAGTATATACCATATATTATACCACTAATTATATATTATACTATATTATACCATATGTTTTCTATATTATTGGATTCATATATGTTTTCTATATGGGTATGGGTCAATACCTATAGATACATTTTTAGTGGGATGAACATCCATTTACCAGCTATTTTGGGGTTCACTAGGTACCAGGGTTTTGACCCATCCCTATATGTTAACAGTAACCATCAATAAACTAACCATCACTTAACTGGGACAAATTGTCAAAGCGACTCACGGGCGTCTCAGTGCCCTCGGCGCGCGAGCGCTTCACGGCAATCAGCAGCATGCCATGGTGCCTACCATGGGCGACAGAATGGGAATGGGGCATATCATGGGGAATATATCAACCTACCATTGGTTGGTAATATACTATTAATATTCTTAACATATGGTTAATATTAATGGTTATTATATGGTTAATGGAGGATATTTATATATATATATTATGATATATACTGGTTGGTGGTATACCTACCCCTCTGAAAAATATGAGTTCGTCAGTTGGGATGATGATTATTCCCAATATGTGGGAAAATAAAAAGTGTTCCAAACCACCAACCAGTATATATATATAGAGGCTTATACAGGGTTTATTGCCTAAACACAGATATGAGCCAACTGTGATTGGTTGATGAGGAATCGAATCGAACGGGAAGCAGCCATGGTTTCTCTTGGCACTTGGCACTTGGTTTGTATATGTTTGTATCCTCTTTTGTATAGGTACTGGTTGGTGGCTGAGCCCCTGAAAGCAGTGCCCTCGAGAAATCTAACATGATGATCTGATTTGCTCGAAAACTGAACCTGAGGATTTCCAGTTGCCATGTTTGATTGCCAGAACCCAAGTGTGGTTTCTGTTGCCAAAAAAATCGCATTCGTTGCCACTCAAAGTTGGAATTGGACCAAAGTCAATTGGGCTACTCGAAAAACTGTAGTTGGCCCTAGCCGGGAACAGTCGTGACACTGAAAACCGTGAGGATGACCCCTTTGAAGTGCCTTGGGATGATCAAATATTCATGGGATCACTAAAATCATGTTGGGAAACATGTCTTTCAATTAATTCTATTGATCATTATATGTATATATCTGATATACTCTGATAAATTAAAGTTATATTGATCAATATGAAATTTTATGTATATATCTGATATACTCTGATATACATATACATATTGAATGACCTGTTGAGAAACATTAATCATATTGATCATTTGATATTCAATAGTCACCGGTGAGATTCAGACAGTCAGACAGTCTCTGTTTCCCGCTGACAGTTTCTCTCGCCGGGGAACTCATACAAATAATGCGCAGCGTTGACGATGCTCTGGCCGCAAATCCCACTTTGCCTTCGCGGCGAAGGCGAGACGGGAGAGATCTAAAGTTGGATGATTTGGGGGTACCCGGGGTACCCAACTTTTAAGAAAGACTCCACATTGATGCTTCAATGAAACATCCAAATTCCAGACTGAGAAACACACTTTTGACTTGGAGTGGGGGGTGAGTTGGACTTTTCTTTTCCCTGACTTCACGGAAAATCAGGAACTCTGCTCCAACATGCTCCAAGCAAAAACTGATCTACATGGATATGAACATGATATGAATATGAATGATCCCTGCTTTATGACTATGGACTATGGACTCTAAGATGTATAGGGTATGTGTGCCGAGGAAAAGGCGCGCACAAACAAACATGTGGAGGAGCAACATGTGGATTGTGAGTTGTTGATGATATGAGCAAGTTAAGTTATTTAAAAGATATAGATTTAATTTATAATTTAAAATTATAATGTTGATCACTGCTCACATAGAAAGGTAAAACAAAATATTGGAGAAAATAGATTGATATGTGCCTATCTATGGTTTCACAGTTTACCATTCACATATTCTATACAATCACCATGCAACCTAATGGAAAAAAACAGTTCAACAATGTAAGCCAATGATCATAAATCACTGTAAATACATACATATCCCATTATATATATATATGTATATATATATATCCGGAACATATCCCATATCACATGTGGAAAAACCATTGGGATGTTGTCTTATCGAAATATAACTAAGTATACATATCCCAAAACATGTATACATATCCTATAACATATAAATATGTCATACCATATATAAATATATCAATATAGTCGGTTTATCCCGCAACATCCATATCCAATTTACATATCCGAAATGAGATGACATGTGATATTCCATATGTTCATGTATTACATATCCCATATATTTTCAAATATCATATTTTGTTTGGCTTTTGTAACTCATCCGGAAAAAAAAACGGAAAATCGCCTTGGAACGCTGCAGTGGTAGATCTCCTGCCGAGAGCCCTTGTGGTACAAGTCAAACCAGCGCCTCTGTTTTTCGAACGGAGTGAAACGGTGCGACTTTAAGCCCTGATATCATGGGCGAATCAACCATTCTGCGGTTTCAATGGATTGTATATTATATATATATTTTTTTTAGTTTGAGGGAAAATCCACCGTTAAAACGAGGTATTTCAAATCACCAAACATTACGCCTGGCATTTAAGGGCGCGTCTAGCAAACATGGTATACCTGCCATTCCGAGGATTTAATGGTTAAAAATAAAATTATGAAACCCCTTGCTTGGATTTTGAGAGACTCCATTCTTCAACCCTAGCAATAGGCTCATGAGATTGAGGATCACCTGATTCTCATTCTGAAGCAGCCTGGATGGGTACAAGGCTCAACATTTCGTGCCCAAAATGTCTCCTAAATGGTGAGTCCTAAGTATCTAGACTTGAGCCATTTCCAGGTCTTCCAAATTCTCCCTGTCTTCTAAATCGCGCCAATATGCGCCAATCCAGGTGCTTAATTACATCACTTCCATCTGTCAACAACCATCCGTTCAATAGAATCACATCCCTCAAAGCCCTGGTGCCCCATGAATGGATCTACCTCATTGTGCCAGGCTTTATGAGGGGGAGCTAGTCATCCGCGAAGCCCTAGCCATTGCAACTTCATAAACCAAGGCCAAATGGCTGCGTCTGGTGCTCCGAAACTCTCCCAAACTCTTCAGGTACTCGTTGTCTAGTCAAATCCGGATGCTGGAATTGTTCTCTCCATAGCCTCCATGTATGGAATATCAAGGACTGCCAATTGTATTACCAATGAGCCAAATATTGGTAAATCCCCATGTTTCAGAGGGCCTTAAAGAAATCTGCCAAGCAGCTCTGTACTGGTGTCATAGGCATGGCTCGTGGTGTGGCTCACCAAATTCAAGACCTCGTGTGGCCACAAGATCAACTCTTTCGGATCCAAAGCGTGCTGGAACAACCTCCATGATTACCTTATGGTTATTGATATAACATAGCTATGGAACATGACCCATAGATGATTTTTACATGATGATCTGCCTAGTTAAAAATTGTGATTTTCCATGGCTATGGTAAATTACCAGAAGGTTATTGGTATTGGTCCATGTCAAAGGTATGTTATCCAGCAAATTGGTAGATATACCTTTTCGAGACTGTCAGGGATAGTTCATGTGGGATACAAACACCTTCTCAGGACAGATGTTGAGCACGTATTAAGGCAAATACATGAAGACTGGCCAACACAAGTGGGGATAAAATGGGGAGATCATCAGCATGCAGAGAGATATTCACCAGTGCAAAAAGTAAACTTCAAAAAATGCTGGATTTTCCCAGGTTTGACTACCTGACTGCCTGTACACACTTCTGAATGACCCTCCAGTAATTTGACATATAAATATAATTATATATATATAGACAACCCACCATGAACGTAAATCAGTTTCCACCAGAAACCCATGGTAAAAAAATATGTTTTTCCGCGACAAGAAACCGGAGAGACTAGTTGGAACCGCCAGGGATGATAGATTCACATCCACACGTAGGGGGTGATCCTCCAAGTTTGCAAGTTCTCACCGTAAATCACATAGAAAACACCTACCCTTTGGTTATGACATTCACAGTTTGCCATGGTTAAAATCACCATGTTTGAGTTCGGTAAACCATCTATTTCTATGGGCCATCTATACCATGGCTATGTTAGTCATAACCAGAGGGTATTCTTGAATCCCGTAAACTCACAAAAAACACACTGATATATCCCATTACCCTATGTTTATTGGGATCTTTATCTATATCTATTACCCATATCACACTGATAAACACCAGAGGGTATGATATAATCACAATAAACATTTGATTAAATCCCATTACCCATTGAATTTCACAAGACATCACCATTTTTAGTCATCATCCCATAGCATCCGATAAACATCACTCTTAATTCAAGGGTAATGGGATTTGAATCCCATTGAAGCCAAACTAATTAGTCATCATTACTAATCATTAATGACTAGTTAAGATTAATAAGTCTCCTCTGACTTTGTCCCCAGTTTTTTGGACAGTACTAAAGTCAATTGGGCGAGTTTAATCCGGGGTAGTCATTAAACCAACGAAAAACCACCTTTAATTGACGGGGTAGAGTTCTCTTGGTCATATCCCATTCAATCCCCCCATTCTTGTTGGGTAAATCACATTTACATGTTCCATGGCTTCTATAGTTATTAACATCCCATTAAGACACATGAAAAATCCCATGAAGTCTCATTAGATCCCAATAGAACATCAAATCACCTCCCATGAAGTCCGATTTTTTTTCAATCCAATTACTGGTTGGTGGTATGCCTACCCCTCTGAAAAATATGAAAGTCAGTTGGGATGATGAAATTCCCAGCATATGGAAAGTCATAAAATTCATGTTCCAAACCACCAACCAGCATTAAGTCTCAATCCCATTGCATCCCATTCAATCACCGTTGAATCACCATGAAACCTATCAATTTGATGCTGAGACAACTCTCTTCCCACCGCCCAGTGCCAGGAGACCATGGTGGCCATGCCACGGTGCAGCGCGGAGCCCGCCAGCATGGCGGCCGTCAGCTCACCGATCACCTGACGCGCCCAGATTGGAAGCAAAAGATGGTGATTTCCATGGGATTTCACCGAGGAAAACTAGTGATTTTCATGGGATTTCACCGAGGAAAACTGAAAACAGATGGTGATTTCCATGGGATTTAAGTATAAAAGACATGTGATGGCATGGGATTGAATGGAGATACCCTCTGGTAATTTAATTTAACACAGTTATTGAAAATTGCCATAGAAATAGTGGATTTACCCACTAAAACTTGTGATTTTCTATAGTTATGTTAGTTTACCAGAGGGTATCATGGTGATACTTTATGGACTGTATTGCGCTGATGGCTTTCCGACACCTGCCCATGGAAGTGGGGATATTTTGGTGATTTAAGCACCAAACCTGAGGGGACACGAACAATTTGATGGGGATATAAATTGGGATTCAAGAGTTGGAATTAGGCTAAGTCGACTAAGTTGGCTAATTTTGTTGAAATAACTAACTATAGGTTTATGGTGATGAAAAAACTGGAGTTAGTCTTATGTTCACCGCTTCCAGCCAGATCCTATAAAACAATGGAATATGTGTTTTCCTCAAAAATTTGTTTAAAAATGTAAACCAAAAAAGCAAGCAGAAAAAAAACAAATCAAAAAGCAAAAAAAAAACAAAAAAAACACAAAAAACAATACAAAAGCAAAGGCAAAAGGAACATATAAAAAGCAAAACTTCAAATCTCAATCTGTATTTGGTTGCAAAAGCAAATACCTGGCCTCAGGCAAGTCAGCCCTGAGAACATTCAGCTTGTGGCCGTTGTGGCCAATGCAGTTTCGTCCATCAGACATCAGAAAAATCTACGAAAGCTTGACCGAGTGAGAGAATGACCGTTGAGACGCATTGGACACCTGTGACTTTGAGGTCCCATTGGATGGGGGTCGATGATGTTCCCTGCGATGAACTTCAGAAAGCTGCTGCAGATGCTGCTCGCTTCCGCTTCATAGATTTGGTCAAGATGTTTGACCCTGACACATTGGAACCCTTGGAATGGTTTTTGACAGCATATGAGCCCCTACTGAGTACTGACTGAGATCCAGAGTTTGCAG
>Ga0126342_10008963_pt1 | contig 17921 bp, 16 predicted proteins | sample Cyp1metagenome_FD_92528 | JGI IMG/M metagenome (GOLD analysis project Ga0126342, IMG submission 92528) | Coral microbial communities from Lord Howe Island, Old Settlement Bay, Australia - Cyphastrea 1 metagenome | ecosystem: Host-associated > Invertebrates > Cnidaria > Coral ... | reverse complement strand
TCATCATCATCATCATCATCATCATCACCATCATCATCATCGTCATCGTCATCATCATCGTCATCATCATCATCATCATCATCATCATAAACATCATCATCATCATCATCATCCTCATCATCATCTTCTTCTTCGTCATCATCATCATCACCATCATCATCATCGTCATCATCATCATCATCATCATCGTCATCATCATCATCATCATCGTCATCATCATCGTCATCATCATCATCATCATCATCGTCATCATCGTCATCATCATCATCGTCGTCGTCGTCATCGTCGTCATCATCATCATCATCGTCATCATCATCATCATCGTCGTCGTCATCGTCGTCATCATCATCATCATCATCATCATCGTCATCATCATCATCATCGTCATCGTCATCATCATCATCATCATCATCGTCGTCGTCGTCGTCATCGTCATCATCATCATCATCATCATCCTCATCATCATCTTCTTCTTCGTCATCATCATCATCACCATCATCATCATCGTCATCATCATCATCATCATCGTCATCATCATCATCATCATCGTCATCATCATCGTCATCGTCATCATCATCATCCTCATCATCATCATCATCATCATCATCATCCTCATGAATGGGAAGAGTCAGAATTGTGGTAGCAACAACAATCATGCTCTACTAGTACTAGTATGTAATAGTAATCATCACCACCAGCATCGCTCCCAAATCCTCCAAAAGTGCCACCAGGTGATGGCCTTCACCAAAGCACCAGTGGCAACCTGCGAAGCAGAAACGGATGCCGCTTGAGATACATGAAGACAATTAAAGACACCTCGATGTCTGTACCACGACTCAGATAAAAAACAAATCTGCTGCTATCATGACTCAATTGGAATTCGATGTGACAAAGACCACTCTCTGCGATTCTCCTCCAACACATTTCAAACATGCCACACATTCTACAAATGCCGCAGCAGCGCTGCCTCTGAGTCACCTTGGCAATCCGAATGAAATATAATGAAACTACTCACGAAGGCTGAACAGGGAATTGCATGGTGTAAGAATTGGATGTGGTTCAGAATTGCAGTACCCCACTAGACAGGATGGATTTTCCAAAAATGACCAAAACTTTCTCAGTCCAAGCATCTTAAAATGATAATAGATACAAAGAACTGCATTCTTCAGATTGGCATCAGCGGCTTACCGGTTTACCCAGGTTGAAACATCTATATATAGACAATCTGTTCACTGCCCGACATTTTACCACCATCTCGGCAATTCAGGCTCCAACTATCCACCTGCAAGGGCTTCCAGCGCCAAATGCTGGAGGATTTTCCATGGCAAACATTGGCAAAGTCCAGGATATGACATGAGTCACATGGCAACCACCAGGCGGTCTGGCAGAGTCAGAGTCTGGCACCTGCATCTTGGGCACTCGGCCGCGCGAGGGCTACGCCTGCAAGAGAAACACGGTATCCCGAAATGGTGCCCGAAAATTGGCTTTGGGACGGTTTGGGATACCATTTGATCTCAATTTGATATCATCTACCTTTACTAGAATCATCATGGGTTGTAAAAACATAAAGGCTTACCCATGTTGTTTCACAACAAATGATGCTTCGACAGGTCCATCTGGCCCACTTGTCTCCCCCAGTGTTCCTAGGCCTCCAACATGACGTGAACGACCCGTGGTGGACCCAACGTCACGGCTACCGAAGCCGTGATGGTGAACACCAAGACACTTGAGCCATGGATCGGGGATATCGGGGGATGGGCCGACCCAAAATGGGGCCGCCAATGAGGCCACAATTCGCTATGAAATTGACCGTCCAGCCTTGAGGCTAAATTCGCTAACTTTGAGTGCACTGAGTGCATGAAGTGTTCCAACTTTGGTAGTTTGGTACAGAGACTTGGACTGATCATGAGTGTTTTAACCACAGTGCGGTCCATTCGCGGCCTGTCACCCAACACAATTGGGGTCCAAAGTTCTAAAACATCACGAAGGCAAGATCGCTCGGCTGACAAGCTGACACGGATATGTACTTGATCACTGACATAGGTGTTGCAACACCTTTCCATACTTTTGAGACATGACCACGGATGATTACAAAAAAAAGGTACATCGATCTATAGTTGGCCACCCATAGAGACCCTCAGTATCAGCAACTATCCCAGCTTCCACTGAGATATTTATTGGTCTTTTCACCTGGTCTGAAACCAGGTGCAGTTGGTTGCAAGCGAAAATGTGTCTTGTCAAACATCCTTGGTTCGCGGATTCTCTGGCTAAACCACAGAATCCAACTACTTCATCCAGGTAGATTTTGCGAAAACAAATCTGCATTTACATCAGATGTTTGCACTTTTTACCAGCGTACTTAAGGTCTGCTGTTTTATCACATGCCCGGCCCGAAGTCCATAGGATCAAAAAAGGGTTATGGCCAATCAAGGCCCCGAAAAAAGCCAGATAGTTTCAAATCCTGCAAAATCACCTGCCATGTGTGTTGGAGCCCCGATAGCCACAGCAAATCCAACTGTAAAGCTGGGTGTTTCCGGCCGCCCGTTGCGGTAGCGTCAGCACTTGCACCGCCCTGGGCACATTGGCACCAACCGTGTCACTTCGTGAAACGCACGGTGAGACGACTACATTTGGTTGAGAGATGTTGAGAGCTATTTGAGCCTGTCTGGAAATTGGATGCCCCAGAAACATTTAAGTTTCCGTTTGAAGTGTCCTTTTTCCTTTGAGATGACCAGGGGCTCCTTTGCCCAATTTCAAGTGACAAACCCTAGTGTGAGTTTATCTCAAAATCTCCAGACAATAAAAGAAGAAGTTGTTGTTGCCTTCCTCAAACCATCTGGGTCTACCACCCACCTGCTTCATGGAGATTTTGAGATGAAACCATGGAACTGGGAACCTGGGACAGCATCCTGGCATTCCCATCTTCCCCAAAGGGGAGCTAATCCAGGTGCCATACAGATTGGTCTTGGATGGTCTTGGATGGTCATGGCATCTCCACTGTCCCAAGCACTGAGTATCGCTTCAGGTGAAACGTGAAGACAAAACACTTTTTGAACCAACTCTGAAGAAATCATGTCCTGCTGTAGGCCATAGATGTACCTTTTTGAGTCGACAACTGTCCTAAAAAACGGTAACTTGCCCTGCGATTTGTTCAAGCTGCGACTGGAGTCCGGTCCGGGGACCCCAAAGGTCGCCCTTTCGCTCTCCGCTGTTCAGAGGCTTAGGCTGGGCTGGTTCTGATCTCGTTGGTGAGCCGTTACAATCAGGTAAGTCGAGATCATCATCCTAAGTGGAAAAGAACATGAAATCATGAAAGTAATATTTCAACCCAGAAACAGTTTGAGTCTTGACAGATTGATTTGTGACACAAACCATTCCAGTGGAGTACAGTAAGTTCAGCAGTTGGGAGTTGGGGTGCCAGTTCTTGAAAGGGAAGCTTGAACCACACTCGGGTCATCGTTTCCACCTCTTGGGTCACACTGACCAAAAGGTCTGGTACGTCGAGTAATGCGGGGCGAGCAAAACTATACAAAAATCAACTTGAAAAATGATATGGTTTTTTTTCTTGGATATGAACACAACTCAAAATTGAGGACTCAAAAGTTCACCGGTGTCTTTAAGCCTTTGAGCCTTTGAAGCACCAGCCCAGCACCACAGAGTTACGGGTCCATCTCCGTCAAAGGCCGCACGACCCGCTCCCACTCACTATCGTTGCTTCGCACCGCGATATCTGCAATCCTGGCACGATGCCGGTGAATGTACAATACATCCCTGTTTTTGACCATGGCCCTTCTGGATTAGAACAGCCACATCAATACAAGATGGGGCCCTAAACTTAGAAGCTGACTTGTTTTTATCCAACTGTAGATGTTTCCACCAGAAGCCCATTCGTTGGCCCAGTTTTTCAACCAACGACCCAGGTGCCTTGGTAAATTCCAGCTGCCTGCCTTATTTGGCCTTGGGAAAGCTGAAAGTCCAGTGCCCCTTTCAGCAGCAAGTTTATCATGAGTCCCACCTCATAAGATCAAGCTCTCCCATATGGGTGCCAAAAATGAATAGATTGGTCATGATCCACCTCTTACCCAGAGCAATGATTCACAGGGATCTTCCGGGATATGGCAATCGATCAAAAATCCATCATTTCTGGCTGGGAATCATGGATCTTCATACCCCATCGGTGTCGCAAAACCATCAGTTTGGGTTTGGACGAGGCTCATGTGATCTGCAACTTTCGAAATCCTTAAAAACACCGAACCTCCTTTTGCCATTAGCAGCCCTTTCATGAGTTTGAACGGGAAACGTTTGAGGGAAGAAACCCAAACCACAAAAGGAGATGGATACAAAGCAAAACCTAAAGGCTGCTTGGCATGCAATCTGCCAGTGGTTCTGAAAATTTGCAAAGCAAACAAGTTTCGTAGGCCGCCTACCCGGAGAAGCTAGAGTGTTTCAGTATGTGACTCAATTTTTGATATGAACCGGACCATATCATGCATATCAACAAGCAAAACCGGGGAGCTTCCTTTTAGGGGGATTGAACCACCCTCTGGTAATCAACCACGGTTTGCTGGAAAAATTATTTAGTTCGATCAATGTCACATTTCAATGCCCAAACTTATACGGGATTTTCCAGCCAGCCACGTTTGATCGGATGGTTATACCAAATGGGGGTTGATATGGATCGATCCATTTCCCCAACTGAACTGCTCCAAGGCACATTCGCAGCTTCACCACGCGTCGGGCAGCCGAATTCTGGGACAGCCGAAACTTCAGCGCCTGGAAACATGGGTTGTCTCAAATTGGGGGATACCCCTTGTGGCAATGTTAGTGAGAAACTGATGGGCCTTTTTTCCCTTATACATTGGATGTTTCATTGGGTGGAATCACTGAAATTTTCCTATGATTCTACAGGAAACTATCTTACCACGATGAAACATGAAGTGTGGTGCAGATGTTGACTTCATCAATCCTTGGAATTGGCATCTCAGGATATGTCATGGTACGTATGGGTCACTGACAAAGATTGCATGATGGATGAATGACGACCTGAATCATGAGCCGTTGGAAAAAAATGATCATGGCACCATGTGGGACTGGCACCATGTGGGACTGTCTCAAATTTTCGAACGTCAACATCCATGACAAAAACTATGTTTGGGAAATTTATTTTCCAAGCCAAAAATGCCATACAGTGGGGCATCAGGCATCCCCCGTTTTCAGAAAAACACGTACGTTGCTCTGGCTCGAAACCATCAAACCCTTTCCAAATTGTGGAGTTTTGCTGATGTTCATATCGGAATTCAACTGGCAGATCAATGGATGTTCACTGACTACAATATGTCATTCATGTCGTTCTTCTCCCAAGTAGTACATGGGCTCGGAAAAGATTGGGAAAGGGTTCCGTTCAGGAGAAGGAGGGCGAAAGGAGGCTTAAACCATTAACAATAACAAACCATACAGATACAGTTGCTACTGCCGGCTGCCTTTCTGGTTTCTTTCATCTTTCACGTCTTTACGCTTCAGTCGGCAAACCCCGGAAATGCTGGGAAGAGTTTGTCCTTCGAAAAAGATTGCCAAAAGTTGGGCCGGTTTCTTCACTTTTGAATGGTGGAAAATCATAGATTTGGATCCAAATGTGTTCAACAAGCAGGCGCTTCAAGCTCTTGGATGTGCGTTCATTCCTTCTTGAAGTGTTTGTTCAACCTTGTAACATGACAGCTCCAACAATCCTTCTGCTTGGACAGTCGGCATCAAAGAGGGAATCTTTCAAAATGTGGAACTGTGTCAAAGACCTTCTGGATTTGCACTTGCTCTGGGTTGCATCAGAAACCCACAGTTTTTCTGCAGCCCGAGATGTAGGAACACACGAGGCCACTGCGCGCGGGAAGTACAAAGAAAAAACAAAGCATCAAACGAGCAACAACGACAACTGCAACAACAACAACAACAACAACAACAACAACACTAGTTGGCGGTTCCTACCTATCGTCTTCAACACCCCTCCCAAAATGTTAAAACGCAACCAATCACAGCTTCTAGTGATCTCCCTATGTTGATTGAAACCTCATCCATGGCATTTGAAACTTTCGAAACCGAAACCGATCCAATTTGTTACATGTTGTGACATGATATCACCATTTCTTCCCCATCCACTGCACCTGGCGATCGACTTCCTCTTCCTCCCATGTTCGAGGATCGATGGATGGCTTCGTATTTTGGAGTCGGGTGAGTAGCGCCTTGGCCGAACGTGGGTGCCACAAAGAAATAAAAACTGAAAAGAATGCTTCTTGACATTTCTAGACTGTTTCTGGAGTTTGGGTTTTCTATCTTTCTATCTTTTTATATCTTTTTCAGAGGGCCAGGGAGAATGTCCGACTTCTTTGGGACTCAACGGTCGGCCAGAGCCACGTGTCATCACATCGGATTTGCGGGTCAACGTTCAGCAGGGGAAATAGGCCAGGACAGAAGTTGGCATGGAACCTGAAGGAATCATTGTCGATTGTCATGATTCCGTTGTATTCCTCTAATCATTATTCTATTTCTTCCATTCTTTTTTTTGCTTTTTTCGTCGTATTCTTCTTCATCTTCTTTTTGCTGTTGTTGCCGCTGTTGCTGTTTCTATGCTGAACTAAACATAAATTCTGCCATCACAAAACTAAAAACCTTTCCAGCCCTCTTTTGCTGCTTCGAGCAAACGGGTCCATGCTTAAACAATTTATGTTTTTCCTCAGCTGCAGGCTGATGACAACTTGCAGCTTCAGGTTGCTCTGACAGCTATTATGTATTGCATGAGTAAAGTGACCAAATCCTCAAATGAGGTGAAAAGTGCAAATTCTCATCTCTACAAATTCTTTTGCTCGGTCTCGGTCTCGGTCTCCATCTTCTGAGCACCACACATCAAATATAGAAATAGCAAGAAGGCCATAGTAGCCTTTAAACTGACGTCCGTCGCTGTGTAAAAGCGTTGGCATGCATAGGAGCTTGCAAAGCCCCCAAGTCCCATCAACCATACGCCAGTGTAGAATACGAACATATGTTCCTTGACTATGATGCTGTAGCCCTTCAGAGCAGGCATTGTTGTTGCCAAAAGGTGATCAGAAACAAAGCACACCTCATCCACAACCACAAGGATGTAGGAAAAACACCCCAGGGCATTCAACGTCCAACCCATCCATGGGTCGAGAACCACTGAGCCTAAAAAGCATGTCCAACAGTATGCAGCAGAGGCTGCTGACTGCGGACACAGTCGTGCCAGGACCTGCATGAATGGTTGATTGTCCACGAGAGGGTACAGATTCATAAAATTCAGCATTGGGATAGCAACAGACCAGCCAATCCAGCGAGCTGCATAGATGGGACGATAGTCATGAGCCCGCTGGTTTTGAAATCCAAGGCCACCACGAGATAGCAGGTTGTAGTAAGTGATTTCGACACCAAATTCCAGGATAACCACCCCGCAACTCACCAACGCCTGTTCTCTGGGCTTGTTGGAACATCCCTCTGCTATGCCGAAGACACACACCAAAAGAAGTGGGAAAATCAAAATCTTCCTGGCGAGCTCAAAGAGCTCCATCTCATCTTCATTGATATCTTGGTATCTTGGGCCAATGGTGCAACAGCAATGCACAAAAATGCACATCACGACTTGGAACTTCACCACTGCCCAGCACCACTGCGCTGTGGGTGGCCACAAGCGTGTCGAAGCTAAGAACTTCTTCATGGCTACATCTCATGGAGCCAAAAACACCAACTGCGATCAACAGAAATCGCACTGTAATGACAAATGACATGAATATAATTCTGGTTGGTGGTTTCAACCCTCTGAAAAATATGAAAGTCAGTTGGGATGATGAAATTCCCAACTGAATGGAAGAATAAAAAATGTTCCAAACCACCAACCAGAATTGCAGTGCAACATATGGTAAGTCCAATACAGTACCATAAACCCTGGAATACTTCCCCAACTTTACCACTTAGATAGTATTGCGAACCATACCCCAAAACGGGTTTATTGTCATTTCTCATTGTTATTGGTTCTTAGTTTTACCATTCCATTCGCACCATTCTATTCCAAAAGAACAACTTAAAAGGTGACGAGTATATGAGCATACATACTCCCAGCATTACAAATGAAGTTTTTTAGATGAATCTAGCCTACAAATGAATACATTTTATGAAAAACACCAGCCATGTTTGGACCTCCTCCAACCTCCAAGCACTGGGCGCCCCTGACGTGGTTCTCCGCGGCGATCCGTTCCGCCTCGCGACGTTGGGATTCGCCGTGCAGGCCTCGGATGGCACCGTGGAAAACTATGGTTGGGGATCCTCCCTAATATGGCTGTATGGCTGCAATATGGTTGAAACCAAAAAAAACATAATAATAAAAAAACATAATAATAATGATAATGATAACAATAATAATAAGAATGATAATAGTAATAATAGTACTAATAAGAATAGTACTAACAATAAGAATAGTAGTAATAATAATAATTAACTACAGAAATGGTTGGAGAACATTGGGAGAATTGGGAGTGTAGGCGGTAAACCCTGGAGGTTTCACCAACAAAACCCGGGGGATAACAGCAACCTTTGGTTGGTTCAGTCACATTTTTGGACGGTTGATCATTGGTGATATATCATGATATATCATGATTAATATCCCTGTGACATCTCAATATGTCTCAATATTGCTGGTAAACAACCTCCTGTTTTGCAGGAACGGTTCCAATGTTCTGCGAGAAAGATATAAGGCGGCTTTGGTGTGGTACAATTCAACATCATTTACCGCGGATGGTTGATGAAAAATGAGGAAAATTTTGCAACTAGTCACCCAAAAAGTGAATGTGCTTCGAAACTTCTCAAGTGGTATCAATAATCACCCGAACAGTAAGTTCTGAGCCCTACTCAGCTGGAATTGTCTTTTCTTCGGGCTGTTGGAGTGCCGCAAAGTGCAAAGGCATGATTTTTCCACATGTTTCGCTTGTTGTTTGAACCTTGGCTCCACTGGAGAGTGATTTTTTTCAGTACTCACTTGGGTTTTCAAAATTTGGAACCACATTCCATCCCATGGTATGAAAGTTTAAAACCTCATGTTCTCCATATTGTATGGCCATAAAATGGTGTCTCAAGATTTCGAAGAAAAAAGTTCGTGGGCCCAGGCCCTCAATCGCCACCTGTCAAACGATCTCAGATAACTGTTGGGCAAACCCAAAACTGAGCCACTAAGATCCAAACTGCGAGGTCTAGTCGTGCTACTGTTCATGGCATCCGCCAACTGCCGCATCCAGGTGTGGGGCGCAACAGATGGGCCATGGGTTTCCAACTTGTCTAGGGTTCTAAATTGGGGACCCCAAAAATCACCCAAATTCGTCATTTTTCGGTATTTTAATGTATTTTAGGTAAGGAATCCCGCCTTGGTTTGGCAGGTTCCCAATTTTGAGAAACACACAAAAGGGAAGTAGAACTAAGTCCAGATCTGTGCCCTCCCTGCCAACCTTGGTTTGACATGTCACATGAAAGATTCTGCAGACTCGCTTCCGCAATGCCACATGTCGAGAAACGCAGTGACATTCACATACCAAACATTCAATCCACCTGGATATGTGTATATATATATATGTATGTGTATATATAAACATATGTTATATGTATGTGTATATATATATGTATATATATATATATGTATGTTCATACTTGAAATTCTTGGCCTGAAAGGAAGATGTTTGGGATGTCATGAGTGGTGGAGTGGTTCATGGCCCCCCACATCTGGGTACGGATTCAACCCTGCTTTTGGCATCAAACTAGCTGGCACGGATATTTTTCATCTCCAATGGTCCCATGACCCATCCCCTATACCATCTCCGCACCTGAGAGGGTTTCGTATCAATGTTCAGCATCTTCTGAAGCAAGATGCGATTCTCCAGCTGCAGGCCACGGTTGCGCTCTGGATGGTGCGGTACTACATGGACCAACTTCACCGAGACAGCAGTTGTGTACGGCTATGGAGCAACTCCTTGGAATTTCCTGGTTTTCAAATGAAAAGAACTGGGTGTGATGATGCATGTCCCCCCATTCACATGGGTAGGTGTTGACCCGTCACGTGTGAGCCTCCCGGGCTTCAACTGGCATAGTTGAATTCTGTCGGAATTCGTCGCACCGTTAACAAAAAGGTGAAAACCCAACCTCCACATGAAACAATAAAAACGATTACCGTGGCAATTCAGGAAACCAAAGTTGATTTCCCTGAAAAAATGAACATTGAGCAATGTTCTCACATTGAATCCTCTTGATGCTTCTACTACAGTCTCATGTCGGGCCCTTTACCTGGATCTCGGCCGCTCGATCCTGCGGCGGGGGTGGATTCGATGGCGAAGCTTTGGCACCAAAGAAATAGCTGGGTAAAAAAAACTGAAATATCTCGGATTATCTCGGTATCTATAGATCTTAAGTATGCATAAATATGTCAACATTTATGGCTCAAGATTCACACCTTGACCTATGTACCCCATATTTTTTTGGTGGTCGAATAGGGCAATCGACTCAATTCAACTTTTACTGAGCTATGCAGTTGGGCTATGGTTCTGAGGCACAAACATCAGGTTTTCCAAATTGAATAGAGAAACTTCAAAAAATGTCTGTAGCCAGACACTATCCTTGGAAGCCTGTCAACAATGACCCATTTTGTAACCAAATCAAACACTTTGTTGCTATGGCATTGCACCAAAGTCAGGCCGCATGGCCGCTCGAAGTCTAGCTGGCTATGGCTCGAATTCTTGGTACCCATAAGGCGCTCGTCTAGCTGGGAAATGCGATTACATCATATTGTCGCTATAAATCTATGTTCATCCCCCAATCTATATGGAACAATATGGAACAATCATGGGTTTTGACTTTGACCCATCCCCAACTGCATCTGCGCAGGGAGATGCTGTGACAGCATGAGAGGCGCAGCTTCCAGCGACCCGAAGAGCCTCTTGGAGTTTCCGAGTCTTCAACTTGGACCGAAGATGTGTATGCTCTTTGGGCTGTGTCGCATCTACCTCAGGATGGAGCTCCTATCTTTCATCATGGGACGTTGCTTTGTTTGTAGAGGTATCATCATTTAATTCCATTAAGTTCCAACCTGTCACTCAATTTTGCAAAGACTTTCGAAATATAATCCACAACTGTGATTTGAGAAATGCCCAAGCCTACCAGGCTTCCTCATTGGGATGTAGGTCACAACCTATAACTTCTTGGTCCCGCAACAGCCCATGAAGTTTCTGGCAAAACTCTCAAATCACAGGACCTTTCGATATGTTCAAATCATCCAATTCTCTAGGACGCTCCAAACATAGACCGGCTAGCAAAAAAAACATAAAACTATCCATTTACTATAGAAAGTTGTAAGTTTCCAGTCAGTCATGTTAGGTTATGTTTTTTGTCGAAAATTGGATGCTTTGATCCCAAGCCCTTCGTGCCAAATGACTTGGCCCCTGGTGCTCTCCAACGCTTGGAGGTGCTTTTCATGGCCTGCAAGAGGCTTCGGAGAGCATGGAATCCCCAGCTTTTCACGTCAAACATCTAGATTCTAGATCATTGTGTTGTTGTCATGTTCATCCCCACTATCTTGAAAATCATCAGTGTTGACTTTTGACCCATCCCCAAATGAAGGCCACATTACACTCGAAGTTAACCAATAAATTAAAGCATGCCCTCCAGTATCCCAGTCAACATGAAACCCAGTACTGATAGATCTGATAGATCTGATAGATAATGGTGAAGTGATAGGTTTTCCATAGCCAGCTGTACCCAGTGAGGTGAGGCACGGCGCAGCTCGGTCCGCTCCGCCACCAAGCGATTGCAGGTGGACCTTCAATGGCGAGTTCGTCGTTTGGAATTTGTGAAGAACGATCCAATTTTGGGGGCTGATAATTTTGAACCACCAAAAGGTGTCCTCTAAACTTTTGCGTTGTTACACGAATCTTAGATGCCCTGCAAATAAAGTTACTTTTTCGCCCGCAAAGAAAGATCCTTTTTCCAGGTATTAGATTCCACCCTCTGTAGCCAAACCTTCACCTGTTATATAAGCTACCTAACAAAGTTGACCCTCTTTGGGGCTGTGTGACCCTGTATGGACTGGAGATAGAGTGCCATGGTGAGGTTGGATTCCCATCCAATGCCAGAGTCTTTTCCATGGAATTGAACCGTCGATATCAGGATATGCAGCAGGGGATCGAACCACTGTAGGCATGGTTGAAATTCTTCCTAACCGTTCCAAAGGTTGAGGTGGGGTTGCACAGCACACGGGGGATGTGGAGTCTGGAGTCTTTGTGAGTGGAGTAGAAGACTATAAGCTCTTACAATCAACAGCGATGAAGGTAAGAAAAATTCTGGAATATCTCAAGCATCAATTAACCCAGCTTTGCAACCCAACAGCAGGTTCCAAGGTTCCAGGGTTCCAGGGTTCCAGCGTTGCGGTTCCGTTCCGGTTTGTGGGCTCGGCAAAGTGCTGTTGGAAATAATCGACAAGTCATGGGAGTAATGATTACCTCCAATGTTCCCGTTGGTTTTGGGATAATGGATGATAATGCTCATAATCATTCCGGAAGATTCCATTCGGCTCTTGGGCAAAAGCAGATGAAGGGATACTAAGGGCTCATGCAAGGTGCAAAATCACTGCATCCTTCAGGCGACCAACCAGCAGCATCTCACACCATCCCTCGAAAAGGGCAACCCCACATGTTCCATAAGTTGCCCTTGAACTTCGGCATCGCCTGGCACAGTGGCACAGCATCCCCCGGCCGCACAGGCCGCACAGGTCAATTCCTCACCAAGAATCCAAACACACGATTGATCTTTCCCTACGCCGAAAAGGAAATAATGTTTACTTTAGTAAATTTAGATATTTTAAGTTAGGTATTTATAATAGTCCCGCATTCATAGGAAAAATAAACTTACCAGAGCATGCACCCTAATCATCCATGTGGGGACGATGCACATGGGGGTCGTGTCGCATTCTCCAAGATTGAGATGGAAACTACAGTTAAGTCATTTTGCCAACTGATTTATCTTGCCCGGTAGTCATGTCACCGAAAAAATGGTATCTGTGTATGGCAGATTGAAGAAACGAATGAATGAACATGCCTAAATACGTATGTATGTCTTGCATATGTGTATATATAATATATACTCAGGTATATGTCATCCCGTGTTCAATAGAGTACACCCAATGACAAACAACATTTGCTCATTGTTTTCCGCATGCAATATGTGTATATATATATATATACATATTATACATATATAATTACATCATATATGCATTATATATATACAGTATATATACATACACGCACACATCTTATATAGTTATAAGTTATAATGTCAGAGTTATGTAAGAGTTACTCAACTGTAGTAATTATACATGATAATTACTTATATGTTGATATGTTTAATATGTTTCACAATCGTCAAGCTGAGGCTCCGGCTTTCAGGTCGCGACCCCAAGGCCAGCAACCCGCGCTTCACCCTCCCTGGAGCCCTTCGAGCCCTGCAGCCACCAAATGGCCATTTAATGTGGATGAGAATGGCCTCATTTATGTAACGCTTATGATCCATTTATGTAACATTTGTTATACCATTACATGGCCATGCAACATTTATGTACTCTGAAAATGGGGATGATAATTGATGTAACTCTTAACTAAAACCACTTGCAGTGATGACCCATTTTCAGATTCACCCCAGCGAAAAACAAACATCAACTGATTGGTGGTTGAGCCGAACCCTATAGATGAAAGTCATTGGAGATCATCGAATTGGCTAACTTTGAGCATCAGAGACTTCCAGTGACTGGACCCCGAAATCTCCGCAGAGATGATCTGCTGCGGGTCCATGGCCAATCATCAAACTATGTGTGGCAAAGCAGCGTGACATATCGGTAGAGCTGAAGAGCCGTAGGTGTCCCTCAAATTGCCTGGTTCAAACATACTAAGAATGACCAAAATCTGTAGTCCCCTGGCCCCAAAGTGTTGACCCTGTATGTCGCAGGATGCCCAGGCACGTCGTATCACACTTTTTGGACCCAGCGCAAGGGACCCAGGTTGCAGCCACTCACCAACATTTCGGTTGGTAAAAACAACCAGTATTGGTTTTCCAGCTGCCGGTCCTTTGTTCCCAGTTTTCAGGGCAGGCTTTGGAGCCCTCACCGGAGATTCGGCTATCAGACCCAGTGAAAATACAATGCAGGGGGCCAATGGAGGCAAGACATGGATGTGTGAGGATTCAGGATACCTTGAGATTATGTTTTAAAGAAAACAACGAAAATCCCCAACCCAATTTTTACATTTTTTATGGGATTCCCTTCAAATATCTTCAATATCTTCAAATGGAAACTTGGTGCTGAGTATGTGCTGGGGACCTTTAGCACATCTACAAAAGCAACCACCTATGTCATCATGTCGCACCACCGTCTTCGGTGCCTTTGCCATTGATGAGGTTGCGTTTGACACCTGTGAATTTGGTCTCAACATGTCTCAACCGACTCAACCACTGCATTGTTGCGCTTCACATGAAGCGGCGAAGCGGATTGAAACAGGACGTCTTTGACTCCGCATGGAGTTGCCTGTGGAGTTGCGATAGCATGGCCTGGGAAGCGGTGAAATGGCGCAATGAAGCTGAAAGGGTCTGAAAATTCAGAAAAAACAAGTCTTAAAATGTCTTAAATCTTAAAATCTAATAAAATCTAGATAGATCCAAGATTTTCTCTTGTCTAAGAACCATTGGGGGCTCCATCCACATCGAACTCACATCTACGAACTCTACAACTCTGGAGGTTGGAGAAGTCAGTCAACAAATCTCCAGGGGGAAATGTCAGATGTTGCCACATGTTTCCAAGCCCGCAAAATCCCACTATTGGAAAGTGGTAAAAGAGCGACCTACCTTCAGAGTCCAACCTGAGGAGCGCAGGAATGCTGATGGGAGTCATCTATTCCCTTTTGGGGTTCCTTTATGCAAAGGTCAGGCCGGTGAACCTCCAATGGGTGGTTGACTAACGGTTGGCTACAAGCAAATCTATGTGAATCTTCACCATCTCTATACTGGAGGGGTCATGGCAGGGGGGAAGCATTTTCACGGCCATGAACAACAGGTTGTCTATAGTCGGTCATGACCCCGGGCAAAAACAATGGCACGTCACTCGCGCTGCTGTGACAACTTTCAACTTTTTCACACGCATCTTTGTCGCCCAAAGGTCCTTTTCAAAACAAGGTTGTTTGAAAAAAAACACCGAAGAAACACATACAGTGTGTATTGCTTCACACTACATGAGTGTGGCTCAACCCACACACCCACAATCAAGTGCAACTCTGCAAAGTAAATTGATATCAAAGGTGATGGTTGAATCAGCCCCGAAAGTGGCGTCCCCCGCTCACCTTGAAAGGGTCGGTCGATTTTCGTTGCAGCTCACGAGAACATGCTCGTGTCCGTTAAACACATTCAACATGACACGCCGGGGTCAAGCTTTCAAATCATCGATTCGCAGATCTGTATCATTCCTTACTCTGGCACCATGAACATCGAGGTCACTTTCAGCCAAAACATATTCTTTAATAGTTCGATGGGCTTACAACCCAACATGTCAAGGTAAAAAATGGCTTGGAGAGCCCGTACGAAACAGTGGACCTTTGCATCCGTTGCTCGTATGTTTTGAGCTACTTTTGCGTGTGCTTTTACAGCAAGGCATACGTTCCAAAAGGACTGCATATTTCAAAGGAGTGAGAAATTGCTTGGGGAGTATATATATATACATGTTTCGCTTAGTTTCGAGAAACCTTTTTGGAATTGTATTTGTGTTTCTTTTGACGGTATTTGCAGAAAAGAAGCCAACGGCAAGGCAAAAGTAGAGGCATCTAAAGGAGAGAAGCAGAAACGGCCAAATAGTGATCAAGTGAAATTCAAATGCAAGAGAACGGCCCTCCCTTTCAAGATGGCCGGCAATGTGCACCATTAAAAGTTGTGGAACTATGGAAACACAAAACTATAGTTCGAGGGCAGACCCCTGTACCCCCAGCAAAACCTCAACAACAACAACAAGTCAGTGGTGTGAATATTGCAAAATCATTCCCTGAAGTACCAACCCGATTCAAAAATGTTTATGGCCGTGGGTCAAGGAAAAGGCCTTGGCTTCATCCACCCAGCGCACGTTGTCCAAAACTAACAGGCCATCCATGTTCACCACTCCACCCTGCGGAGTCGGATGGAAGCATTTCCGCTCGCGCACGCGGTTCCAATCCTCCACACTTGGGCCGAAGTCGGTACCATTTTGGCGGAAGTGCTCCATAAGGCCTGGGTGTCAAGGAGAAAAACGATATGTTGGAGATGTGCGTAATTAGTCAGGATGATGATTGGGATGATGTTTTGGATAGGGATGGTTCTGGAACGTTAATTATGGATATGGTTGAGGTTGGGATAAGAGTTCACACACTCACCTGGCCGAACACTTTCCAAAATGCTTGGCATCCGAAGGCAATCCTCACAACATCCAGCAACTGGGGGCATCCAGCAACAGCCCCCAGGGCTGCTGGTCATTTCACCAAACAGCACCCTGATGATACTAAAATGATCGGATGTTGAAAATGGTTGAATATTCAAGTCTTGGGTGCTTGGTTGGGACCAGAGAGGATTAAGGCGATTAACCGGCAATGTGATCGACAATGACTTGCACTCGCTGTAGCTGTATAATTCAGCCGAATAAAATGCAGCTGGATCAATCAGGCAAAATCGACAAGAAACTACGGTTTTCTTCCCAAATATAGGGGTTAAATCGTAAATGTTCCTATCATCCAGATTGCACGGGCTTCCAAACAAATTTATCCAACACAAGGATCACTCCTGTGAGTAACCATAGACTTCGGGATAAACGTTGGTTGGCACGGCCACAATCAAATCGCAATCAAGGGCTTGTATGTGCGGATAAGGCCTGCAAAAGCTAAAAAGGCGTGCTGGGTCATGATTTACTTGATACAAGGAAGCTTAGTCGTCAAACTTCCGACAATGTGGACAGATGGAAAAGCAAAGGTGGGAAGAATCAGACAAGAGAAAAGAATAAGAAAGAAGATCAGAGAAGAGAAAGAGTTAGAAGAAAGAGGATGCAGGCGCACGAAAAGTTAAAAAAAATCGCGACACCGTGTGTTTTTCCAATGAGGAGGGTCGAAAAGTAGGCTCGCTAAAGCGGCGGGTGCAGAGCCATTGGGGCAGATGAGAGATCAAAAAAGAGCACGCCGCTGTGGCGGGAAGCGCGTTTCCAAGTCAAAATTCTAAAAAAAACACCATTATCGGAGCACTTTTGGAAGCTGAGATGATCAAAAAGCGCACGCCGACACAGAGAGAAGGTGACAGAGAGAGAGTTAGAGAGAGAGAGACTCAGAGCCTCAACCATTTTTCGATCCATCAGATCATCAGTGGGTTCGCTCTACGATGTATCACAAAAACCTCGCCTCTCCCATAGTTTCCTATCTTTGAAACTTCTGCCACCGCCTTGTGCGGTACTACTGACTGGTAGATATGAAAAAATAATATGTCAATGCGTGTACATATATATATATATACATATATATATACAATATATATATATACAATATATATATACAATATATATACAATATATATATATATACAATATATATATATACAATATATATATACATACAGTTCGTATACAGTCAACCATAGTACGGTTCGCATTGTATGCGTGCCTGGAAAATACACATCTTTATATATATATATATATTGTATATATATTGTATATATATATTGTATACATATATATATATATATTGTATATATATTGTATATATATACTGTATATATATATTGTATATATATTGTATATATATATATTGTATATATATATTGTGTATATATATTGTATATATATATAT
>Ga0126342_10008962_pt1 | contig 17921 bp, 20 predicted proteins | sample Cyp1metagenome_FD_92528 | JGI IMG/M metagenome (GOLD analysis project Ga0126342, IMG submission 92528) | Coral microbial communities from Lord Howe Island, Old Settlement Bay, Australia - Cyphastrea 1 metagenome | ecosystem: Host-associated > Invertebrates > Cnidaria > Coral ... | reverse complement strand
CTCCGCATCCTTGTCTCCTCTGGGATCAAACAATGACAAGGTTTCATTCATAGGGATCATTTGTGTGGTTGCTCTCTCTGTCTCTCTCTCTCTCTATCTATCTATCTATCTATCTATCTATCTTATCTATCTAATCTAATCTAATCTAATCTAATCTAATCTAATCTAATCTAATCTAATCTAATCTAATCTATCTATCTATCTATCTATCTATGTTGCCATGTAACACAAAGGGTGGTTTCGAGGAAAGCGCCACACATATTTATCACAGGTTGAAGGGGTTGAGTCGTGGGGTGCAAGTCCAAGCTTCTCTTCGTGCAGGAGAAATGATACAGGCTCAGGAGGCAGCTGCAGCTGCGCGCGCCAAAAATGTTTGCCTCTCCTTGCGAGCATTGGAAAGTGATGGAGAGTCGAAGTGCTGCAACTTCACAAACCTTTTGCAATGCCTCAGTTCTTTTGTAGAAAGTGCGGCCAGAACATGCTTATTTTCAAGAAGGAATATTACCATTGATTTTTGGAGGGCATAGTGTGAATTGTTGTATATAGCATTATATGGCTATATGGCAACTTTACGGCCAGTGTACATGTGGTGCCATGAGAAACGAATCAAGTGAAAGAGCTTGCACACCATCTACGCTACATATTCAGCGTTACTTGTTGATCTTACACTACAACGTTGAGAGATTTCAAAACCAAAAAGCATAGCCCATCCGAAGGCTCTTCCTGGTCAGAAATCCATTTGCCTTAGCCGGCTTTGGCTCAAAGCGCATGAGAGATTCGTCCTTAGAATTAGAATGCTGTGAACATGTGAAACATTTAACTTCTATTGCATGCATCAACAATTGACTCCGTAAAAATTAGGCAGACCAATATGTAATATGTTCGAATAGTTAGTTGGTTGCCGCTGGAATTGCCGCTTGAGGTTACTAGGCTTTTCAAGCCCACCAGTATGAAAAAGATTAAGAGGTTTGGGACTGCATGCATTGAGCTTGGCACTCACAGATTAGGTCACGAAGAGGGCTGTAATGTGCATGAATCTGCCAAAAGTATCCAAAAGTGTCATACAGATGTGGGTTCTTTGGTCTCCCCTGCATCGTGGAAGCTGGTGTCCAGCCTGGTGCCTAGATTAGATGTCAAGGTGGCCGCCAAGCGGCCGCCAGAACTGAAGGCAAGTAAGTCAGTTGCAGAGATGGGCTGAGAAGGTTACCGAAGACAAAACCGATCAAAACCGCAACGGTCACTCGATATGATTTCGGTATCCTTCAGTCACTTGGTATCACTGGGTCACCTCAAGTTTCAACGCCTTGTTGATCCTAGCAATTCGCGCAAGGTCCGGTGATGGTGCCCAACAAAGTCAGATGGTGGTCCCGGCCAATGCTCTTGCATCTTCATGGATGTTCAAGCTCTATTTTTCAGTACGTCATGCACATCCGTTCGCGTAGCGGGATGCCTTGCCCTTATTAAACGTAAATACATTCGTGCCATTTCGTGTCTACATGTATAGAGTATGTGTCTCTTTGTTTTCCTGTTTCCTTCTTGTTTGTCTCTTTTGCTTTTGCCGCGAAGAAGGGCTTCCTCCCGAACTATTTGCGTGTTCGCAGGATGTGCTTGCTTTACTTGCCAAACCGGAAGGTTCAATCTGCTGCCTTCCTGCTCAAGGCTTTAGGGGACACCTTGAGGCGGATTGTTAGGAGAGCTTCTTGCAGCCTCCTTCCGCCTTGGGGCTTGCTGACCATGGCGCCCTATGATGCAAGTGAGGACCTGGTGTTGCACCGTGGTGCAGCATGTTGTGATTGTCGTGGCACCATTGCACATCCCCTTTTGTGGATCCCTCACTTCATCCGGAACAGACACCTCCCTTTTGGTCTGCAGAGTTTGTGAGTTGTGGCTTCTGTTTCCTCTTCTGTGCTGTTCAGAGGAAGTGGCTCCACCCTTCCAAACAATGTACTTTTCTGATGAGCACCTCGGATGTCTATTTGCTGACTGGATGCTGGCAAGCGCAGTCCCTGCGAACTGGAGTCCCAAGTTTATTTTCCCAACACGTTCTTCCCATAATGCAAATCATATAACTGTGCATGATGTAGTACCTTGTGCGGCGACAGCAATGTTGCATTGAAGGCAGACGGTCTGCGACGATTGTAGGTGATTCTGCACATCGCCATTTTCAGCCTAGCAGATGCAGATGGGTCGTAAGCTGCAACACTTTGATCCCTCCCATGGGCACCGAGGTTCATGATAAAGTACCAGCCTTTGGCACAGGCCAAGCAAAGGCCTGGAGTGCAGAGACAGCCCGTTCCGCTTTGAGAAGGCCCTTGGAAATTGCTGAGCCAACTTGAGTTGATTGTTCCAATTTGTTCCAGGCTCCGAGAAGACGCAAATGATGCAGAAGCTCAAAAAGTGTATGACGAGCACTTTCCACTCTACAAGCCCCACGGCCGAGAACTGCATCAGCATGTGGATAGCTTGCGCTGTGACTAGGGATGGTGATCTAAGTATATCTAAGTAGTGCTTAGAAACTGATCGGATACGTAGCTAACGTATGTGTGTGCATATGTGGGCATGGATTCTGGATGATAGAGCTGGTTATCACACTGCAGAGTTCCTCTCCTTGCTTTGAGGAACTATGACTGGTGCAGTTCTTGGGATGGTAAGCAGTATGACCTGGTCTTCTACGGGGTGTCTGGATACACAGGCTATTTGATGCCAAGCAGCAGTACAAGATAGTACAAGCTGCAAGACGCAGGGGCACAGTGTTTGTATTTCCAAATTGCACGTGTTGATTGACAGAAAAAGTTTGGATGAACATGTCGCAACACTCGGATGATGAGAAGATGCAGCTGGTTGCAAGGCTGCATGCTGCCATGACTGCGCAATGCACGTGCTTTAAGGATGATGGAGTATCTCAAACGCGTCTCTTTGAAGCGAACGCCGGAGAGCTTCACCTTTGCGTTTGCAGGGCGAACGCCCTCAAGGGTACAGGAACTACGGGATCGTGAGTTCGCCGGCACCATCTACGAGGAGTGAGATCCCATGCAATCACTGTCGATCCCATTCATTCCTGCGTTTTGAGTGCGCACTCGGGTGGATCGAGGCCTTGTATATGTGCTTCGACCGTAGTCTCCTAGAGTCTTCCAGATGCCATTGCAGGACACCCCTGTCATGCAAATGTCTTATGACGACCCTTACTCCATTATAGACCTCGTGAAGAGTGCCAAGTGCATTATCAACGTAGCTGGTCCCTACATGCTCACCCAGGGCGAGCTTATGCAGCTCGACTTGTTTGGATGCATTCGAGACATGCTGAGCACAATGGATTAACCAGAAAAGAATCACTTTCCAACTCGGTAGACCTGCATGCGAAGTCTTGCGTTAGATTTGCAGTGCTGCCCGCTGCCCTTTCTAAGGATAGATTGCTGCATTACTCGAGGTGTCCACTACTGTGACATCAGCGGAGAGATCCCTTGGTCCCGGCGGATCACTCCACTGCATCGAGACTTGCGCAGAAAAGAAAGGATCCCCTCACATCCCCTCCCATCGTTACCAGGATTTATGGAGTATCTTGGAGCAACGCCAGTTGGGCTTTAGCATCTTGTAGTCATTGTAGTCATTGTAGTCATTGTAGTCATTCTTGTAGCATGTTGTAGGCCTTGTTCTCAGCCTAAGGACATGCGCAGCGCAGCGGTGCCTTCATCATTCCAAGCGCAGCTTCTGCTGGTGGCTTTCCAGATCTTTGCACCTTTCTCTGTGCCAAGAAGGCATGTCCCAAAGATGGGTGACGAGTCGGTGACGAGCAGACAATGTTTCTTTGAGAGCTACATAGAGCTCCTTTTCATATCTAGACTTCTCAAGACACATTTAATGACATTTGAACTCGCCAGCTGTGGAGGCACGAGAGGACTATGGCGAGGATCTGCGAAAAGCTATTTGCTATGTCAATGGAGGCGGTGCCATTGCCACAGCATCTGGCGGCACGTTACTTGGATGAACAGGGCCTTGATATTGCTGATGCTTAGGAATCGCGTCCGGTTCAACATATCAAACTTGGGACATGGGGATGTCTAGTAAGTACCCCCAGTCAATCAGCAGAGCACCCGCGATACCCGTGCTTTTTGAATGTTCAAGCGTGCCTCGTTTGTGACCTTTCCAGTTGATGTTTGAGGCTAAAAACCCGAGCCACGATGGCTGCTGGTGGTGATGAGACCCGGAAAATGATGGGAGATCCTTACGCCCTCGGCGGCTTTGTTCCAGACCGGGACCGACATGGCATTAAGCGTTTTGGCGGAAGCCTAGAGGCCTAAGGTCCTAGAGATATCGTCACTGACTACGGTTTCGGCGATTCCCCAGCCGCATGCATTGCTTTTTGTTCTCCAACAGTCATAGCTGCCAATAGATCCAATAGTACCCCATGGATTCTCAATGAAGCCTTGAAATAGAGAGAGAAGAACATATAGCATAAGACAGGGCTGCAGTGGGTCGCTGTATCGCTTGCAACCGCGGCAAATTTGCATCGCTTACATCCGCGTGATTTGTATCGCTCGCGCTGCCATCATGGCTCTGGGTCAGGATCATGTCTAATGATCATTGTCCAAGTCATGATTGCCATTGCCATCATTCTACCAGTGTACTTCCTTTGTGAAGCAGTGAAGCACAGGAACTCTCAAGGTGTTGTACCTGTGTACTTCCTGTGTTAAACACAGACACCCGTTGTCGTCGAGTACCTGCTTCTTACGCCCTAAACATAAATTTGTCGCATCCCCTGGAAAGGAGTGCTGGTGCAAGTGAGTCGAATCTATCGGGTGTGAGTCTGTAGCCGCTGCAGCGTGTGTTGGTCATTGGTCCTCAACATCGAACCGCTGTATCACACAGATTGTAAAGAGTGCGCGTTGCCAACACATTTCTCGCCTTTCTGCCACACATGTTATGCTTTGGCTCAGGTATTGTAACATTGAATTTGGAACCGGAAAAGTGACTACCAAAGTACGCGCAGAAGACTTGGATGCCAACATGTCAAAGATCTCAGCTCCTTGGTCATGAGTCAGTCGTACTGCCTGTTTCGATCTGTTTTGATGAGGGCTGAACTAATGATGGGGTGCTGCAGGAAGACAAACACTTGGGCATTTGGCGCGGTCCTAATGTGTGCCCTTCCCTGCATTTGTGGCCAGCAACAGATGTCTTTGCAACTGCCTATGAAAGTCATCCATCAAGAAATCATGGTTCGCTGATAATTGATTTCCACTTTCAATTTAATCTGTGTAACGGTTTCTCCCTTACAGGTACTCATATTTTGATACTCGTATCGTGCGGCGGTCCAATATGCTCTTGGCCGACATGGGTGGAAAGCCATACGGCAAGAGTTTGAACTTTCTGCAGTTCTCAGTGCTACCAACCGATACTTGGCCGGCAATTTGTTCATAACATACTGTACTTGATTATATATATAATATATATATATACGTATATGCATACTTCAGCTTGCTGTTACCACTGTTGTTGGTTGATTCTTCAGCCCTTGCTTTGCCTGGAGATGAGGAAATGCTGCTGCAACAAAAGGGCGGTGGCGGTGGTGCCGGTGGCGGCATCGGCGGTGGTGCCGGTGGTGGAGGTGGTGGTGGCAGTGTCGAGGCCGAGAGAAAAGCCCTTGAGGCCAAAGGCTGGGCACAAGCTCCGCAGCACAAGTGGATGAGCTGATTTTCTGACCATCCTGTAGTACTGTAGCCGCTTAGCCAAGAAAGAGATGGGAAGAGATAAACATGAAACGATCTACCGTACCTCCTGGATCAAGAGGGACCACTGTGCTTCCGAAGTTTTTGTGCAGGTGTGTATTACAAAGCCGGCGAGGGCCCCCCACTTGAAGAGTCCCTCTGCTTCAAAGAAGTCCTTAGCCATTTTTTGGAGTAGCAGGCTTGCGATGCTTGCAACTTTGGCAGGTTATGCGTGGGAAACCGATACCCGAGAAACTAAGATTAACCTTCCTGTTAAGAAATGGTCAAGCTTCCATCATGTCATCAAAAGAGCGGGAGTCTCGCAGGAGGGAATGAGTAGCCCACACTGTGACCCAAGAGCCAGAGGGCCTAAGAGATCCTAAGAGTATCCAACGGGCCATTTGCAGACATTTCCTAGCTCGTATAGCCCGCTATCAATGACTTGTCAGATAAATTTGGAGCGTCGTGATAAAGAACGGGAGAAAGAACACGCTTCTTGATCAGAAGTTCTAAAGATTTCTAAAGTTTTATGTCCCTTTTGGATGTGGTTCCACCTCCTTTAGGTTGGATGATGCCTGGAGTGCTTGGTTCTTGTGGTCGCAGACAGACAAGGGCCATGAGGCTTTGATCTAGGTTGTGTTGACAGGAACTCTGCTGCAAGAATCTGTGTCACAAGCCATGCAACTGCTCGTCACGTGTGATTAATTACTTTTTGGGAAATATGTGATACGACATGATGATAGTACATACATATATGTTTATGTTTTATTTATATTTATATGCATATAATTATATATATGCACGTACGTACAGTGCATTTGTATATACTTAGATGCACATTTCACCGACTGTAGTGTTGCTCCGCTGTGTCACCAGATCAAGTGCGACTTCATTGGACGCGACGGCTACTTCGAGACAGCGCGAATTGCAGTGGAGACGGTGCCGCGTCAAGACCAGGGCCCAACAATTTTGCTTGGGAAACAGTGCGCATGTATACGTACTGTATGCATTATATAATGTATGCTTCAGAACCATCAGTATTTGTGTCCCGCAATTTGGTCACGCCACATCTTAGGCAATGACTCTTGTCTTCGACCGGCAGGTGCGCTGTCACTGTTGGGACTGTTGGGACTTTTGGTCAAGAGTTCCCAGTTTCGATCACAAACTCCAGACGCAATCACCGACCCACAGTCAGAAACTCTCGATGGCAGGAGTTGCCTTATCCAGGCGGTGTGTTGACACCAGCTGTCGCATGTGGTGAAGCATTGGCCAGAAGGCTAATCCACAGTGCCCTTGGCAGCACCTGTCATTCTTGATCATTCTTGCCCCTCTGACAGAATCAGGACTTCAGGCCCTTAAGGCTTAAAGGATTTGGATTTCACTGCTGGGTATGGATCAATACCTATTAATACCATGTTTAGGGGAATGAACATCCATAAATCCCAGCTATTTTGATGTGAACTACAGGGGTACTATTGGTTTTGACACACTGCCAGCAGCTGAGGTGGTGTAAAATTCAAAATGGCTGAGTGGCATGGAGTCGAGGAGTTGGCACCTCAGTATGCCGAGGAACGAGGAGGGTCTCACTTGACGCGTTGGGCTTCTTGTGACTTGTTAGCTGCTAAGCTGCTCTTTTGTAAGGTTCAACCCACCACCAAATCCTTGAGTGAGCACCTTGGCAATGAATCCTGGCTTCAAAGACTGCTGATTTTGCTGGAGACCTGTGTGTTTGACTTCAGTTTTGAATGGCAAACATATGTTTATAATATATATATAGTATTTATATGTAGACACATATTCATCATACTTACACATGCATATGCCTATATTTTTGACATATATAATTAGATAGATAGATAGATAGATAGATAGATAGATAGATATAGATATATATATAATATACATATATGTATATGTTCAATATGTCTATGTAAGATCTATTGTATGGACAGAGGTGGGCTCAGATCGCTGTCGCACAGCTCGTGAGCTCGGCGTCGGTGCGACTCCTGCGACTAGCGATAGCCGTAAACAGGACCACATGTAATTCCTATATTTAGCTAAGAATATCTATGGTTAATCTATGGTTAATCTATGATTCATAATGGTTAATAATGGTTAATAATTGGAATTATAGATTTTATACTTGTCTATATTGCAATTCTTAGGTGCATGCACTCTAAACTATATATATATGTATATATACACACTGTACCGCATGCATATGCACATGTCGGAATCATAGGTTCGTTTGATCGACATTGACACTTTGTTGGTGAGTTGTGATTTGGCTGCAGGTTTCCATCGTCAGGCAGAAATGAAGGTCAAGACTCCTCTTCAGTCAGAATCTACTTCCATGAGTGTCTGACAAGCAAACACACACTGCCGCGCAGATGCATGTCAGATGTGTATGACGGGTCCATTGTTTTCATTCTCCTCATGTGTATATTGTACATCCCCTCAAAAAAGCAAAGTACAGAAATATAGACGATATTGTGACCACACTCAAGGCCGACCCCCTGTCCATTGTGGGAATCTCTCCCTTAACATGCTGCATTTGCGCAGTGCTTGATTCCTGATCAGGGGAGAAAAGGATTGCACAAGGAGCAGCGCAGTTCCACACGAAACAGAATGCAACCATTCCTTGGGTGTGCACTGCGAGCATTCATGAGCCAAGTCAGCGTACGCTCTATGCTCAGCACATGAGAACGTGAACGAAGTGTCCTATCCACGTCCAACACTAGCCAGACCTTCACGACCAGGAGATATATTTGCAGAAGTTGTAGCTGTTTTGTAGCTTTAGCTGCTCTCAAGCACAGGAGGCCAATATTTAGGAAATTTAGGACATGGTAATCAAAATTCATGGCATGCACAATCAACTTTTCGACTTCTTGTTGTTTGAGGCCTTGTTTGACTTTTTGAAATGATTTTGCACACTTTCTGACTCACACCATGCACCCTCTTTTTTCCCTTAGGGTCCAACAGCATTTTTCCTGAGACTATATATATATATACACATAAAGGTTGTACACCTACTGTATCCAGGAAAAATATCAGGGTCACCCACCTGCTTCTCTTCACTCAATGCCTATTCCTTTGCCTTCGCCATGTGCTCGTTTTTGGCCGCCAATCAGCTCATCACAAACTTGGCATTTGTGAACTTCTTTCTGCAGCCACGGGGCCCTGATGTGACGACGCACATGAGGTTGCATGGCTTTGACTTTGTTCACAACCTGCTACACATGACAGGTCAACGCCGACCACAACCCTTTGTTTCCTCAGATGGTCAAATCCTGGCTCTCTTCAACGGAGAAATCTACAACTGGCGGCAGCTGAGCAGAGAGGCTGAAGGTAGGGGCCTTCCAGCCTTCACCTCTGATGGTGAAGCCATTCTGCCAACATATCAGTCGGCAGGAGAATCTTTTCCCTTAGCGTTGCAAGGTGAGTTTGCAATTGCAGTCTTTGATTTCCAAAGCCGAAGGGCTGTTTTTGCAACGGACCCCTTTGGCACTAAGCCACTCTGGTACGCGCTGCTTCGCAGAAAGCAGAAAGTAGGAATTTCATCTTACAAGAGTGGGCTGATACGATTGGGCTTTCGAAGCCAAGAAGTGCACATGGTGGGACCTAATCGGGTTCTGACAATTTGCCTGGACACCTTTCGCATTACAAAGCAAACGACCGCTTTCGAATTTGACATGCGCCAGTTCAAAAACTCAACGGATGATTATATCAAGGCATTCAACAGTGCAGTGAAATTACGAACGCAGGATCTAGAAGGAACAGGCCGACCCCTCTTTGTTGGCCTTTCTTCTGGCTTCGATTCAGGGGCCATACACGCTTCTTTACATCACAATTCTGTAAGACATCACGCTTTCGCGCTTCTAGCTGAAGAGATCCCGCAGCTGCTTCATGACCGAGCGATGTTTGCAAAGACAACTTCGGAGGTCTCTGTGGTTTTGATGAATGACGATGACTTTGATCTAGAGCGTCTTTGGCTGTTGGACCGTGCAGAACCATTCGCATACCTGGGCAAGAATTTCACTGGCCAGGCCAGCGTGCTTGACGACTACGCAGCACCTCGACATTTTTCCCCAACAGCGTAAGCTTGGGGTCTTCCAACATAGTAATAAAGGTTCCGGAGCAGGTCGGAGCAGCGAAAATCCGGATTGCCAAAGCTCCCAGGTTCCCAGGAAGGGGTTCCCAAGCAAGTTCCCAAAGGTTCCCAAGCAAGGTTTCTAAGCAATTTCCCAAGCCAGGTTTCCAAGCTAGGTTCCCCAGTAAGGTTCCCAAGCAAGGTTTCCAAGCCAGGTTCCCAAGCAAGGTTCGCAAAGGTTTCCACGCAAGGTTCCCAGGAACAGGTTCCCAAAGATTCCCAAAGATTTCCAATGTGGTGGATGTTTGGTATCCTTAGCCAGTCAATATCCCAGATTTGTGTGAATGGTTGCCCAAACATGTTTGAAGACTGCAACCATACTACAACCAAGTGTGAGGTTTCCCCTGTCTTCAAATATGCCATCAAACTCGTCTGGCTTCGACCCCAAATGTTGGGCAGCTGCTTGAGTGATGAAAGATTCCGAAAGGTTCCCAGGAACAGGTTCCCAAAGATTCTCAAAGGTTCCCAAGAACAGGTTCCCAAGACAGGTTTCTAAGCAAGGTTTTCCGGAATAGGTTTCCAAGGACAGGTTTCCAAGAACTGGTTTCCAGGACAGGTTTTCAAGAACAGGTTCCCAAGCAAGGTTCCCAAGCAAGGGTTTCCAAGCAAAGCTCCCAGTAACAGATTTGCAAGCAAGGTGTCGAGGCATAGGTGTCCAAGCAAAGTTTATGTTGTTCCCGACAGATGGTCAATCAAAGGTTTATCTCGGTTTATCTCAAACAGCTCGCAAACACCAGTCCGACAAACAGTTGTTGATTTTTTCATGTACAGTAGTTGTTGCTGTTGGGGATATTCTGTGGGCTTATTTTTTTTGGGGTTACTATTGCTTGTTGTATCCGATTCTATCCTGTTGTTGCTTTTGTTCGGACATGACAGCGTTGCGTTGGCTGGGATCCTTCAGCGAGTCACCTCGACACATCTATGTGGGCACAAAAAAAAGCACACCGTACTGTTATGTAATCTTCATGACACGCCCAATGGTCTACATTCTAAAATATTCTAAATGTTGCAAACATATGAATTCAAGCTCTGCAACCAAGTGAAGTATCCAACACCTGTTTCAGGTTTGAGATACTGTGATGATGTTAACCACGTGCCTTCCCTGTGTGAATACAGCTTATTGGATTTTGTTTAAGCTTAGCTTGCTTGGTACGATGTTTCCAAGGCTATTGGCCTCAGCTACATCGTCCGTTTAAGCAGAGACAGAGGAGCCCTTTGCTACCTCTCTGGTTCCGGCGCAGATGTGGCTAAGCCTGCATTTTTTCTCTAGAAGATTGTATTTCGTTGTTTTCCATGCAAACATGTGCAGAGCTTTGGTTGTAGTGAGTTCAACGTCGAGCTGGCCTATCCAAGCTGCAAAAGCCTCAAAACAAGGAAATCTTGAGCGACTACGGCTTTGCAGGCGAGAAGTGGTGCCCCCAGTCATCCTTTGGCGGCCTATTCCCTGACAATCTTTCAACCATCTTTCCCTGGGCAGAGTTTTTCCTGTCGACGCAGCGAGACTACTTACATAAAGAGGAGCATGTTGCTGGAGCCCATGGAGTTGAGGCCAGATACCCATTTCTGGATCCACGTGTCGTGCAAGAGTACATTTGGTTGGCTCCAGATGCTTGGTTGCTTCATGTTGCTCCATGTTGCTCCTGTATTGATTTTCTTGCCGCTTTTCAAACTTTTCTCGTTTTGCAGCTTTGAATCAGGGGTGTGGCTCTAGTTTCTGCCTTGCTTTGAGCCCTCTGTGAAGGAAGTGAAGAATCGTGAGTACAAGGCCCCATTGCATGATGCCTTTGAAGGCTGGGGCTACCCTTTTGAAAAGCGAAAGAAGACCGGCTTCGCAGCCAGAGCGAACTTGGTTTCGCACGATTCAAGCATGCTATGGCGGTACAATACGCATCCTCCAGCTCCTTGTGGCCCACACTCTGCACCAAACACCATTTCACTGTGTGTTGGAGAAGGCGAAGGCCTGAAATGTGAGGTGAAGTGTTCAGATGAACGACCCCCAAGCTCCAACACATTACGCTGTGGCCATCGTGGCACGTGGGTTGGGAACATCAACTGCCAGGACCAGCAGGAAGATCTTCCAGCGACTTCTGCAACCCTGTGGCCAAAGGATGGGCCTCGACCACCTGTCGTGATGGAACAATCTGTTTGAGCTGCGAGAAAAGCTGCACCTGTTCACACGTGTTCAGACTTGTTCCAGTTGGGGCGGCTTTCTCTACGCTAATTATGTATATTTATATATATATATACATGTATATAATTAACACACACACACACACATATATATATATATATACATATGTATATAAATAAATAAATAAATATATATATATACACACGTATATTCATATTATGTATATATATAATATGCCAATGGTTCATATGCTGTTTGGTTCAGTGGCTCTACATTCAAAACTCATGGCCCTGGCAGCCCCCTGAATCGCAAGGACGCAATAGCAACCACTGCCGCCACATGAATTCCCCATAGGCTACCCGTTGAATCTCCCCAATGCGTTCTTTGGACAGTTTCTGGAGGTTGAAACCTGTTCTGCCAGGCACATGCCACGCTCGCTTCCCAAAGCTTTGAGGAGGAACCAGGCCGTTGCGATGAGCCCACGCCTTGGAAGAGCGTTCTTTACTTGGATCCTTCTTTTATGCCCAATGCCAATGGAAAGAGTGCTCTTTGCCGCCAACGAGGTTTGACATCGAGCAAGATGTGGCAGCCTCAGCTATCTTAGCTTGCAGGTGCTGTATTGTCCTATTGCCTAGCAACCGGGACCCGAAGACTCACACCGCTTGCAGAAGAGGTGATCACTACTTTCCCTTTGCTCAAGCTTCTTCTTTTTCTCAAATTTGATTCTGCCTTTGTGCAGTTTGTCTAGCTTTGTAGCCCGTAGTTTGGTGTGCTGGTGTCTTCAGCCAGAAGTGCTTGAAGGCCAAGATGTCCTGTGAGAGATTCTTCAGACCAATTATTGTCTTCCTGACTCTTTCGTACTTCGCCCTTTGGATCACACATCTTCAAGTCTTCACTGGGAGGTGGACCAGGGAGCCAAGACCCTTGCCACAATCTGCGCATGCCAGGCGCCCAGCCTGCAGCGTGATTGGTGGCATTTATGGCCAGAGCTTCGAGAATGAAGGCTGCATGAAGCGTGAGTTGAAGCGCCTAGCAGCCGAACGAGAGGCATCGGCAGAGATGGAAGGTTTGACTTTCTCATCTGAGCTGCATCGACTGGAGACATCAAATGACTTTGTGAAGTTTGCAGCCAAACGCGGGGCAGATGTCAAGAAGAAAGGTACAACCTACTGGAGAGTGAGCAAGGGCAATGTGTGGTGGGTATTTTCCACAAGCAACCAAAAGTTCAAGAAACAAGAAGTCAAGCATGTGATCATCATTGCATTCAAAGCCATGGGCATCGCTTTCGCGAAGAAGTAATTATCCATCACACGGACGGTATCATTTTTTCATCTTTGATTTATGATTTTCCATCTATGTTTAGGTTTTTTTGAGTCAATAATTGGGCTTTGGAGTTGCAATTTCGCACAGAGAGTATGTAGCCGAGAAGGCCGCGGCCATGCAACTGCTGCACCGAGTGTGGCTTGAGATGCGGCTCCAGCCAGCACCGTCATGTTTGAGATGCGCAGTTTGGTGGCCGAGCCTCTGGGCAGCTAGGTGTGATAGATTTGGTCAGGTCGCACAAAAGATGCGGATGCCATTGCGGTGAAGGATATCAAAGGTTGCTCTATGTCTCGCCAGAGTTGCGAAAGGGATGGACCAAACATGACCAAACACATGCCACAGGATAAAGCGCTGCAAGCAAAGACGCACACACAAACACACACACACACATACATGCACACATCACAGTGTTTGACTGGAACGTGTTCTTTAGCATTTTCCTTTCAAATGGGTGTTGAAAGAGAATGGCACAAGTGTTGCTCTGCTGAAAGCTGCCTTAAATTCTTGAACTCGATTCTCTGGCAAGCGTAAAATTCTTGTCTGGAAGAACACACGCGAACATGAGTGGAAAAGTGATCTTGGTGGCAACCTACACTGTTCACGGACGAATGCAAATGAAACGTTGGCACTGAAGAACAATGGATCCAGCGGTAAGAAATTGAAATGCAGTAAATGAGAAGTCTTAATTTAGAGAAATGCGTGTTCAGACCACATCTTAGTATATATATATAAACTGTTTTTTTGTTTAATAGTGCGTGTTGATGGTAGTTGTATTGTATTTGTTGGATTTTAGGTTCCTTGCTGCGGAGGTTCAGCACATTAGGCTTTGGCAACGGGACTCTTTCAGTGGTCAAACGTGCCTCAGGAACACTATGTTCGCCAGTGGCAGCACCTGGTGGGTAGTTCGGCAGCCCTGGCATTGATGCTGCCTTTTACCATGCACATTGCACTTGTTTGGCAAGCAGAAAACAGAAAACATAGAAGATTTCGACAGGTTTCGACATTTTCCATACAACTCTCGATATTTCTGGACTATTAGCATCTATTGGCATCTATTGGCCAGGGTTCACCAAATCTCCCGTCGATGCCAAACAGCACTGTATGCAACGACCTGAAGTGAAGAGCAACGACAGGCATTTCAGGGCATGCACTAAGCATGACCGGGCCGGTTTTCGCATTGAACATTGGGCTATGATGGGCTATGCATCAACATACCCTCTTAATTCTTTAATCTATCTATGTGGGCCCAGCGGCCAGAGGTTGAGGATTCTAGTTCCTTTCTTCAGTTCACTCTTGCTCGAATCGGGTTTGGCGATTATCATGCCTCAACATGCGCCACTGCAGGAACCAATCTTGTATCCAACAACTCTGAGATGGCTTGGCCTGGGCCCCTGCCTTTTTTGACCAACCTTGTCTTTCTTTGGCGAATCTGGTCTTCATTCAATTTGTCAGCTTTTCTTTCCACGCACGTGACGTGGCATCGATTGAGCCAAGGTGGATGGTCGTCTACAAACGGGTTGCGATCAGAAGAAAACCATCCGTGGAGGTAGCGCATCTTTAAGCTGCCCATGAAAGATCCTGAACTTTGTCCTATGATGTCCTATGGATTCTCACTCGTGCACGATTTCATGGTGACACACATAACTGACATTCCTATGAAAATATATGAAACTTATCATATTCAAAATTGACACCTACACTAACTTACACATACTGTATGTCACATACTATGTTTTGGCGCATTGACCCTGGGCTCCGCACTTGAGGCTCAGATCGTGAGTGGTCTGGCGCGTGGTGATCCCATTTTTTGTGCCTGGAACCCAGCCGGTAGTGAACATTGTGTGTGTGTGTGTGCTGACTGTCGCACTGTAGGTGTCGATGGAGGGCCCATGGGCTGGGAGCCTTGGTGCCACATCACACGCCAGCTACCATCGTTGACTGCAACACTTTGTAACTGAAGGACCAAGAAAGTAAACGCAGGTGCTCAACGTTGATTGGCATGAAAGGAATTACAAATGTAGTGACGCACAGCATCTCGCACACAAAGTTGGCATCAACCATTCATGTGACATCAGCATGTCCTCGCCTAAACGTTGTTACAAGTGCGGCTGCCTCGTGCCTTGTAAGATTCGCGTGGACCTGACGAAGGTGCCTTCAAGCACAGGTGCAGCTGCAACAGTGACATCCTTCATTGATTCGTTTGCCCTGTCACCTTGACATATCTTGACACTGACATGGCCTAGGAAGTGAAAGTATGTGAAAATTATTAGCATCGCTGCCAGTTTTTTCAGCATCCTTCTTTCACTGTATGGACTGCTAGTGAGTTTTGATGGGTTTTGCCTTCAAGTTGGAAGTGAGTTTTGCTTGTCATTGGGAGCTTTTGCAAAGTGAAGCCTTGGAAAGTGGATGGAAATTGCCTTTGGGAGCAAGGTGATGGACGGAGAGATGAGGCCAGGAAGCGGAGGCGGGTAGCCGAGTTGTCAAGCAGGACAACAGGGCCGCAGGTGATCACTAGTGTTCATTCCAGTTGGCAGGCAAACAGTTTGGGTAAAGTGTGGAGGTTCTCGGTCCAAGCATGTGGCTTGCACCACATTGCGTGCTATCACTAGCACAGCTGTATCATGGGAACGTCCAGTTAGCCCACTAGAGCTGCTGACCCAGCTGCCGCCTGTGACATTTTGGTGTGGCTCAAGTAGTAATGTTGTCGACTCGTCTCTGCCCTTTGGTCCTGCCGCATGCAGAAGTTAGACGCGCAGCTGCAGAGCTGACTCCATTTTTTCCACATTTTTCACCTTGCACATCTTCTGCGAAAGGTGGTTTGTTGCAAAACAGCCTGCAGTCTGGGTGTGGGGCGGGCGGGCGGGCACGAAAACACTCCAGACAACACGTCCATGAGCACATGTTTGGATGATTTAGGGGAATCCAAAAGCCAAAGGTAAGGTGAGACAATGTGAGATACAACTATTCTCTCGACCTCTAAGTGGAAGCCAGTTCACAGTTCAACCTCTGCAGTTCTCGGGTTCGAAGCTAAGGGCAAAGTGCGGTTCATCGGACGCACAGCGGTGAGTGGATGAGCTTTGCCTCTGGTGCCTCAGCTCCAGATGGTCCAACTCGGTCCAACTCGGTCCAACTGGATCACCGGAGAAGCGATGGATGGAGACAAAAGCGATACTATGAAAAGTAGACTAAGTAGATGTCAGGAGCGCTCAACATCCTTAGTGTCGCCTAGCTGTAAGAGGTGATACTTCAGGACTTTCAGCTAATAACTGGGATTGCGATTGCTCAACGTTTTCTATCTGGAGAGTAGCCAATGCAAACACGGACCCAGACAAAGTACATAAACTGACAGTCAAGGCGATGCGGACTGGTTGCCATCAAATTATTGCAAATTCCTGAGCTTTCCCTGCCATGCAAGGTGCTACCGCTTGCCTTGCAGTCCCTTAGTCGCAGCTGTCGGACAGATTCCATCAGTCTTCTTGTATGGTAATTTTTGAATAATAAAATAATATATACTAACACACACGCACACACACACACACACGCGCGCACACACGCACACTATATATATATATAATATATATATAATATGTTGAAAATGCCATGTCTACATAATATATTTGTGTGTGCGCGTGTGTGCCGTTTAAACGTTTGAGGCAGTGCGGCATTCAATTCCGCCAAGGAGGCTGGGGTGCAACATACCTTCATGCCTTCTAGTGATCGCACAAACATCTCGGTGGTTGAGCAACGATTGAAGTTCGCATTTTTCATGGCCTGCTCAGTGTTTGAACAAATTGAACACATTCCATGCAGCCTTTTTGCTCCAGAGCGTACCTTACAAGCCAGAATTTTACCAGCCTTCGCCTGGCATGCTTTGCTGTTGCGTGGCTAGTGAAGAGGGGGAGAAGGTACCAGAGATTCCAGAGATCCAGCAGCGTTCTGTCCTGGACACTGCTGAAGCAAAGCTTGTTGAAAAAGCCATCGAGACTGCCCCCGCAGAAATACAGAAAAAGGTGGAGAAAGACGCACCGCCCGCTCCTGCCTTTGGTTCCTTTTCCGTAGTTGTCCCGGTGAAGGGCTTCTCGAGTCTTGGCTTGGAGCTTGACCATGCTTGCGAACTTGGACCAATGATCAAGGAAGTCTCAAAGACGGGTGCGGTCCATGTCTTCAACGAGCTTCACCCAGGCACTGCCCTCAAACTTTTTGACGTCATCACATCCATCAATGGTGTGAAGAGCAATGATGCTTCTGAGATGATGGCTGATGAGAAGGTTGAGGGCGACGTGGCTCTGACAGTGTTGCGGCCTAGGAAGGTCGAGCTGTCTTTGTCCAAGACGACCAGTTTGGGTCTAAAATTGAACTTCGGATCTGCATCATTTGGTGCAGTGGTGGGAGAGGTCGGCAAAGGCCTTGTCTCAACATGGAACACAACGCACTCAGGCGATGCCGTGGGTGAGAATGATCGAATCATTGAGGTGAATGGCACCCAGCATCTTGGTGAGGACCTGCTCGCAGCCATCCAAGGCGTCCAAAAGGATTCCAAGTTCTCCCTCACTGTGCTGAAGTATTGAGGTCCTTGAGGTCCTTGAGGTCCTTGAGGTCCTTGAGGTCCTTGAGG
>Ga0126342_10008961_pt1 | contig 17924 bp, 24 predicted proteins | sample Cyp1metagenome_FD_92528 | JGI IMG/M metagenome (GOLD analysis project Ga0126342, IMG submission 92528) | Coral microbial communities from Lord Howe Island, Old Settlement Bay, Australia - Cyphastrea 1 metagenome | ecosystem: Host-associated > Invertebrates > Cnidaria > Coral ... | reverse complement strand
TCTGTCGTTCCATGTCTGGCTCATGCTGCTGCATGATTCATATGTTTCCCGCTTTCCCGCGGACCGGAGGTCTAGCCAGGCCGGACCGTGTCAGGGTCGGACCGGGCATCCTCAGGCCGGCTACGCATTTGAACCAGCGTCAGGGCCGGCAGGCATGTAGAGGTGGTGGCTCACAGCAACCTGGCATCAGTGGCTGAATGCAGGCATCTCTTCACAATATATATATATATATTACCTACTATGTCACTATGTAATAGAAAAATATATACATGCCCATATGTATGCAGGTGTGAATGTACAACATGATATATATATATATACTGTGTACATGTATATCCTTGTCTACATACGCACCTATGCCTACGGCTGGCTTTCTTTGTGTATATGTCTATGCATAGATATGATACAGCTATGACTTGCAGAAACGGTCAAGGCACAATGACCACACGCTCCCCTTTCTCCATACGCTCACGCAGATCTCGCGTCGAGAGTAAAGGCGCGACATTTTCTGAGCCTGCCTTCGTGGCAAAGTCCAGTGCTGCTCGCCTGGCATCGTCGTAATTGCGATTGGTCATCTCGATGTCTGGTGGAGACCCTCCAAAAAATCAGAGCCTGCGATTCACCTTTTTTTTAAGCGCCAGTGCGTCTCCCCGAATTTGCAGTCAGGGTCATGTAGACTTCGCTCTTTCAGCGTGGGGGAAGAATCCAAACTTGAGCCGAGATGCTTTTGACAGACCTGAAGTGGGACACAAATGTGGTCTTCAAAGTCGAAAGGTCCGATGCTGCGGGAAGCCCTCATGACAGAATGCAGAGGTGCCAATTTTCTTGAGCACTTGAAGATCAAAATATGGAGGTTTCCAATTCATGGGGGTACCCCTAGTTATCATCCATTTGAAATGCGGATTTTCCATCATGAACCATCCAGCTATTGGATGCTATTGGGGATACACCCCCAATATCTACCCTCTGGTAATTTAACATAGCTATTGAAAATGGCCATTTACAGCGGATTTGCCCATTAAAAATGGTGGTTTTCCATAGTTTTTTGTATGTTTACTAGAGGGTCTATCCTCTATCATCACCCCATCAACCCTAAATCAAACAACGAAACCCCGCCCACGAAATCATGTCAGTCTCAGCAACGGTTCCGTCCCAGGAGGAGGAGAAAACTTTGTTCGTCCCCTGCCATGGCCAAAAACCATGGAACATCACCATCTTGAATAGTTATGTAACAAAGTTATGTAAACAAACTAAATGGTGCATTTTCAATAGTTACATAACTATTCAATAGTACATTTGTAACTCTACATCAACAAACTAAATGGGGCATTTTCTGTAACAAATGTAACAAATTACCAGAGGGCATTGATGTCTTATGATTTCCCTCAAAAGATGGATCTGCCGAAAGGACGTTCATCGTTCGTGACTTCCGCTGTTCAAAAAACTAGTGAACAAATGTGAACAATCCTTGGTCCTGGATTTGAACACCCGATAACACTGGAGGGGAAGCCAGCAATGCCAATGTAGCAGCCATGTTCACTTACAACATGTTACAACTGGAAACAATCAGGTGGTAGACCAAGTTGACCCTGCAGTGCTTTGCTGGAACGCACCTTCCATATTGAAAGACAAGAGATGTCCTGGCAGGTTGAGATAGACATGCTTCACTACCCTAGTGGAACACGAACCGCCCAAGGTCTGTCTTACTTGTTGACTCAAAAGGCATCACACACTGTTCCTACGCGGAAAGGTATACCAGGTACCCTCTGGTTATTTAAGATAGCCATGGAAAATGACCCATTGAAATAGATTCGGTTTACCTATTAAAAATGCTGGATCTTTCCATGGCAAACTGTTAGTCATAACCAGATGGTAAATCCACCCACCCATCCATCCAGGTGTCCGTGGGATGTTGGTCGAAGACGCTGAGAACAGCACCATTCTGCAGCCCATGGGATTGCACCTCACCAGTGGCCACCGGCCACAGGCCAGGCCAGTCATCGAAAAATAGGGCTTTCCATAGTCATGGTGGTACCCAATAGCTGGATAGTTTTATAATGGAAAATCCTATGAATCAATGGATGATTTGGAGGTACCCCCATGTCAGGAAACCTGAAAAAATCCTATCTGGTCCTTCTGAATTTTAGGATCCCCGGCCCTTCCTTTGGCATCGCCCAAGTAAATCTTACGGCCATTGTCAGCTACACAAGCTGCCGTAATCTCATCCTGTCAGCACCAGATGTATTAGCGGCTGACATCGACTCATATCAACGAAATGTCCAAGATGGGAATGGGGAATTGGCTCAGTGAACCAGTGGGTAAGTCATCCCAAACCAGGGCGAACTTTCTGCATTTGGCAAAAATGCTCGTACCCACAGCCACGTGCTACAAAAGTATTGGCACAAGTTGCCTCTTCACATCAACAGCCACGCACCTGCCCTTTCCAGGAGCACCCAAAATACATTTACTGTTCGGCACTCTCTTGGACAAGGTTTTTCTTCAAAGCTTATGAATGGAAATCCAAAAAGAACGAGTGATCAATATACGAAGAAGTGTGACTCCAACCATTGTTTTGTCTCATTGTTTCTATCTGAGCCAATGGTTTCTGGTACGAAACTGATTGGTTTGAGAAAGTGAATTCAATGCAGTCAGTGAGTAATTTGTCAAAACCAAGAAGTGTCAAATGTCAAGTCTTGCTATCATTCAGTTATTTCGATGATATTAGATTACTAGCATTTATTAGCTATATCTGAATCTAGATTTGAGCTGCCCCGAAACAAATAGTGACCAAGTTCGGCATCCGGGTCCTGCGTGATATCTCGCAGCACTTTGAAAAGAACTCCTGCCAGCAATGGGTGATGCAGATTCCAATTTGATGCGCTCTTGACATACCGCGCTTCCCAGTGCTGGTTCCCAAATGACATTTCAAACAGCCGGATGCCTTGGTTTTTGCAGGCTTTACTAGAGAACTCCATCCAGTGATGCCCTGAAGATCTTGGCATTCTATGGATCTCTATGGATCTCCATGGCACTGCCTTGCTGTGTCTTGTGGGGCGGCTTTCTCCATCTAAAAATTACGCCAGAATAAACCCCAGATAGCAAGACATAAAATGTTTTGGGCAGCAACTAAACTCTTCACCAACCACGATCTTTGCACTGAGACTGAAGAGCATGCTGCACGATCTTTGCTGTACTTTAAGGATCTTAAAGGTATCAAAGCCAGGCGTTTCCACGTCCTGTGTTGGCATTCCAGGTCTTCACCGTCTGCTTGCTGATCTCAGGGAGAACTCGTATGGGGCCATGGAAAATGTGCAGAAATTGCCCATGCGGACGCCTCTGGGCCCGGTCCCTGGGGGCGCCAGCTGTGTAGAATTCTCCCACTGTGGGGTTGTACAAAGCATCGGTCACCCCACCTGCGACAAATCTACCGCAACATCGTCCGCAGTCTGCACCCGCAACACACAACGTCAATTGATGTGGCCTGTATCGGTCACACTTTCGCCGCCCCATTCATCCATATAGTCATGCAAAATGACCTCAAGGTCAAGTTTGGAATGATCAAGCGCAGTAGAATTGAAAGCACCCAGTAAGGCTTTCCATGGCCTAAAAAGTGTCTCCCAAGTGACTTGTAAATATGCACTTCTCGGATTGGATATCCAGCAAGGATCACTACAGGTAGTGTATTTGTTGATGCTGATTAAACCAAACTATGAATTCTGCTTGCAAAGGCCTTTGCTAAGGTCTATGCTTTCAACAGATTTCATGTTCAGGGTTGCAAATTCTGTGGTTTCAGCCACTCGACAAGCACAATTCCTTCATCGTCTCCAACCACCAAATTCCAGGTTTCCAAGGTGTGATTCCCAGTGACACAAGTGAACCAAGAAGGGGTCTAAAATACATGAAAATAAGACTTTCGCTAACTAAGCTAACAGTGACTCGACATGTCTCACGAGCTAACTGGGCTCCATACCCGACTTGCACCGGCTGCTAAGCGGTGGTGAGGCGGCCTGGGATGCAATTGGAAGGAAGAACAAGGTTGAGGCACAACTGACCCAACCAGCCGCTCAGCTACCAGCGTCCTCTGGGCTACCAGACATGATGCAAAACGTGTTGAGATCATTTAAGGTGGTCCTCACTCTGCGGGTTCGATTTTGAAAGCCAACACATGGTGCTGTGAATCTTTGGATATTGCCACAATATGCCATAATCATGTGCTACTTTCCAATGCTTTCCAATTCCAAAGATGTTCTACGGCAATTTCGATCATTTCTCATGGAACGGGCTGAGCCCCTGAGTCAACGCCCTGAGAACATCTGAGAACCGACACCGCACTCTGGGTTCAACTGGGTTCAACTGGGTTCCCCAGCTCGTTTCCACCGAAGGACTGAACCTCGAGCCCACCGGGCCGAAGTGTTTTGTCCGTGTGTTTCACCCCGCAGCCATCTCCTGGGAGTTCCCACACAGCGGAAACTTCGCATGTCCCAAAGTCGGAAGGTTCCAGCCACCTGCGCTGCGCTTCGCGACAGCGTTCATCATGTTTTTCATGTTCATTTGCCGTGAGAATCTTTGCATGGAATCCGATAGCGTAAACAACTCGAAGAGAAAAATCAGTGGCTAGACTGTCGCTTTCCATGTCACTTCTGGGATGCTTAAGAACTTAAGCATCGCGAACTAGGACCTCCAAAGTCTCAGAACGGAATCCATTTGTCCCCACTAGGACCCTTGAGCATCCACCAGATCTATCTGCCACACTTGCTACCCTACTGTATCACGCTGCACATCCTGAGCATCCAGCATCCGCGGAAAGGATTTGTGGTGTGCCCGGCACAATCGAAACACCACAAAGAGCGTGTGTGTGGCCTTGCGCTTGCAACAGAGAAACACAGAGAAACACAGCGCGCGTTTCCATGTCAGATATGTGGCCTGGCAAACACATATCTGACATGGTGGGACAAAGTTGCAAAAAATCTTCTGCTGGTTTCAATTCATGTTTCATACGCATGCTGGTGAGGTCTCCTGGTCTTGGAATTCCTGCAGCATTGGAGTTGAAGGGGTAGAAGGCCCACATGTCCACATCTTTGGAAAGCAGCAATATGAATGTGCACGAAGTCTTTTGTCTTATGAGACGTTTCATGCGATCGTTGACGACAGCTGATTGCTTCAGCACCTCCCAGGCTCCTTACGTTTCAAAGACACAACACCAACACGAAGACAAAAAAGATCAAGGCACGAACCAGACAACTTCGAGACACCAAAGCACAATGGAAACGAGATACCACCACCACACCACACCACCAAGATATTGTAGCAGTGCCAAGACACCAGACACAGAGACACCACCGACACCACCGAGTCACTCGAAGACTTGGAGACCAGGACACACGCAGCCCTTGATCCAACGTCAACCGCCACTGCCGGGGCACTAGAAACCCTTCAAAACGCATGTAACTCATTGCAACTCACTGCAACTCTGGACACACACAGACTTACACTCAATAGCGATAAAATAAATACCCAGATCAAAGCAGGCCCAGGCCATCCCAGGCCCACATTTCGTGGAATCAAACCTCGCAGCGAAATGCGCGGCACCTTTGAGTCTGAAGATGGGAACTCGCTCCACGTACGGATTCCAAACCTGACGTCACTCGAGCGCAGTTTTTTCAGGATCAGAGCTGGCCTACTGTGAGCGCTAAGGCGCAGTTACAATGCCATGAAGATCAGTGAGAAAATGCATGTACAAAATACAGGTCCTAGCGCCGTACCGATGGCATCAATTTCTTGAAAGTGTCCGCGCTATCAACCTGACCTAGCACAGAGTGCTTTTCAGTGGTAACTAACCCTTGATGTAATTTTGCTTTGTTTGTACACCACCTTCACAGCCCTGCAGTAGCAGCAGCACATTGATGTTTTCCAAAGAGGTTGCAGCCACTCTGGAGTGTCTGACACCTGGTGAGCGCAAGTGTGACATGGACTTAGGAACCTGATTCACCTAACCACGGAAAGGGCAAAACATAGACCAGACCCAAGTTTTATCAATAGTTACAACGGTTGGTGGTTTCAAGCCCTCTGAAAAATATGAAAGTCAATGGGAAGGATTATCCCATATATCATGGAAAATATTTTTTTTTTGAAACCACCAACCAGTTGTCAATAGTTACAATAGTTTGTTTATCAACATGGTGCAACGGTATCCTTCACCATCTTCACCTCTGCTCATTGTGTGTGGTGCCCCACAGCTTTGCGTGTGGCTATACAGATGTTTTTTTTTACCAGATCCAAGCCAGCAACGCACAGCGAACTGGCCACCGCACAGCCAACTGGCTTGGATCCAGTTCTTTACTCGCGATCTTTACTCGCTATCAGCGCTATCATTTCACCGTGCTCTGCCAAGCTCTTCGCCGGGCTAAAGGCCCATCACATACGAAGCCTAGTCTGCACTTTTTCTGCACATCTTAGGAGCAGAATTTCGCAGAGTTCAAAGCGGCAAAATCCCTCGATTCCATTCAGCTTGTCTGAAAACCATCCTTTTCTCGGGTGACTCAGGAAAACTGTGACCCTTTCCAGTTGGAAGGTGGACGATTTGGACAGCAATTCTACTGAAAACGATGCCACTTTTGTGGCTATTCATACCACTTTTACCATATTGTTGCCAACGATAAAATGTCAAAACTCCGCCAGGATTGATTGGCCTGTCAGCCAAACTCAGTTCCAGTGCTACCATGGTGGTGAATGGCAAAAGTATGAAAAAAATACGACCAGAAAATGGTGTGTATACTGGAATCTCAGCCATTCTGAGTCACAGCCTGAGCCTGAACTGACCTAGTAACCTAGTAACTTCGGCTGTAGATTCAGTGAGCCGACAATGGTACTAACATCTGATCTTCGAGGAATTGGGCAAATTGCCAGTTTCCGGCATTTCTAGGATGGGACAGGTCTGCAGAGGGAAGACCAACTTTCTTCCCTTGAATTAATTAGGGTTACTCTCCGGTAATCAAACATGGCAATGGATAATCACCTATTTATGCTTGATTTTCCCATGAAAAACTGCATTTATAGTGGATTCCAGTTGCCATGTTTCATTACCGGAGGGTAAATGAAAATAAAACATACCGGCGGAGGTCCAGCTACCGACAGTGGGCAACCAACACCACGACTCGTGCAGAAAAGGATAGCGTCATGGCGGTCATGGCGACCGTGGCGGTCATGGGTTGCCCACCTGCTTTCCCACTGAGCATAGATCCTCCGTTCTCCGGGGGAAAACAACTGAGCAGCGCCGGTCTTGGCATCGAAGCGAGGCCCAGACCAACCTCACACCGGCCAATCCAAGCAATCCAATCATGCCCAAAAATGTGTGAAACATGTGTGTGTGTGTGTGTAACATCTTAGTTTTCCTTTGAAAAAAAACAGGAAGACTGGATGATGACTCCACAGGCTGCTGACCCATGCTGAGCTCCCCGACTGGCTGACCATCAGACCGAAGATTGGCACTACAAAACATGGCCGACACAGGAGAGTCTGGCCAGAAGTGTGGAAGAAAACAAACATGAAAGACTTAGGGATTAAGAGATCCCAAGACTCTTTGGCTTGCAAAGCATCCAAATCCTCAAGGGATCGTTTTCACAATTCATCCAATCTCCCAAAACGCTGATTTCACAACCCTACCGCGCCTTAGAGAACGATCATGCGCTGCAAAGCATACGAACCGATGCCGGCAGCAAAGCCAAGGGCCGCCCATGGAGAGATTCGGCGCATGTACCACAGAAAACCCACGTGCTCCAAGCCCATCAAAGTCACACCTGCTCCGTCTCAAGATCCCCAAAGTTTTTGCTGCATTTTATCATGGGAAAATGAGGAATGGAGACTGCTTGAGGATGCCAAAATGGAAATGATTTTACTCTACTGCCCAAAAGCAGTACGAGTTGGATCACTATTTCAGAACGATAGAAACCCAAATCTGAAATTTATTTTGCTGTGTTTCATTTGGATTTTGGCCACAAACGTTTCGTGAAGTTGCCTGGGCAAATCATTCATGTGAATGAAGACCTGTGGAGACATAACTCATCCAATTTTGGAGTACCACAAGCCACGTCAGATCCCAACTCATCTACCCTCGTGCAGATGGCTGCAGCCTGCCTGCTACGCTTCCAACCGCCAACATGGACCCGCCTGTCAAGCAAAATCTCTGGGAGATTGTTCCCTTTTCATAGCATTCACAACATGTGTGTTCATATATATATATACATATATGTACAATAAGTTTACATTTACATATACATATACATATACATATATATATATATATATATTTTAATGTATATATGTATACCAAAAATATATGTATATTATACATTGGTGAAGCCATGGAATGCTTAACACTCCAGGCGATATGGGCGCAAAACCCCTTGGCAAGGGCAGGGGCCAGCATGGCCGGCAAAGATGGTTGGCAAAAATTTTTGCCAACGTGTTCTGCCAAGCAGTTTGGCCAACATGTTTTCCAAGCATTTCACGCCCTTCTACCGTAGCCCTACACATGTGAAGGGGGAAGGATACGCTGCAAACTGCCCTATAGCAAGCACGTCCCCGCAAGCCTTCCAACATGAACCCACCCCGGAGAACGGATTCTTAAATAAGGATTTCCGACCTTCAACGCAGCCACGTTCTGAACATATCCCAAACATTGCACAAACACAACACAGCCACCACAACACAGACATATGCCGGAAGCAATTCAAACATCTGAACCAACGCTGCCCAGATAAGTTGAAAACAAGTGAGACACCCAAAAAAAGTGCGCCCCACAACCACAAATTCAGCCATGGGTTCTGTTTTTTAATCTGACATTCTATCTGACATGCGTTACTGACATACTTTATCATATTCTATCTGAGGAATTAATCTTCTGACATGTTGCCTGGCGTTTTTATCTGACATTTAATCTGACATTTAATCTGACATTCTTACATTCTATCTGACATATATTCTGACGTTTTATCCGGCATTCTACTCTAGTACCTGACAAGCTCGTTGATTTGTATATGGCATTAAACCTGACACTTATTCCTACCTTTTGCCCGGCGTTTGTTCTGGCATTTTACCTGGCATCCTGCCTGACGTTACAGACAACACACACATATATATATATATATATATATTTGACATTCTCTATTTGCCATGTTTTCTGACCGGTTTTATCTGGCATTCTATTTGGCATTATATCTGGCATCTCTCTGACATATATTATCCGGATGTGCAAAGAGCTGGCGAGCTCGCCAAAAGGCCGTGGTGTCCGGTGTCCGCTGTCTGGCGGATCACCTGGCAGATGGGGAAAAAAGTGAAACACGTCCAGAACAGTTCCGGCCACGCCCTAAAACACTTCAGGCACCGCGAAGAAGAAAAGCCTGAAGGCTCTTACACAACCCACACAAAACAGAGACCGAACCTTGACACAACCCAGGCAAAACGTAGACACAACTTAGACACAACACAGACACAACCCAGACACAACCAAGACACAACCCAGACACCCCAGCGAAAAGTGAGACACAACCCAGACACAACCCAGACACAACCCAGACACGCCAGCGAAAAGTGAGACACAACCCAGACACAACCAAGACGCCCCAGCGAAAAGGGAGACACAACCCAGACACAACCGCGACAGCTCAGCTAAAAGTGAAACGCAACCCAGATGCAACCAGTTAAAAGTGAAAAAGCTAGATGTCCGTAAGATTGTCGGCCTCTTTAACACTCTGCGTCAAGCGACGGCACCCGTGCCATGTTTTGTCGCTTGTGTAGCAAGGGAACTTGAAACATCGTGGTGGGCTCCCCTCCTGCCAAGTGAGTGCCCTTAGATTTTGAGCACATCGGACAACGGGACACCAACACTACGGCAACCTCGCCAGCTCTCTGAGTCCCACCGGGCTCGACTTACGTCGAGCTCACCCGCTCCGGGTCCGTTAGCCGGACCCTGTGCCTGTGGGCTGTAGGCCCTGGCCGGTATGGCAAGCTCGCCAAGTCTCTAGGCCCTGCGGGGGCAACCTTTTCGCACGAAATGCGGTTCCACCATCAAAAACTGAGGTACAATTGCGATTTAACATCCTCGGCGGCAACCTTTTCGCACGAAATGAGGTTCGATCGTCAAAACTGCGGTAAAATTGCCAACTTGTGCGCTTCGGCGGCAACCCTTTCGCGCGAAATGAAGTTATATCGCCAAAAACTGAGGTAAAATTGCCATTCATCTGCGGCGGCAACCCTTTCGCACGAAATGAGGTTCGATCGTCAAAAACTGAGGTAAAATTGCGATTTTGAAGTGTCTGCGGCAACCCTTTCGTACGAAATGGGGTTCGAGTGTGAAAAACTGATGGTTTTTTGCGAATTTGGTTGGTCCTGTTAAAGGGTTCTGTGCGTAAAGCTTCTGTGTGTAAAAGCGTCTGTGCGCAAAAGCTTCTGTGTGTAAAAGCATCTGAAAGCATCTGTGTGTAAACCATCTGTGCGCAAAAGCTTCTGTGTGTATGAGCGTCTGTGTGTGAACGTGTACAAGTGCTTGTGTGTAAAAGTAAAAGCTTCTGTGTGTAAAAGCGTCTGTGTGCAAAAGCTTCTGTGTGTAAAAGCGTCTGTGTGTAAAAGCATCTGTGTGTGAAAGCGTCTGTGTGTAAAAGCGTCTGTGTGTAAAAGTGTCTGTGTGTAAAAGTGTCTGTGTGTAAAAGCGTCTGTGTGTAAAAGCTTCTGTGTGTAAAAGTGTCTGTGTGTGTGTAAAAGCTTCTCGTGTAAAGGCTTCTGTGTGTAAAAGTGTCTGTGTAAAGGCTTCTGTGTGTAAAAGCTGTTGTGTGTTCGATCGACGCCAGGAGCCACTTTGTGCGAGAAAACACAGGGTTTCGTGCGATTTCTCACCTCCAAACCTCAGCTTAACGCAGCAATTCCACTGCGATCTGTAATCATTGCCATGCAAATCACACTACAACTGCGTCGGCCACCTCTGAACTCGTGACCTTTCTGCTCTCTTCACATCTGGACAACGTCCAGACATTTCTACTCTCTCACATACATACTCTCTCCATCTCCAATCTCTGCACATCTCCATCTTTAATCTCCATCCCTACTCTCTCTCTCTCTCTAATCTCACCACATCCCTACTCTCTCCATCTCTAATCTCACCACCTCTCTACTCTCTCCATCTCTAATCTCTCGACATCCCTACTCTCTCCATCTCTAATCTCTCCACATCCCTACTCTCTCCATCTCTAATCTCACCACCTCTCTACTCTCTCCATCTCTAATCTCTCCACATCCCTACTCTCTCCATCTCTAATCTCTCCACATCCCTACTCTCTCCATCTCTAATCTCACCACATCCCTACTCTCTCCATCTCTAATCCCACCACCTCTCTACTCTCTCCATCTCTAATCTCTCCACATCCCTACTCTCTCCATCTCTAATCTCACCACCTCTCTACTCTCTCCATCTCTAATCTCACCACCTCTCTACTCTCTCCATCTCTAATCCCACCACCTCTCTACTCTCTCCATCTCTAATCTCTCCACATCCCTACTCTCTCCATCTCTAATCTCTCCACATCCCTACTCTCTCCATTTCTAATCTCTCCACATCCCTATCCTCTTCTACTACTACTACTACTACTCCTCATCTCTCCACATCTCTAATCTCTCCACATGTTCAAAATGTCGTAACACGGAGTTTAGACTACTAAACTTCCTCTGATAATATTGTGTATATATATATATGTGTATGTACCATGCACCTCAGTGCCAATCTCTTTGTATCATCCCTTCATCCATGTCCCCGTCGACCAAGCCGTCTGTGTCCTGTGCCCGCCTGTCCCAGCAGACAGAGCGACCAACTGCCACAGCGGGGAGTCCATTGGCTCGTGGAACATCTCAATGGAGGCCTGGAATTCATGGAATTCGCAAAGGAGGACCGTTGTTTGGAGGCTCGTAGACCATCTGAAAGTTGTTTGGAAGTTATTTGGTCACTGGACCATTGGATCTTTTTTGGTGTGGACCAAGCCGCATCAGTTTCACACAGTTTCCCGCCAAGCCAGTCCTGGACCAATGGCACGTTGTCCACCACTGCTGAGGAGATTCCCAACAAGACGGACAGAGACAATGGGCTTCCACCAGTAAATTCCTTGAGATGCGATGCTGAAAAACGCCAAGGCGCCAAGTTCTGGGAAGTTCTGGGAAGATCTGAAATCGTCTTTAACTTATTGAGGATCTGGGAGGTATACTCGGTGTACTGCATTGTTATATCTGTCATATCTCTCAGTCTATAGCCGAATAGCCATATCAGCCATTCAAGGCTTTGCAACAACCACGTTTTTCATGGGTTATTTCAGGGACATGACCATGCTGCAATGCTAGTTCGAGTCTTCTCGCATGGCTTGAATTCAGTCCAATGTAAAGAAAGTTACGAAAGTTGACCGTTTTCATGGCCATCGAAGCCAGCAATAGCCAGGAATCATTCATGAACTCTGAGTAGCGCGACAAGACCTGCAGCCGTTTGTGGATGTGGAAATCTGTGGTAATCTTTGCAAGCCATGGGGCATTGTGGGAAGTCGCCGATGGCGCAACGAAGTCCCAAGGCGCTGTTAGCCGCGCCTCTGCGGATTCGAGTGCAGCGACGGAAAGCAGGACACCGGTGAAGAACAGAAGGCTGCTCAAGTCGACCTGCACAGCGCTGGTCACAGCGGTTTTCTGCGCGCCATGAATTTGTCCCACCTTGTGAAGAGCAGCAGGAACCCCATGCTTTCCGTGCACCACAAGTGCTCCACCTGACAAGCTCAAGTTGATTTTTAGTTTGTTGTCCTTGGGAAAACCTCTGAGACTTGCTCAAGGGAACCAACAGAGCACCCAGGGCTCCCTACCAGTTTCTTCATCCTCAGGGGCTGGTTTGCCTGCCGGAGTGGAGTTCTTATGAGACGACTGGCATTTCTCTTCCCAAGGGTGTTTTCGCGAGCTCGTTTTTCAGCAAACTCTGGGAGTACTAACAGCTGCAAATTGGTAGATGTCGAGCTGTACAACTCGGAACTTCAGGAACTTCACAAGTCTTCACAGGCTGTGAAGAACTCAGTGAACATTTGCCCGCCTAATTCAGTAATCTCGCACACCAGCCAAAATGTTCCAAGCGCCATCATCATCCCAAGGTATGGGGGCAGGCCTTCAGTCACTGACAGTCACTGAAGATCCATGAAATTCGCTGCTTTTCAGCATAGACAAACTGGCATTTTGCAGCAGTTTGTTCAACTGTTCAGGCCTGTCACCATCTTCACCACTGGCACAGTCAATATGCATGCCATTCCTTGGCGATGGATTGCGATGGATTTGGCTGATTTGATTCACAGCTATTCTCCCTGATGAAATTACCACTTTCTCTCTCTCTCCATGTTGCGTCAGTTCCCGTGCCCAAGTTCGCTTAGCACCGCAGCACCTCTAGATTTGGACCAACAGTTGAGCTTGGCCATGCCAAGAGCCGAGCTGCCTACGACGAGGGCCAAAATGCTTTCTCTCGTTGCCACAGGCTCTTCCTCCCTTGGCCGCACACTGCTCCGGTGGTTCGCACAGCATTGAGAAGCGGGCTTGATCTGCACTTCCGGGGGTGCCAAGCCAGTCAAGCCAAGGCCCAGACTCCTTTTTATCCTCTTCAGTCTCAGGTGGTGCACATCTTTTGGCCTCAACATTCCACGTTTTTCCACGGGGGACACCGTGGTTTTTTTGTTTGGTCACAGCTTGATGGTCGCCTGCCACCAGATCCCAAAGAGAGGCAGCACGCCGGCCACGAAGGATGGGAAAAAGAGCCAGGTGATGGTGCCTGCACAGCTGCACAGCTGCACAGCTGCACAGCTGGTCGCCAAGGGAGCACAAATCGAACAGTGTTACAGATTACATGGTTTTCAACACGCTTTCCCCATCCCTGCTCATTGTAAGTCTGGCTGCCATGAAACTAAAAACCACAAATGTCTGGAATCATTAGAACAAGTTTCTTGTTGGGTCTAGCATCCCAGCCGCTTCTCTTGAGAACAGAATCCATCTTCACTGCTTCAGATTCAAATTGTAAATGTCATCAAACTTAAAATGAATGGAAAAATATCAGTACTACTTACAAAAGAAATCTGTGTGACTTGCCGGGAAAATGCCCGGCCAAAGCTAAAAAAGTGATTTTCAGCTTTCAGCAACACAGCCCGGCCGTATGGAACAATGTGGTGGTTTCACAAAGGACTCAAGATGGCGAGGTTGATGGGAAAGCTGATTTTCAAAAAAATCATGGGACTTGGGGCTGGCAGATGTTTAGACACCAAAAGAAAATTCCAGGGAGACAACGGCAGGTCTCCCGTAACCAGTGCACAACCGAGGTCTGTGACCTGTCTGTGTTTTTAGTCGTGGAGGACTGTAGCATAATTCGAATCCATGGCACTTGCAGATGCTGCCGGCAATGCCGGTCTGTGACCTGCCTGTGGTAGAGATCTTGTGTCGAATCCAAAGCATTGTGGTAGTGACATCGCCAATGGGACTCCAGGCACCTGCAATTCCAGACTGCTATGTGCCGCTTGAAATCTTGGATCAGTTGGATTTACTCTGCTTTCATGTTTTGCATGGTTTTTCAAACACAACTGGACCTCATCCATCTGCAAAGTGTTGGTGAAACCACCCCATAGCCTCCCGCATTTGCGGCAACAACTGTTAGGCCGCCGCAGGAATGCCGCCAGTCCTGAAGGCAGCAAACCAGGCAGCTTGGCCAGTCATTCGCTCAGTGGATCCTGCCGGCGCCTTCTTGTGAGGGACCACTCTCTTGAGAATCTTCACGCACACGATCGTGGCTGTCAGATTATCGATCACTGCACCTGGAAAGAAAAACGTAGCGGCGAGGGTGCGTTGCTACCAGCTGAAAAAATACCATTTGCTTGTTTAACATAGCCATGGTATAGATGGCCCATGGAAATAGATGGTTTACCTATTAATAGCATGGTGATTTTCCGTAGTTACGTTAGTTTACCAGAGGGTAGCTGCAAAGGTCGCTGCAGCAAAATATGGCGAGATGCATCCACTAAGGGACTTGGCCTGGACGGCTTTGACATGCTTTGAGCATCAATCCTAGTGACAATGCTCATGGTCAAATTGTGGCCAAGCTGCTCAAGAAAAAAGCCAGGAAGCAAATAAGTGGCATCAGTCGATCCGCCTGCGTATATTGTGCGGAGCTACAGTCAGGAAAATGACCTCGAAAACAAGTAAAAAATTGAATCAATGAATAAACATCTCAAAATCGCATCATTTATAAATATAACACATAAAACACAAAATCCGAAACACTACGTGACGTCGAAAACAAACTTTTTGGCACCTTATGCTTGGTCCGGCGAACCATAAAGGATGTCACAATGGCAAAGCCCTCCAGGTGATCAATGGATTCCACAATTCCCATGGCAGGTAAGAGGAAGAGGATCACGCTCCCAACATCTGCCAAACCTTTCCTGAGGGAAAAACTCGGCGTGGGCGTGGGGGTTTTTGTTCTCTCTTGGTTTAAAAATCACAGCACCTGCTTTTTATGCTATGCAGCTATTCACAATTTTTAGACAACATGCAACTTCTCGGTTGGTTGGCGTCCCATCTGCAGTGATCCAATGAACCAATGAACCAATCTCATCTTTCGCCAAGAATCGCCAACTGGTTCTGAAGCTCGTCATGTCCCTGGGAAGATCCACGATTGCGACCAGCTGGGATGTGGCAATCCAGACGAACACAGGTCGTTTTTCAGTTGCACAAGTCAAGCTAGTCAAGACATGTCAAGACCAAATGATGTTTTTGGTCAAGCGATGTCATGTCGACCAATTTGGTGCAAAAGTGTCAATTGAATGGCTCAAAGCATCAAAGATAAAATCGAACATCTTTGCCCAGCTGGCGTCCAACCCACAACTGAGCATCTCAGGGTCCAAAAATGCCCGGCCTCATGAGAGGTTCCAGGTTTGGCTGCCTGACTATGCGGAGAGAAAGGTCGCATGCAACGGTGCTGTTTGAAGGACGTTCCGTTTGTCGCATCAAAGTCAATGGATCAGAATTATGTTGGAAGTCTGTCCACTGATCTTGAACAGTACTGGTTGGTGGTTAAAAAAAACATCTTGAAAAATGATGGAGTTCGTCAATGGGGTTGGGATGACATCCCATGAAATGGAGAATTAAAAATGTTGTTCCAAACCATCAACCAGAGTATCTAACTGCTCCTGGTAGCAACAAAACTTAGTTTGCAAGATCTCAGACTGCGTGGTCTACACCGGTCACTGGAACCTCCATCAGAAACGTTGCTGCTTGGTTCCAGTTGAGGCCGTCCTCCTTTCCCATCCTCTGGGATCAGTGGGATCGCACCGGGGCACCCATTTTTTTGTACCAAGACACATGATACGTCCACATCACGGAAGCTAACACCTCGCATCAGGACACCAGGAATCAATAGGAATCATGGCAGCCCTCTCAACGCTATCTCAACGCCAAGGCACCAACATGATGGCGGACTTGTCCAAACGAATCACGTCTTCCAAGGCCACCAATGTGATACCCGTTAAAAAGAGCGCAGCAAGGATCTTCCTCCAAAGTGGTTTGCAAAGTGCCCATGGTGCAATGAACATTCCCCGTCTTCGAACCGCAACAAGATCTTGCTCCCAGACTTCGTGACTAGAAATCCAAGAGAAGTACCCCAGAATCTGCTTTTTCTGGATGTTAATACTTGCGTCAGCATCACAAATATTCTTCCAACATCTACCCTGAAAGCCCCGTCCTGTGCACGTCCTCGTTCTCGATGACGTTGCTGGGCCATCCAAAGAAGGCCTTGGCCATGCATTGTGAACCCTGACGAGCGGAGACATCGAGCTTTCTGCAATTCACAGCCAGAAGAGTCTACACTTTTTCATTCATTCCTTGTTGGGCCCTGGGTCAAGATATATATATATATATATATTCTACATCATTCCACTTTCACCACAGTGCCACAGTTATCTTTCACGACAAGTTGCAAAGACGAAGATCACAATGAACAATCCCAGGCCAGCAATCTTCATCAATCGTCTGGTCGAAGTCACAGCTCCCTTCACCGCCTTTTCACCTGTGCAGCTTACATCCACCTTGGTCGTCTTGGACGCCACCGAGGCTGCAGGGCTTCTCACCCGCTCCACCTGAGAGCTCAAGGATGAGTGTGCTCATGACACTATCACAATCCAATCAATTTACACAAGAAAAAAAAAAACTGAGAAACCAAAACAGCAATCTGAGAGTCAAATACTGATAAATACTGTTCAACAGAAGTCGTTTCAATACTGTAAATCGACCATACATCGACCACTCTCTCCGAAACTCCGAAACGGGTGGCAGAGAAAGGACTGTGCTGCCGTTGCAAGCTTCCTGCCGGCAAGGGAATCGTTGCCTGCGATCCAGGCGACGGTCGATCTCCAGGGTCGAGATCCAAGCCGACCGCCGTTAGGCCACAATCGCTGTCCAGAGTTTTTGTAATCCAAACAAATGGGGCCTTGATCGGTTTCAGATGCTGCAACCAGTTGATCCATTCAATCCATTCCCGCTTTTTTTATCCATTTTTCTCCAAGCGATGATCTATCAGCGCCTGTTGGATACCATCGATGTGAATGTCATGTGCATCTTTCGTCTCGACCTCGGCGCAGGAATTTTAGGCACATCTAGGGAACTTTGTGGTACAATGAAGGTGCTGACTTTGTGATACTGACGGTGCTTCGTGTCTCGCATGCTTGTTTATCTATGTCTATGTATATCAATATTATTGTTATTTATTCTTGTTGTTGTTGTTCTTGTTGTTCTTGTTGTTCTTGTTGTTCTTGTTGTTCTTGTTGTTCTTGTTGTTCTTGTTGTTCTTGTTGTTCTTGTTGTTCTTGTTGTTCTTGTTGTTCTTGTTG
>Ga0126342_10008960_pt1 | contig 17925 bp, 15 predicted proteins | sample Cyp1metagenome_FD_92528 | JGI IMG/M metagenome (GOLD analysis project Ga0126342, IMG submission 92528) | Coral microbial communities from Lord Howe Island, Old Settlement Bay, Australia - Cyphastrea 1 metagenome | ecosystem: Host-associated > Invertebrates > Cnidaria > Coral ... | reverse complement strand
ATAACCATTAGTAGGGGCTAGTCATCCAATGGTTCATAGGGATTTATAATAACCATTATAAGGATCCTTATTATGGATGGGATGACCATCAACCATATAGTGAGTATTGACCATGGCTCATATAAGTAACGGTGAATCATGGTAGTGGTTACTCGTGATTAATGATGGTTTTTCTCAATGTGATATTATCATGGTTACCCAACTTGGTACTGGAACATGACAATTGGAAATCCTCTATCAATGGGGTTTAAAGAGACAAATCCTCGAAGAATGGGGATTTGTTCAGCAAAAATCATGGAGCTGATACCAACGGATACCGGGATCAATGGGATGATGATTCGTGATCCATCCGAAAGCTGGGCCAGTTCACTAGTTATGGAGGCTTGGTTCGCTGGGCAAATCATCGAACTAGTTATGGGAAAATGTCTAGCTAGCCATGTTGACTATACCGGAGGATAAGTAGGGAGTATGTCCAAGTTTATGGTTGTTTTTTGCCTTGACATGTGTGTGTGTGTTTGTCTCATATGGTTGCCTTTGTAGCCCCAAATGGCAATTTTGATCGGGAAAATGATGATTCCCCATGAATTTAGGAACTTTGAAACAAGCCCACATTGGAAACAAAGCTAGACACAGTGGTTGATTTCTCTTGGTCCTGCAGTCCAGCACTGGGAAGTTGGAATCAATGTATTCCATGACCCCAACCTTGGCAAATTTTACAACGGTTGTGTGGTGTCCTGATTCTGATTTTTCCAGTTTGCATTTCTTGGCTATTTAATGATGGTCCCTAGTGATTCTCAAAGAGGATTGGCTGCCGTGGTTTCCTTAACAGGTCATTGATTTCTGGCCGATAGTTGGCCAACCACTATCACTTCGCCGAAGTGCTTCAATATCCAGTCCCGCACGTCCTAGGCAGTGGACCGATATGGTTTAATCACTCGTTGCTTGGTACTTGCTTGGTCTTGGTACTTGCTGAGTTGGACATTTTTTGATTTGCATGGATTAATATTCGATAGGACAAGGGAATTAGATGTCGCATATGCCCATTATGTTTCATACCCATACATCAGCAACAAGTATCGGAATAAGGCCTTGAAATCCGTTAAATAGCTGTGGGGTTTTCTCAAGGGATATGTTATCCAATTTCCAGCCAAACTCTGACAGTTTGTCCATGGGAGAGCTGCCAGGTAACTTGTTAGCCTGATACCTTGATCATCTCTACTGGCAATGTCATGTTGTATATATATATATATTAATCCACATGTACCGTTTGGATCTGTTTGGTGCTTGCATTTCTGGAAATTTATGGAACTACTTGCATCCACTTACTAGACTGTTTGTCTTTCTTTCTCCCCATGTGGCTAGTCTTTATCTCCTCGTTTTTTTGGGGGGCGCCCTTCACACATTTGGCAGTTCTCCGGCCTTCCAAACATCTCCAAATGTGGAAAAAGACCTAGAAGGACCTCGCTGCAACGTGGATGATGATTGGGATTGAGGCAAACATCCCACCCCGAACTTTTCCGGTTGGTGAGTGATTTCAATTCAGCCAGATTTACAGGCGGCTTTAACCTTTGGATATTGGGATATACAGCCAGATGATGGTCCCGGAAGACATGTTGATCACTTGCTGCAGCACTACTGAGTCTATGGCCATGATTCTAGGGCTCCATCTCTGAACTGATGCGGTGTATTTTGGTTATGGTCAATATCATCTGGATGAATTATAATGACCTCATTGTGACCTCACTGGAATGATGATTAGTCCGTGAATCATCCCCAAATGACTGCAAGTCCAGATATGTTCAGGTCTTTCAGGCTTTATAGTAACTTATTAATTTGCTTATTATTATTATTATTATTTATTATTATTATTACCCATAGGATCCATGTATGCCATATATGGTAACATTTGGGGTATATTGATGGTAAATGTTACCATATATGGCATACATGGATCCTATGGGTTAAATATTATTATTATATAAATAATATACTTATTAACAATTCAGTCAGAATCATCCTCCGTTGAGTTCAATGATTTGCCCCAAAGAGTTCAGGTTGGAACAAGAAGGCCGAGGAGGTCTTTCGATGTCCCTCCGAGTCCGCATTGAGGAGACGACCATCGGATCTGCGGTAGTTGAACATGTGGAGAACATAGCCACCATTTGTAGACGATGTTCCGCACAGGAAACCATGGGTTTTCCACATCTTTACCCGTAGGGATCCCTAGGATAAGCAGCTTAAACTGACAGGATTTGATTTTTAAGCACAACGATACACGGCAGGAGACCCTTCTCCGACTTCTTGGAACATGGAAGTCAACTGGGCTTGGCAGACCTGCAGGAGCCGCTTTTTTTGTGTAACTGGGATGTAAGGGATATATCCCACCTAAGCATACTTAACCAATGTATGAAAGGCAAACTATGGCTATGTCATACCAACTAGACAATGATTAGCGACCTCAACCAATCTCGCTAATGATGATGATTGGAGAAGGTATCAAACATGATATTACCTTATTATTTCAGCCTTGGAAACTTTGGGATGTATGTATGTACGTGTGTATGTAAATAGTAGCAACCCTGAAAAGGATAGACAAGAACACACAGAATTGTTCCAACCTTTTCAATTTTCTTGGGCACCCTATTATACATATGATACATATATATATTATACACATGTATATAGATACAGTCAACTAGGATCCATTCTATGTCTACTAGATCATTCAATTCCACTTACAACATCTTACAGCTAAGGTATAGACACTAACTTGATACAAATGATGAGTATATTTGAGTAGATTGATACAAAATGATACAACGACCTCACTGGAATGATAGGTTAGGTAGGTGACCCCAAAATGGCCGAAGCATTCTGAGTGAATCAATTATCATATTCTATCCAGACATGTATATGTAATTACAATTTAGAATAATTATGCAAAAAAATTGTCCTGATAAAATCTGATATAGATTAGTTGATTCCTGATAAATATTTAGTTGATTGAATTACATGTGTTTTTCACAATGGATATCAATATATCATTTGGATAACAGTGAATCGATATTTTTTGATGAAATCTCACGTTTTTTTTGGATGGTATCCCATTAAGATTTCATGATATGACTCATTGAACAATTATTGAATATCCCATGTTTCTATATGTTTCTTGGATAACAGCGACCTTAGTATATCATTGCTATAACTATAGTTAGGTGATGGTACTATAGTACCATTCTTTTCTCTACTTTCTTACAGCTTAAGTGAATCATTGAATCAATATACCCTCTGGTTATTTAACATAGCCATGGTATAGATGGCCCTAATCGAAATAGATGGTTTACATTGGTTTACCTATCAATAGCATGGTGATTTTCCATGGCGAACTGTTAAAGAACCAGATGTGTCTTGGATGAAGCTGGTCACTCCTCATGGGATTCCAAGGTGAACCAGTGGGGTGTGTGGCTTGGAATAGAACCAGATGGTATCATTCCCCTTTTTGGAACCAACATGACCAAAAGTTCCGCGGCCATGTCTCTCGCAGGCCGCAATCGCAGCGAAGGCCTCCGCGTGGCCCGATTCAAGGAGACGAGGTGGTGCCCCTTTTTGTTCGCAAACCATGGGAAAACCATAGGAAAACCATAGGAAAACCCAGGAAAGGAAAATGGTGATTCTACCAGCAAGAATATGGTGATTTCATGGGATTGCCATGGGATTTAGTTAGCCATGTTGGTAACTAACATTTCACGTATGGGTCTATTGTAAATCTATCTATAATATACTCAATGGGTTTATAAAGCCACTTATAGCTGGGGGAGCACCACCTTGTAGGTTTGTCTGAAAATGGATCTACCCCCAAGCCCAAAACCGTATCAGCAACACTGGGAAGAAGAGAGTATAATTGGATGCTTGCCTTGGAAATTCAGCATCAGCATAGGGAGAGAGTTGGAGAGAGTTTATGTAGAAATAGGAGCACTATCACCAACAATAGTGGCTGGCGGTATGTAACAATACAAGAGTATATATTTATATATGTATTTATATATATATGTATTTATGTTCATTCATGTTCATCCCATAAACAGTAAGTTGTTCGCAACCACCATTGGTTCCCCCCTTGCACTGGTCAAAGGTATATCACCTTGGCAGATTTTTCAGCAGGTCACAATCACAATGGCCATTTCATTAGTTGAATCTCAATTGCGCTGCTGAAGGGGTTAAATTTCCATGTTGGTTGGCTCAATTCCCATGTTGGCTAACAACTTGACAACTTCCGCATCTTTGCTGCTGTATAATTCCTTCTGCTTAGATCTTTTGTTCCACATTTTGTTTGAGTCTGGATTTGTGGCCAAATTCCAACGTTTCCTGATCAAATTGTTGTCGTAAATAATCATTGTCGTCCCCTAGAAGTCTGTGTGTGTGTGCGTGTTCCTGTCAGAAGATATGGTGTTTTTTTGTCCCCCATTTGGTTTCCATATGTGGGGGTACCCTCAAATCATCCATTTTTTAGAGGATGTCCATTCAAAACCATCCATTTTGCAGGAAGGGGCCCCATAGTTAGCTAAGTTAGTCTATAGCTATAACAACTTTGGTTTATGATACTTATAACATCTTATGACTATAGTTAGATGATGTTAGATCGGCTTATAAACCAACAAACATAACGTTTGGGGGTCCCTTCCATTTTTGAGTACCCTCTAGTAAACTAGCATAGCTATGGAAAATCACTATTTTCGGAGGTAAATCAATTACTGGTTGGTGGTTTGGAACATGAATTTCATTTTTCCATATATTGCCCATAGGATCCATGTATGGTATATATGCTAACATTTGGGGTATATTGATGGTAAATATTACCATATATAGCATACATGGATCCTATGGGTTGGGAATAATAGTCACCAACTGACGAACTCCATCATTTTTCAGAGGGGTAGGTATACCACCAACCAGATTATATATGGACCATTGTCTTATAGCATCTGGTTATTTAACAGTTCGCCATGGAAAATCACCATTTTTAATAGGTAAACCATGGAAAATCACCATTTTTAATAGGTAAACCATCTATTTCTACGGGCCATCTATACCATGGCTAGCTTCGTTTACCGGAGGAAACCCCCCCATGACTCACACGTCGCCGCTTTGAGGTCCGGTTCCGCGCAGCTGCAACGGCGCTTCTGCGTGCGGCAGCGTGCAGCAGGGCAGCCCTGGTATGAGGCGCCGCTCCCAAAAGCATTGGGGATGGGGAGATGATTGTTGTATCATGGTATCATGTATATAATATATATTAATATTGTATATAATATAATAATATATAATATTATATATATATGTATTGTAGTATATATATATATATGTAAATCAAATCGACAATTTGACGGATTGGATTCGATTGGGTTCAATTAGATTAGATTAGATGATATATGGTGGGTTACTGGCTGATGTACACTTCACAGCTCGGATATATTGGGACATCATTTGGGATCTACGTTGCTATAATCTTACTGTATATATACATATATATATACTTATGTAACCTCATATATGTATATATATATATTCATGTATATATATATATGTATATATATATTCATATATATATATATTCATATGTATATATATATATATATATATATTCGTGTATATATATATATATTCATATATATCTATATGATTCATATATATATATATATGTCTTATGTAGTTATCAACAAAAATATATAAAATAATGTATCAGCATTTTGGATTTTACTTTTCTTCCTGGGGATTCCTCTTTGATATATCCAAGTTCCTAAACCGCAACTACTATTGGGATTGTTGATGAATTTGGATTCACCGCTATTGAACATTACGAATCTACTTGGTGACTAGGTCGCCATCACAAAAATAGACGTCATGCTTTAGCGATACCAGTGATAACTCCCGCAGTGAAGCCAATTCCTTGGGCAGTCTTGGTCCAGATTTAAGATCCTGGAGTTGCAGCAACAGATCTTGATTTCAATGATGTCTTAAACAATTTTCATAAACCACCATAATCACATGTTTGTGGGATATTCATGGATATTCAAACTTCTGTTTCATTTTCGGATTACTAGCCATATCCCATCATAATCCCCATTGTTGATGATCAAATCCCTATGAAATCCCCATGAAATCCCCATTTCTTCTCAGAGTTGCCACAGCATGGCAGGTCCTCTTTTCGGCCTCCAGTTGTCCCAGCATCAGCAGTCGAGATTCCTCAGGGGTGCTGTACATCGGCCAGGACTCCAACCACAAACGGTGGATGTTCCGAGGTTCCAGCCATGTTTGAGCACAGAGGGTACCCTCTGGTTATGACTAACATAGCTATTGAAAATGGCCATTTATAGTGGATTTTCCCATTAAAAATGGTGATTTACCCATTAAAAATGGTGATTTACCCATTAGAAATATTGAAAATGGCCATTTATAGTGAGTTTTCCCATTCAACATGGTGATTTTCCAAAGTTATGTTAAATTACCAGAGGGTATCTTACAAGAATCCCAAGCAACATAAGCAACATGAATGGTACATCCCATCCCCATCATCCCGTTGAGGGAATCAACTGGGAGACTTCCCAGTTGGTCATGGTAAAAAGACAGCGAAACAAAGACTCCAATACAAACGTTGCCTAGTTATATTCCTATGTATGTATTTATGATACTTATAGAATCATATAAATATTACATATACACATGCATTTCATTACACATGCATTTAAGCATTAAGCAAAACTTAAATAGAATGAACTATAGATCATAGATAATTAACATGCTATATTTACATATATAATCATATACATATGTATATATAATATGTATACATAATAATGATAGACAATAACATGCTTGATCATTATAGCGCCAGGAGCTCACTGAGCTCTTGAAGAACAGCAATTCCGAGCTGACGATGCAGGATCGATTGATTCGCACCTTGGCGGATCACCTAAGGCAGCGATGGGTTTAAGCTCTAAGGCTTGATGAATCACCAAGAAATTTACCTAACAATTGGGATCAATTGGGCTTATCATCTATCATTGGTCACCCTTTTTTTGAAGGGTTGGATTGAAGGGTTGGATGAATCAATGAGTTAAGTACCCTCCTGGTTATTCAACATAGCTATGGAAAATTGGCCCAGTTACAGATGATTTTCCCATTAAAACGTCCATTTATAATGGATTGTCCAGTTCGCTATAGTCATAACCAGATGGTCGCGTCTTGATTCGCTCAGCTGATTTTCCAGTTCCGAAAACCGATCCTCTTCGAAGGTGAAGTAAATGCCCCATTGATTGCCGTGGACAAGACCGGAGTGGTGGAGGACCAGTGGGTTATCCCAATGAAGAACAATGAGTATCCATATTTTGGTGAGTCATACATCCTTGTCAATACGATATATACTGTACTGTACTGTATATATATACATATATATATATACACTCACTAGTATATTTCTGGGAAGAAATGAAATTCACAGGTGCATTTCTGGCAACATGCCTAGATGCAATATGCAATTTCAAGTGTGACTGTAGATGCACCTGTAGATGCAATTTATTGAATTTTACCATCCCCCTCTCTCTGGCAGGGTAGCCTCATAAGACTAGTATTGTATTGTCATCCTGGAGTAGATTGAATATGAATAATTTCATTAAATCATCACTAAAACGGAGCTATCTTTGACAGTTTCATATTCCAATATATTCTGGTTGGTGGTTTGGAACATGTTTTTGTTTCCATTCAGTTGGGAATATTGACCCCAACTGACTTTCATATTTTTCAGAGGGCTTCAAACCACCAACCAGGCAGTGCCAGATTTTGCCCCAAATCCAATGGTTAACATCAACTTCAGCTTCCCCATGGTATCCTCCATTTTTGGAAACACCTATATATATATATTATATATATTAGATATATATATATATATTATATATGTATAACCAAAATAATTTAAACCCTGTTTTTTTGTTTTCCTGATACTGCCATGCTGCCATGATTATCATCACTGATGATCAGGAGCATCCGAGAATATGAATAAAAACCAGGTTTTATGGATGAGATTCCTGATGCTTTTTCTGATCAACATCCACATCTTTCTGAATCAAACATATTGCGTGATCATGATTATTGCATGTCTTTCTGCTATTGTACATCATGAAGGACCAGCAATCATCTTTCTCATAGATTGATTTTATGTTCCACAATTGATGATGGTAATATCTTCTCTTACCATCCCGTACACCTGTAGGATATATATATATATATATACACATGTTTCTGCTGGATTCTGGGTGGTTCATTTCATGGAAACAGCAAATTTTGGTTCATTTCAGTATATCCATAAGAGCCAATTAATTGATACATATTGATACCCTCTGGTAAACTAACATAGCTATGGAAAATCACCATTTTTAATGGCAAAACTCACTATTTCTATGGCCATTTTCAATAGCTATGTTAGTCATTACCAGAGGGTATTATGGATGGTTGAACGGATGGTTGACGATCGTTGCATAGATGTTTGCCATTTGGGTTGAACTCCCAGGATTGTTGGTGAATCCAAAGTGGTTGATGTTACTTTTTGGGGCCTTAAGTTGTTTTTCCCCGATTATTTAAGATTGGTTCAATTCAGTTTGGTTCCCCAATATATCCAATATGGTGGTACTTATATGATATGTGTGGCTTGGGATTCGGGATTGTAATTCAATAAACAAGTCAACTCGTCAGTACATAACCCATAGAAAAAGTGTAATCAACTACGTATCCACTGGGTCCTACCAGTGAAGCGCCATGAATATAACCCCATATACAATCCCATCATTTTGCTATGACATCACAAGTTGGTTTACCCAGACTTTCTATGTTTCACTCCCCATGTCGTTGTAATCCATGGAATTTTGTGGAATTTTGTATGCAATCTGTTCCTGTAGGGGGCAAGGATGCTCTCTGGCAATCAAACGTAGCAATGGAAAGTCACACATTTTTAGTCGATTGTCCCAGCTAGAAACCTATACTATATATATACATAGTCTCTGTAGTAGAGTTTCCAGCTTGCCATGTTTGATGACACCGGAGGGTATTCGTAAAAGCCATGGTCCAACAATATGGGGCCCAGTTATTATGTTTGGTTTATAAACCCCACTATAACTATAAAAACTTTTCATCAATAAATAACTATAGTTATATCATGAAGCAACGTTATTTGAGATATGAACGCACCAACAGAAATGGCGATGTCGAACCCGGGGCCACGGTAGGAGTGGAACCGTGGCGCTGAACGGCTCTTCGGCTTCACCAAAGACGAAGCCGTTGGAAAGCGCCTGGTGCAACACTTCATCGCCGATGAGTGCCCCGGCCGCGTTGGTTGTAGCAACGAAGCAACAATATATGGGGATATATTGGGAACATGTGGTAACCACCAAAAAAAAACAAAAAACAATGTTAAACAATGATGAATTATGGAAGATAATGGAATTGAATTAAACAATAAGTTTAAGCATTATTCACCATTAGCCATATTATTTGACCATGATTAACCACCGTTACGAACCGTGTAATGACCATTACTACGCACTTTTAACAGGGTTGCTCCAACAAACATATGGGAGAAGCTACGGGACCAGGGGGGTTTTAAGCATCAAAATTAGGATTTAGGTCAAAAAATATGTGGTATATATATAATATGTATATATATATATATATATCTCTTGGAATTTATATCCGATGGTTTCCCCCAACTGCCAGGTAAGAGTCTCTAGATTTTAACAAAGGTGCAACGCCTCCTTCCTTCCTTTCCTTTCCTTTCCTTTCCTTCCTTTCCTTCCTTTCCTTCCCTTCCCTTCCCTTCCTTTCCCTTCCCTTCCCTTCCTTTCCTTTCCTTCCCTTCCCTTCCCTTCCTTTCCCTTCCCTTCCCTTCCCTTCCCTTCCCTTTCCTTTCCTTTCCTTTCCTTTCCTTCCTTTCCTTCCTTCCTTCCTTCACTCGCTGCCATCACTCCCGTCTTCTTTCTGCACTGGAGTGAGAGCCGGACGCTGTGGGGCACGCCTGGACCCGAATGCCAGAAAGAATGCCAGATAGAATGTCACAAATAATTTTACGATAGAATGCCAGAATGCCAGAACCGCAGAAAAAAACATCAAACACCTGCAAATCCGCAAAATAGAGCGACATCAGTGAAAGTGGAATGCTCCCTGTCCAATTCCTACCGTTCAAATGCAAAACGTGGGCCAATCCGTATCCGTTGCACTTGTTGGGGTGTGAAATTCCTAAATCATCCTACATCCGCCCAAACCCCTGGAAAGCGTAAAGACCTCAAAATTTCTGGGATGTGGATCCTGCAGGTAATGTATCATATATATATATCGTATATATCATGTTTTGGTGTGTTGAAATATGGTGGATTTACATGGATTTACTCCCAATCTATGGCTCCAAGTGGGAGGATTTGTAAAGTCGCAACTCTGAAGATAGAAGAGTTGGACAATTTGGACAGCTGAAAACTATGAGGTTTTCATATGTGTCATCTATTCAACAGCAAAGTGGTGCCAACTTTTTTATTGGTTCATAAGCCCATCTAGCTAGTTCGATATATCAATCATCAATCCAATCGGTAAGGTGAGGCTCCGCAGTTATGATAGTTATATAATTATATGTGTGTTGGTTTAGAAACCCATTAACTATATAAATATATCATGAGAAATGGTTTATAAACCCATTAACTATAAATATATCATGATATATCATGATATATCATAAACCATAGAATTCACCTGGTTTCACCCAGGAATTTCTTCAGAAACTTCGCGTTTTCTCCGAGGTTTTCAGACTCCGTGCAGACCATGCTCTCACAGGGGATGAATGGCCAGGAGTCGATGTCGATGGGCCCCCGATTGATCCAAGGATGTTGATGATTTTCTACTAGAAAAACCTAGAAAACCCTAGAAAAACCTAGAAAAACCTAGAAAAACGCTAGAAAAACCTCCAATGATCAAGATCTAGGAATCTAGGGCCTCCAATTATCAAGTAAAATTATCATCAATTCTACTTGATCACCCTGATTTGAGGATTGATCTGGTTGGTGGAGACTGGAACATGACTTTTATGACTTTCCATTCAGTTGGGTATGGATCAATACCTATTAATACCATTTTTAATGGGATGAACATCCATTTACCAGCTATTTTGATGTGAACTACAGGGCTACAAGGTTTTGACACACTGCCAGTTGGGAATAATAATCCCAACTGACGAACTCATATTTTTCAGAGGGGTAGGTCAACCACCAACCAGTGATTGTCAAGAATGTTGGAAAAATCCACTGTAGATCCCGCGAATTGAGACAGCATTTCACCAGAGGCTAGAGATGGCACCATCACAACGACTTGAGTTTTGCCAGTTTTTTTGAGATGATATCACTGTCCATTTTGGGGTACCCTCTGGTAAACTAACATAAATAGCTATGGAAATTCACCATTATTTATATGGTAAACCAACAAAAAATGGTTCATTTTCAATAGCTATGTTAGCTTACCAGAGGGTACATTGCGACTGCTCACAAGTCTGCAAGTCGGCGGCTTTGAGGCTTCCACTTCCCACACCTGTGTGGGATGATGTCCCGATCCCAAGTTTTTGAGGTGCCATCTTCTGGCCTACCGCACATCATGGCATCATACATATAATATATTATAATATATTTATGATTGATGATTGATGGTTAATCAACGGCATTTCCAGGTGTCACCCAGTGCTGACATTTTTCGTTTCGCAGGAGATCACCAACTACGAGTTCTCGCTGTGGACGAAGAGTGGGCACCGCAAAGACATCCTGTGGAGTGCCACGGGCCGCCGTGATCGTCATGGAAACATCGTGGGCGTCATCGGCATCGGTCATGACCGAGGGGAGAACTTGGGCAGGTCTGAACATTGGAGGATTCTTTTTGAAACCTGGAAAATATGTGAAAATTGTATTAGATTCATTAGATTGTTGCAAATGGGGGGTACAATGTGGTACATATTTTTTTACAAGTTTAAATCAATGTTTGGAGAGATGAGATGATTGATTATGGTTGGTATGATCCACCAAGAAAGTGCAGCATGGAGGTCTCTGTACACTACCTGAAACTAGAACTTTAAATTCCAAAAGACCATGTGCTTAAAACAATGTCAAGGTGGATTTACTTCAGCCCCAGCTTTCCCGCCCGGTTTGCACCGTTTCCAATAGTTTGTACTGTTTCACAGATCTATCATATGTTATATATATACCGTAGTACCCACTATTTCACTATTATGATATTAACTATATAATACAATATACATATAGCCATATGGGAGCCAATCGTAAATGCAAGTCTAAGAATTATGAAAGGGCACGTATATTTCAACATCCGGGATTGTAAAACCCTGCATCGCGATTGATCGGCGATTGGTTCGCGATTGAGACAAACGGTATGAGTATGAGAATCAACTATTGCGAGAGGAGAAATCAATACGATATTGCATGATATTCTGTTTCCAGACTTATATTTGGGTTTGTTTGGAAACTGTGTTCAACAGTGATAGCCGATAGCAAAGAAGAATTGCAGAACAACAAAGTTCAAAGTCTAACAGAACACAATTCAATTTAAAAAAAAATGTCGATGAAATCCGCGATTGGTTCGCGGTTGATCCGTGATTGATGAGTAGGCCCTGGCTCACGCCATGTCTCTACATATATAGAATCATTGTGACATCAGCCATGCTTCGACGATTCTCCGTGCAAAATAGTGTCAGATACGACAGAACCCTCCCGCGATTGACACCGTTGGGATCGCGGTTGATTCGCGGTTGATCGGCCATTGAAGCTGCCCGAGATAGTTTTATTTTGATCAACACCCATATGGCTCCATCATATATAACAACTATGCAATTGCTGGTTGGTGGTTCAGAACATGAATTTTATTTTTCCACATATTGGGTTGGAACATGTTCCAAACTATAAAAATGAGTTTTCCACCTATAGCTGGTTGGTGGTTTGGAACATGACTGGATTATGACTTTCCAATTCAATTGGGAATGTCATCATCCCAACTGACTTTCACTCCATCATTTTCCAGTGGGCTAGGGCGAAAAACCACCAACCAGATTGCATCGAATCTTTAGTGAGTAGATATCCAGAGTCCTAGATATCCATGGATTCGTTTGTAGTAAATCATGGTAAACCAATGCCATGTTTACCGTGTCAAGTTGGGTTTATGAAGGTTTATTGGTATGTATACCCCCTTTTTTGTTGATCCAAACACGTGATCTCCATTCCATTACGGTTGGATAGACCTTTTTCGCCTATGTTTTTGTTGATCCAAAAGTGACCCACACAAATTATGTTTGGCTATACTATTAATCACTATTAATCACTATTAATCACTATTAATCACTATTAATATCTGTTAATCACTATTAACCACTCTTAATAAGACTCTGAATAGGACTCTTAATAAGATAAACCACTCTTAACCACTCAAAAAATCACTGTGAATTCAAAAAATCACTATGAACCTCACTCTAAATCACTACTACCACGAGTTCACCCCTTTCTGTTTCTCCGGTCATGGCCTTCCCTGGCCTTCCCGGTCGGCCTTCCCTTAACGGTTCACCGGTTCACCGTGGTCAGGACATCACCGAGCTGCGCAGCGAGTCCAAGATGCTGGCGAACTACGTGCGGATCTGCGGCGCTGCGGTGTGGTCCCTGAAGGGCAACGCCAAGACCGGGGTGGTCACCGCAGCTCGGATGGATGGATCAGTTGGGGGCAAATGAATGAAGATGTTTACATCATATTAGTGTGTATATAAATATATTATATTATATTTATATAGTTTATAGTACATATAGATCTTATATATATATGTTTAGTTGTTTTGTTTTCTGGTTATTATATAACTTCCTGTGGCCAAGAGACCGTCAGAAGGGACAATTGTGGATGCACCCTGGACCCTATGTTTGCGACACATTATAGTCATCCAGTTGGTCTCTCAGTTGGTCCGGGCAAGTTATTCCAACGAGCTCATCAGTTGTAATATGGGCGTGTCTCAGAACGAGGTTTTTGTTCCCAAAATGGTGAATTTACCCTCTGGTAAACTAACATAACTATGGAAAATCGCCATTTTCAATGGGAAAATCCACTATAAATGGTCATTGTCAATAGCTATGTTAAATTACCAGAGGGTAGTCGGCATGATGATGATAAATTATGGGATTTTGGGGTGCCCTCTGTTCAGACAAACCCTTTTGATTCTGGTTGACATTTGCCCAGAAGGGTCCGGCTGTCCGGCTGACTCCCTCTTCTCGCGATGAGGATAGCAAGACCAGGGAGATTGAACATTTGATTTCACAACAAGCGCAGATGGACATCTGCGATCCCCGCATGGTCCTGTGGCGTGCGTCCTTTGTGTCCATCTTGAAGACGATGTGCCGGGGACCTCAGGGGCCATGGGAAGTGGGAGTTCGTGGCAACGTGGCAACCGTTCACCTCATGAAGTGATCAGATCATGGCATATTGCTTATGTTTTTTGAATGATCATTACCCTCTGGTTATGACTAACAGTTCGCCATGGGAAATTTCATCATGCTATTAATAGGTAAACCATCAAACCATCTATTTCTATGGGCCATTGTACATGGAAAGACTATAGAAATTTCTTCGCCACTGCCTTCGCTCCGTCGCGTGCCGCAAAGTGCCGTCGCGAGGTCAGAACTTCTGGATGCGCCGCAAGGGCTTCCAGGAAGGTCAAGTCTTCCCTGAAAAGTTGAGCCCCAGCACCGAGATTGTGCCCTGGCGATGGAACATATGGGGATGGGTCAAAACCTTGTACCCCTGGTGAACATCAAAATAGCTGGTAAATGGATATGAATCCCCCTAAAAATGTTATAGGTATTGATCCATAGCCATATGGAAAATATGGAGATGATGTTTCATGATGCAATGATGCTTCAATATCTTTCAATGATTTGTTCATATTTAAGTTCAATGTATGTAGAGATAAGTATAGAATAGTATAGAGAAGTAGTTGGTAAACACTGGTTGCTATTTTCATACCAAATATCAGAGATGATGTGAACACTGAAGTTTCAATGTAAAAATACTAGGTGGTTTCGATACTCAAAGTGTCGAATGACTTGGATGATTTGGGGGTACCCCTATTTTAGGAAATCCCCACATGTAGAGATAACCCCCATATGTATAGAGATAGTATGTCGAATTATGGTTCTGTACCAGAGAGTTTCACAGTAGATAGTAAACACTACTGTTTTTCGTTGGGTCATTTCGTCCTGCCAGGGCTGGTGACGAGATTTTTGAGTTGTGGTCGTGGTCCCCTTTCGGGTTCAGTCATACTTAAGGGATGATCGGTTTGGATCACGCGCATATTTTTTTGGGATGGGTTAAAACATGTTAAAACTACACAAGAACCACCAGCCAGGAAGATCATCCATATTTTTGGGATGGGGTAAAACCATTTACCCTCTGGTAAACTAACGTAACTATGGAAAATCACAATTTTTAATGGGAAAACTCACTATTTCAATGGCCATTTTCAATAGCTATGTTAAATTACCAGAGGGTATATATTGTTATTTAAAAAAGGTGGTTTCATCATGGCAAGAACAGTTAAAACAAATACTTTTGGAGATGTTCCACCCTTGCCATGTTTTTTTTTTATGCCGGGATGAAAATCCATCCTTACGGCCCTTACGTGTTCACAAACAATGCCGGGATCCCATGAATCAAAGATGGGTAAATGCACTGGAATTAAATAGACATTGACCATACATTGTCAGGATTTTTCAAGACACCTTTTGGATCACTTTGGTAAACTAACAGTTCGCTATAGAAAATTCACCATGTTTATAGCTGGTAAATCAACGAACTAAATGGCAATTTCCAATAGCTACCTGGTTGGTGGTTTCAAAGATTTTTTTTATATTCTCCATAGTATATGGGTTGTCATCCTTCCCATTGACTTTCATATTTTTCAGAGGGTTATTGCACCACCAACCAGCTACGTTAAATTACCAGAGGGTACATTTCTCATGTTCATCGTTCATCGTTCAACCCATTGGGTTCCATTTAAAAAGGAGAAATGGGTCGTTGTCAGAGGTCACCACAGACTTTGGCTATGAATTCTGCTTCGAAGCTCCCAACGGGAGCGTGAAATGGTACAAGGCGCGGCGGTCGTTGATCGTCGTTGATGGTCGTTGATGGTCGTTGGGTCTGGATGTTCATGGATTTTGCTGAATTTTGTTGCGATGGAATAGATTAGAAATAGTGATATAGCATGATATAGTGATGTTCAGACTGATTTCCGTCGTGTTTTTTTCTTCTGTGATTCATAGTGGGTAAGATGGGGCACATGTCTGGAAGCCCAAAAATAACTGGATTCGAATGGAATGTTGTGAGCAAAAAAGTGACGTGACGTCACTGGATGTCAATTGGATTGAATCATTCCAACATGGAAGCAAACTTCAGCTATTTTCAGGTTACCCTCTGGTGAACTAACAGTTTGCTATTGAAAATGGCTATTTATAGTGGATTTTCCCATTAAGAATGATGATTTTCCATAGCTATGTTAGTTCACCAGAAGGTAGTGAATTAATCTGGTTGGTGGTTTCAAACATTTTTTTAATTTTCCATAATATCTGGGATATATAATCCTTCCCATTGACGAACTCATATTTTTCAAGATGGTTATTGCACCACCAAGCAGTATTGTTATCAACCATCATTCACCATTATCAATCTTAATTAACCATCATTAACCATCATTAACCATCATTAACCATTATCAATCATAATTAACCATTATCAATCATCATTAACCATCATTAACCATCATTAACCATCATTAACCATTATCAATCATCATTAACCATTATCAATCATCATTAACCATCATTAACCATCATTAACCATCATTAACCATCATTAACCATCATTAACCATGATCAATCATCATTATCAATTCAGCCAGATTTGTTGGTTGAATATGGTCGAATTGAATAAATTTCCCCTGGGTCACAACCTCTGGTCGATCGACATCGCCAGCTATGTGAAAACACAGCTCGGTTTCAAAGATGTTCAAAGAAGTTCCAGCATGTTGAAATTGGATGTTTGTTTTTTGATTGTTTTTGATTGTTCTTGGATATTTCCAGACTTAAAATGAGATGATGATCTAAGCATCAATTGACTACAGTGGATGCCTCAACCACCAGTTGTGTCGTCAGACCGCTATGACAGACAGTCGGGACAAGGGCAATGTCGGTTTGGTACCTGAAAACATCGATAAAATTTGGGGAAGACAACCTTCAATTTGATGCTCAACCATTACCCTCTGGTAAATTAACATAGCTATTGAAAATCACCATTTTGAATAGGTAAATCAACTATAAATGGTACATTTTCAATAGCTATGTGTGTCATTACCAGAGGGTCTTTTCCAAAGTAAACGCCATAAAAACAGCTGAAGATCTCGTTTTTGTTGGCCCAGCCTGCCAGCCTTTTGAACAGAACACGTGGGAAGGTGAGATTTCTGGATCTGGTGATTTTTTATGAGCCAATGATGTGGGACCTTTCTCAGATATACAGTTCGGCAACAGAAAAATAGAATTTGGTTAATGTTGTCGACTGATTAGTGGGCGGGCCCCCCCCCCCTCAAACAATTTTAGTCTACTCAATAACTGACCATTTTTTTGCGCCCCCCCACCCTCAACAATTTTTTTGAATTGATTTCAATTTACTTTTAATTGAAATCAATTTATTTTCAATTGATTTCAATTTACTTTCAATTGATTTCAGTTTACTTTCAATTGATTTTCAATTTACTTTTAATTGAATTCAATTTACGTTCAATTGACTTTCAATTGATTTCAATTTACTTTCAAGGGT
>Ga0126342_10008959_pt1 | contig 17925 bp, 9 predicted proteins | sample Cyp1metagenome_FD_92528 | JGI IMG/M metagenome (GOLD analysis project Ga0126342, IMG submission 92528) | Coral microbial communities from Lord Howe Island, Old Settlement Bay, Australia - Cyphastrea 1 metagenome | ecosystem: Host-associated > Invertebrates > Cnidaria > Coral ... | reverse complement strand
CGCGCGGGCGGGCGCGGGGGCGCGGGGGCGGGGGCGCGGGCGCGGGCGCGGGCGCGGGCGCGGGCGTGGGCGTGGGCGTGGGTGTGTGGGTGTGTGTGTGTGTGTGTTTTTTTTTTTTTCCCTACGCCCCTTTTTTGAAAGAATCTGGCGTTCACTTCAGCTCTGGTATGTTACCATTGCCGGTTCTCTGGGTGAGAATCTTGATTCGAGGTCCCTAAGAATTCCTATCAGCCATGGTCTGGATTGGGAAAAAGATCCATGGCAATTTGTTTGCTCTGTAACGGCATTCAGTGGAGTCCAGTGCTCCGCAAAGATCGTGCATTTGGAAAAATATGAAATTACAAAAACGGCTGGCATCGGGCATCACAGCGGAGAATGCAGCGGGCAATGTCAAGAAAAGCTGATGCAGCTGCCCATTGCGGCAGGCGTGCAGTTTTCTTTTGGGATTCAGGGCACTTTCGGTTGGCAGCATGACTGGCAGGATTGACTAAGACTTGGATGGGTGAAACACGAGCTAACCGGTCATCGTATGAGGAAGCAACAATTTTTATTTTTTTTTGGCTTCTTGCTGCGTGGGCATTTCGCCTCTTGGCCCCTTTTTTTTTGAATACATGGGTGGGTACACTCTGGGTTTCAGAGGGCGTGCACAAGGTCATCTGTCAGGGGAGACAGGACATGGGATGAAGTTCAACAGCAGCAGCAACATTGTTTGTTGGTACCATCAAGCTGCTGAAAGAAATAAAACCAGGATCTAATGACGTAGCGGCGCAATTGGGGGATCAGCCGTCAAGGCTTGTTCTGTGCCAAAATGGCAGGCTCTGGCAAAATGCCAGTATTGCAAATTAAACAGGGTTGCAACGCAAAAGAATGTAGGCAAGTCGTCAGGACGGTGCCTGGTGGTAACTCAAAGCAGCATGCCCTGCTCTCGCTGCCACTGGGCTGCCAGCAAACTGGGTCAACCTCGTTGGGCGCATTGTGAGACAGATCTATTCCTTTTTTTTTTTTTTGGGGCTTCGTGCTGCATGGGCTTTACGCCTCTTGGCCCCTTCCTCTTTTTTTTTTTATTTTTATTTTTATTTTTTAGTATATACTGGGGTGGGTACACTCTGGGTTGCAGAGGGCATGCACAGGGTCCTCTGTCAGGGGAGACAGGACATGGGTGAATGTGCAACAGCTGCGGCTTCAAGATACATGGCACGCGCAAGGCAGTGAAAGATTGTAAACATGGAGCCATCGCCAAAATGGCGCATAGTCAAAGTAGCACCCATATAAGATTTGTTGCCAAAATGGCAGGCCTGGGAAATGCCATCCATGCAATTGCACAAAACTGAAACGCAAGAACTCACGCAGGTCGTCAGGGCTATGTCCACATGTCCTCTTTGTGCTGCCACTGGGCTGCCTGCAAACTGGGTCAGCCACTTTGGGCGCATTGTGAGACAGATCTAGTTTTTTTTTTTTTGGGGGGGGGGCTTCTTGCTGCATGGGCTTTTCGCCTCTTGGCCCTTTTCTCTCTTTTTTTTTTTTTTTTTACCCCAAGGGATACGCTTCGGGGTTGCCGAAGGGCATGGATGGACCAGTCGGATGACTGGATGCATGTGCGGTCAAAACCAGGCACTAATGATCATCGAAATAAGCACAGTGCAACTCCACGTTGTGTCATATACTATAAAACCATTGCTGGCAAAATGCCACACGGTATTTTGCAAAATGAAGGCAGTGTACTCATCCAATGAAATCTAATGTCTGTGAAACCAACAAAGTGAAAACCACCTGCCACCCTGGTGCAAGCAATGGATAGAACCTGTATTCAAGTGAAACAGTTGAACTCATGCCTCTGACTTGGTACTGCGGGTACCGGCTATGAAACATATGTCATAACAGTCTGATTGGAGCATTCCCAGTCTGTTGTTTACCGTAACTGCCACGTTCAAGGCGCAGGCAAGGGCAGGTCACTGAGCAAGTCCATCATTGCTTGATCTAGGGTCTCATCAGCCATGTTTTGTGTATCCAATTGATCCTGTACAATCCGCATATCATGATGATCCAAAATTTCACATCTACACAGCCAGAAACATGTGACCTGGCTGGCAAAATCAGGAGGCATATGCCAGCATGGTTGCGGGGCACGATTGTCATCACAATGCAGCCAGAGCGCCGGAGCCTGTCCTGGGTGTGCTGCATGTCCTACCCTCAACAGCGCCTGATAATGGCCCTGAGATTGGTCACCTGTGTGTGAAATGGCAGCCATGACCTGATATCCATGCCATTCACAGTCGATACCATCGGTGAAGGTGGGAAACTGAATGCCCCAACAGAACCCAATGGGGGTAGCATCCTTGCGCAACTGTCCTTGTGGTGTTTTGACAAGGCGGTCCAAATGCAGACAAATAAGGTCAGTGTAAGTGACCAAGCCTGCGCTCATTCCCCACTCATGGTGCCAGTGCCTAATCAGGTCGACAAGTCGGATTGTGCCACTGTCTGTAAGTTCTAAATCCAATTGCAATGTGATAGGCATGTGTGCATCACCTTGGTCATAGACTGTGAGGTTTTGGCTTTCTTGCACGCGTCTTTCCCAACGATTTGAACAGCATCTAGAAGCTACCCCTTGTAACAAAATGCTGGAAAACTCAATGCTGTCTGCCTGTCCAATCCATTCTGGCCAATTGTCAACCAATGTTTGAAACCCCTGAATGGTGTCAATTTGCTGGGGTAAATTATTGGGTCTTGAAAGCAAGGAATTGAACAGCGCTGAGTATTCCCCCCAATCAGCTTCCGTGAAGGTGGTGCGTGAAAGAAAAGCCCACATCATGGCCTGCACAGCGCTATTAGCGTAGCACAGATGTCCACCATTGTTCATGATGAGATTTCGGAGGCTATCTCTCAGGCGTTGCCGGAGTTGGCACGCTGCCCTGTCAATCACTTGGTTTTGGTCTTCCCCTGATGCTTGCCTTTCCCTCGGCCCTTGTTCTTGGGTCCATTCTGATGCAGACATTGTTGGAGGAGCTGCGCCTGCTTGGATTGAGATTGGCTGTGGGCTTTCATGGATAAGCCCAGGAGGCTCCACATTCCCAACTGTTGCAACTCCCCCAAGATTAGCCACAACTCCTCCTGCCGCATGCTGATTTGGAGATACCAAGGAACGATGGTGGCCTGGGCCTTCAGGGAGTGAAATCGGATGACATGAGAGTTGTCCTCCAATAGCTCCTCCATGTGCTGAAGCTGTCTCAACAGCCGGTCCATCGGCAGTGCTGATTTCGCTGCCTGCACCAATCGTTTCTCCTCGGGATTCCACTTCTGATAGGTCCAAGAGCCGTCTTGCTGCAAGATCCCCCGTTGAATGGCCTTGTCCCAGAGGTCCTCTCCCTTGCGGCTCTTCCCCATCTTTTGAACTCTCAAGTGCACTTCCTTGATCATGCCCCGAAACAGAAAGGTGCGCATCGTGGGGATGGCCGGACTGTCCGGGTTCTGCTGCTTCAGGTTCTTCCAATCCACCGCCAACTGTGTTAGCACCGGCACTGCCCCTTGAGGACTGACCTGACAGAAGTAAATGAATGAGTCTTGTCGATGGAGAAGTTGTATGCTCTTTTCGTGTTGAAGGATCAATGTGGCCATCACCTTCATCATTCCCATCATGGCTCCTTGGATATGCTGACGATTCGTGCTGAGTTCGTTGCCGTTTGGTTCTGCTTCTTGTTTGGCTCTTTTGAATTGCGGCTCTTCGTCCTTGTCTCTCTTGTATTGGCTGGCCGCTTGAAGCAGCGGTCCCAATTGTCGAAACGACTCCAGCAGCTCTTGATCGTAGGGATCGAGTTCCATCAGTGTGTCGTCCATGGATGGGTTGCAAGAGCAATGCAGTCTGATGGACTACAGGACAATTTGAGGCAAAATGCGTCTGCATGTTCACAAAGCGCTCTGGATCAATTGCACTTCCTTCCTGCATGGGAGGATTGAACATGAGGCCACAAAAACTGCACTGCACATCTTGATCTTGCAGTTTCAATAAACACGCAACAATCTGGAACTTCAGCTGGGTGGCCCACTGGCTATGGTCACCATGTTGTTGCCAGTGATGTATAACCAGGGCTGCAGGATGATGCTGGTTGCCACATCGAACACACCACTGTTTCAGCATACCTACCAGGCCAGGGACTTGCCAAAGCTTGTGAAATTGGCGTGTGCGCAAGGCAACTTCCAATGCAGCATACATGGGAACATGAGCAATGGGCTGCAGTAGCTCTGCCAACAAATCTGACGTGAAGGTAGTTGGAATCAATACCTCTCTTGGACTGGTCATGTATATCATGGCAAATTGACGCAGCAAGGCACAGATGTGAGTTTGGCCTTGCTCATGGCAGCTGGGGTTACATTGGCACCCATGTCTAGCCTGCACGGTCTGAATGAGAAAGCGCAACATCTCTTGGGAACTCTTCCATAAGGCTCCATGTGATTGCATCAGATGTGCTCCCAAATCATTCTGGCGTCCATACCTGGCCCCACAGAGCTGACATACCAGCGTAAGATCTTGTCGTTGTGCTGGGCTCAAGACCGCTCTGGTGAGATCCCCATGATGCATGATCTCCTGCCACTTGTCTGCCGCCTGCAGTGTCTGCGGTGATGCTGCTGGATTGAAGAATTGGCACTTTCCATCCAATATGTGACGCTGCAATCCAGAGCGCGACAGAAATGTGGCGCCACAGTGAGAGCATGCATCTGAATTCTGTAAGGAGTCCCTGGAAGGGCACCAATCGTTGACACTGATGTTGTGCAAACTGCTCAAATGTCGATGAAGTGGGCCCAACCCTTCCAAAACTTGATCACAAATGATACATGTCTTAATAGCATCAGCCTTGTCAGTCATGTTCATGCGGAGCAATTGCAAGAGTGCCACCTGATTGGCCACAGAACAGCAATGACTTCTCCGGTATGTTTTACCGCACGGCTGACACGGGCTTTGAGGGTCCAGCTGGTGTGTAATTTGTGCTCCTCGAGCCAGTACACCTTGCATCATTTCCGAGTGGTGTAACCGCAGGTGTGCGTTCATTTCCTGGCATCGGTTGCACCAGCTACTGCAAATGACACACTGGTGTGTCAAATAGTCCCCAAGGCGAGGGTCCTCTGTCAATCTGTCATACTGCGCTGTGGTGATCACACTGTGCAAAAGAGGCCAAAAAGGTTCAGTCATGACCGCAAGCTGAATATCTGATGATCGCATCTGTGATATGGATGGGCCTTCGGCATCAACTGCCAACGCTGGTGTTGTGACCCCGGTGGATTCCCCAACTGTAGGATTCCCAGTCATGTGCACCACTGGTGTGGTATCGCTGACCTGGCAACAATTTCGTTCAACATGAATGAAGAATCTCCTCCAAGTTGTAAAAGCCATATGACAATTGTTACATTGGGGTTTACCATTAACCGTCATCTCTAAGGGGGATTTAGAGGAAGTTCTGTAATGTTTGCAGCCATGCTCTTGTGTCATGTGTCTCCTCAGGTTTGGAATGCTTTGTGATTGAAAGGAACAATACGGACACCGGTGCATTGCCTGCGTCTGCACTGGGACGGATGCGTCGAAATCAAGCGGGGCCTCAATGGTGCTTTCAGCAACACATTGAATCAGCTTGAGCATTTCCGGCAAATGGGACCAATCGACTCTATGCACAATGTCTGTGGGCTGAAGGGTTAGATCCCGCCTTTGCAGCCGCTGCCAATATCGGGCAAAATGTCTGGCAAGGAGTTGTAGCGGCAGTTCAAGTCCATGTGCATGAAAAACCTGCTGATGTGAGTTATGAGTTCTGTATGCGTGGTCATGCAGTACCGTCCTCATCATTTGATACACAGTTTGTTGGTATTCATGCAAAATCTTGACATTGATATGAGTAGCGCATAACCCATAAACCAGTATAGTGTGCACACATGTTTGCCAAAGTTGTACTCGATGAGGCATGCTCAGTTGCTTGTTTTTGAACCAGCATTTGAGTCTGGCAAATGCACTCTTGCCAGCTTTCAAACGAAGTTTCCATGTCTGCATTTCAAAATGCCCGTATGACAGTTCGGTTCCCAGGTATTTCCCTTTGGATTTAAGCGGAATTCTGCTGTCAGCACGGCCTGCTCTGGGTATGAGCATGGTGACACCATCTTTCTGGCGATCAATTGAACTCTTGAGACCTTTTTGCACCCCTGAGCCTGCAGTTGCTAAGAGGATAAAAGTCTTTTCATACGACAGTTCAAGTTTCAGGTTTTCGAGAACATCCAGGATACATCCAAACCTGTGCCGAGATCGATGATATTCTTCAATGGAATAAAAGGTAGTGCCAACATGTATATCGTCCGCAAAAAGCGTAATGGCCTTGTTGATCCAATTTCGGTCAATGTGGAATGTGAGTTGTTGCAAAAAATGGTTCATAAATAACACCCATAATAACGGAGCCGCTTTACATCCTTGTCGGAGGCCGACATTGACATCAATGCTGGTTGTGTTACCCTGATGCATCAAATTGTACCTGGTTCCAATGTGCCATTGGGTAATGAGATGCAGTAAATGCTCAGGAGTCCCTAGAAATTTCAAATGCTGAAAAAGTCGAGGTCTGTGTACACTGTCAAATGCATGTCGTAGGTCCAAATACATCTGTAGGCCTCCACAAAAAGTGAACTGTGGAGGATTGGCAATTTGCCTTGAAATGGTTCTTCGCTGCATCGCAATTAAGGTCCTAACTTCCATGCAATGAGTGGCAACCCTCCGTACTGCATCTAAGGCAGATCTTTTGGGAAGAAACCCAAAATGTGGTTCAGCACACAATCTCTGGAGATGAAACGCTTTGAGTTGAGCCGTTAGTAACCCTAGAACAAGTTTTCCTAACGGTTCCATGAGAGATATCGGTCTCATCTGCCGTGGATGTGTTCCGGGCTTACCAGGTTTTGGCAGGAAAAACAGCCAACATCCCGCCATTCCTGTGGGATATGCGGCCGTGGGCTCAACCACCAGGCTTCCAATTTCTGGTGAATTAGGCAGGCTACCTCATGTGGAGCACTTTTCCAAATAATCGCTGGCAAGTATGGGCATGCAACTGACTTATTTGGATGGAGCTGCATGATGGCCTGCTCAATGTCTTCTAATGCAATGGGGACGCCTGGAGTGCAATCAGAAATTGGTTGCAGGTCTTCAGGTCCCTGCCAGGTATGAGCCACATGCTCAAGTGTCATTCTGTGTGCCATGTACTGGTCTGCAATTTTGCCATCCTCTGTTTTGATGCGAGCCCGCACCAAGGGTCGTTTGGGTGTGTGCCGATTGATGATTTGAAACATGGCATGTGCATCATGTGCCTCAGCTGCCTCTTGTGCTTCTGCACAGAGTGTCTGAAATCTGCAGTGCCGTGCCCACCTGACATTTCGTTGCTGCTCTCGTTGTCTCTGTCTGTACTGCCGCCAATGGTACCACACTTGAAAGCATTTTCGGAGGGAATGAGTCCATGAGTCATGGCTATACATTCGGATACATTTCCTATGATACCACTTGTTGTGCAAAACAGGTTGGACCATGTCCGTATCCTCATGATATGACTGCTGAGGCTTACCCGGAAAAAGATCCTGAAATGTTGGGATGAGCTCTTGATGCAGTGCAGTAATACTGGCAGCATTGGAATCCACCTGTGTCAATCGACTTATACAGGATGCAGCCACATGTCGACTGAGTTGCAACCAATCGTCCGTTTCCTGCAAACTGGCTTGTCGACAATGCAATCGCTGTCGATAGTTGCAAGCTGGTTTATACTGCTGTTGGTGAAACTTCACATGGTTTTTGGGTATAGTACAAACTAAAGGAAAATGATGGGTCTGATTAATTGGAAGAAATGCCGCCTCAGTCAAATAGTATGAACTCTTGGCTGCACCATCACAACTGTGCAATCTAATTAGAAAAAAGTCAATCCTTGCCGCATATTCTGTGTGGAAAAAGGAAGGTCCTATTGCTGCTGACCAGGCATTTGCCGCTGTCAGAGAGTGCCGACGGAGCAATTGATGAAAATGGTGCATGTCTCTGTGCTGATGCCCTCGGTGTTGCTGGTTTTTCCACCTGAAAGTGCCAGTGCCCGTCCATGGTGGATCGGCTGCCAGGGCACAGTTAAAATCTCCACAACAAATCATTTGATTCCGAGAAGGCAAAGTAAAGAGATGATTGTCGAGTTTTTCCCCAAATTGTTGCCGAGATTTTTGTTGTAAAGGACTAGAATAATCAGCAAACTGATAAACCGCCAATAGGTCAAGTGCAGAAGAAAGAAAATGGAGCCTGATATGGAGTATACGTCCCGGCAAAACCGCATCAAAACCAATGTGTTCAGCATCAATGAGATGTCTCGCAATCATCACTAAGATACCTCCTACCCTGTGTTGTCCTGTGTGGCTATGCACATAATGCCATTTGTCATCACTCCAACATCGGTCAAATCCCCACCTGGTTTCTGGTAAGACCACCACATCATGTGGATGTTGTTGAAGCCATTGGCGCATTTCCACTAGTTTGCCTTGTGCCATTCCACCTGGATTCCATGTCAAGAATCGTAGCCGTGCTTTCTTCGTGGTGTCCTTCCGTATGGGTTGGCGCACCACCCTGCTTTCACAGGTGTGCATCTGTGCAGAGATGCGTTGCTGTAGCTCCCTTGGAAATTCCGCATGGGCAATTACACGGCCACGATACCAGGTTGATCCAAATTGCATCGCTCTTTTGCATGCACGGTGATAGCTTCTTTTTTGCACTTGGGTGTACTTAGGGTTCCTCTGATTTAGGCCGGAGCCCATTGGAAATGGTTCTCCACATTTCGCACCTGTATTGATGAACTCTTGCTCCCATGTTGTTGCTCCTCTTGTGGTTGTGGTACCACAAGAACCCTCACCCTGATTCGCAGTTCTATCCTTCTCAGCATATTCCCAAATTAGTTTTTGATTCCAGTGTGTCTGTGCCATGAACAATACGCTGAAATGACAGATGACACTGAACTGCAGAACCCCCGGATTTGGGACCGGGTTGCACTCGGATTGATGAAAAAATATCAGCAGCACTGCAAGGAGATAGCCAATCAGCAAAATTTGCATCGTTGTCACCAGATGAGCCGTAAAATTACAAGGGATCTTTGTCCAGCAGGTAAAATTACGTTCAGAATGATCGTTGTCAGATTCGTTCCACTGTACCTCCAAGCTCTCTGTTGTCCCACGCTCTGTGAATCTGATGAATCCAAGGAAAATGTCCGCCCAAATTGATCCAATCACCAAAACCGAATTGTCCTATGGCTCACACTACGATCACACGAGGGAAGCTAGCAAGACTGGCTATCGCTGAGTTCCTCACTCTTGAGTGCACTACTCGTGAGTGCAAAGGGCTTGTGTGTGTGTGTTTGTTTTTTTTCCTACACTCCTTTTCCAAGAAAAGTCTCGTGCGCGCCTCAACATGTGGATGACTCATGTTGGCCTCCAGGGATGGAGGTCTTTGTGAAAAACCTACCGAGGAGCAGGCAGCTCTAGCCCAAAAACTCCTGTGGAAAAAACTGCAAAATGCAGGTGAGGTGAAACGCCACACTGCCAAAATGAGCTATGGTGCTGTCCTTTGACAGATCTGTGCTGCTGCGCATTGAATTCATGCTCGGGAAATCCATGCTTTTTTTTTTTGGTTTTTTTTTGGGCAATTTGCCTCTTGGCCCTTTCATTTTTTTTTTGGGACATCACTCACAGGAAGTGAGGGCTTAAGGGGGTGTCGGCTGGGTGAAACGGCAGTGTGGCCACAGGCTGGGAATGACTGGACTACCCTACCGATTGCAAAGTTCAGCAATGGTGCATTGGATGGGCTCAGAAACATCGCTTTGTGTGAACATCTACTTTGGCATGGCACGGATCAGGCTCTGCAAGGTGTTCAGCTCTGGGTCTGCAGGACTAGGGGAATCTGTGGTTGGCGTCTCAGGTGCAGGGTCAGGCAGGGCTGGCATTCTGAAAAGGTCTAAACTGTCACAGTCGCAGAACAGGAAGCAGGTCAAATTCTGCTTGAACCACATCGGTTCTTCCCAGATCCTCTGCGGCGGCTGTCCATCATCAGTGACCAGAAAATTGACCTGGTTTGGGGCGGCCTGAGGCCACGTTTTGAGAATAGCCCTGCAATGACCCTCTTCATCAGCACCTAAGTGAGCTATGGCCGACAGTAACTGGTATCCACGTCTGCTGATTGTAAGTCCTGTATTGTCAAACACTGGCAAAGTCAGGCTTCCACGGAAGTGAATAGGGCGCTCACTTTTCGTCACTGATGATTTGCCTTGGTGGACGAAGCGGTCAACATGGATGCAAACCAAAGCTGTCGGATCAGTCAATGCTGTTTGCATGCCATATTGAGATTCCCATGAGTTGATCATCGTCTGCAGTGCCGTGTAACCATGCTGGATGGCATCTGGGTCAAGTTCATCAAATTGTACCGTGATTGGACGCAAGGCATCGTTGTGGTCCATAACACGGATGATTTCATTGATTTGCATTCGACGTTCCCACTTCATGTTGAAGCCGCCAAAATGCATTCCCCTGAGAACATGTGAAAGAAACTCCACTGGATCACCCTGATTTGTGGGGTTTGGCCATGAGTGCAACACATCTTGGAACCACGTCTGATCAGCTAGGGTAAGAGGACCCAGTGAAAATGACATGATACTGCTGGCAATCAGGGTGGCCTCTGGCCCCAAGTCCGAAAACTGAAAATCAACCCGGCTCAGAATTGCCCAAAGTGTCGCCATCACAGCAGCATTCACAAAGCATTGGTTGCCCGTGTTGCTGAGGGTCAGCCGGCTGAGGGCGTCCATGAGGACCAGGCGCTCCCATGTGGCAGCAGGGTTCACTTAGTGGGTTTGCCCTTCCCTGTACTCTTGCCTTTGCCCTTCCCAAGCATGTTCTTCAGCTGCTGGGCTTGATGGCTTTGGTAGAGGGTGTGCCCCTTCAACGATGCCCCTAGTAGGCACCAAATCTTGCAGCCCACCAGTGCCTCCAACAACGTCTGGAGTTCGTCGCACCGCAGGGAGATCTGCAGGAGCCACGGTGTCATCCTCTGATCGGAGGGCTTCAAGCTGTGGAATTTGATTGTATTGGCAGGATCCATTGTGTTCTCCACCAACTGGTCCACATACCGCTTCATGCGCTCCATGGGCACTGGTGTCTGGTCGGTTTGTGTCAGGGATTGACTGGCCGCGTCCCATCTGTGAAAGTAGAACTCCCCTTTGTCGTTCAGAAGCCGATGCTGCAGGGCTGTCTGAAAGAGTGGATCCGATGGCTGGCTCTGGTACAGCTTCATCAGGCGGTGCTGCAAGGTCAGTGCAAGGGTGTTCATCAGGGTGGCTCGGAGTGGCCTCCATTCTTGGGTCTTCATTTGGCCCGTCTGTTGGGTCACTTCTGCATGCCATGTCTTGGCCTTGGCGCTCAGCACATGGATCACGGACTCCGGCTCCATTTGCATGTAGAAGACGAAGGAGTCTTGTCTTCTCATCAGGTTCTGATCCATGTCCAGGCGCAGCAGAAGTCTGGCCATCTGTTGCACCACCTGTTGGAGATCGACGTGCAGTGCTTGTCTGTCTCTTTGGGCTTGTGCTGAGTCTTGGCCTTCTTGTGGTCCCTTCCTCCGTCGCTTGCTTCCATGTTGGACTTCTTCAGCAAAGGGGCCATTGCTCCGAAGGCATCCAGAAGCTCCTGGGTTTCTTGGCCGGTCAGTGTCGCTCCTTCTGGGGCGTCCATGTTGCAGCAAAAGGCACAATTGATGGATGACTGGGCACTGTTGAAAATGGGCTAGAACCAAAGTCTGCCTGGCGTGTTGTTCTGAGAGCTGTGGGTCTCCAAGCAAGGGCAAATTGAAGATTTGGTTGCACTGTGCACATTGGTAGTCTGTGTGGGCCGCTTGTGTGTATTCTTCATACAAAAACGGTAGGAGATCTGTTACATCTTCCAGCTTTGAGGCATGGACCTGCAGTACATGGTCTCTCAAGAGGGCTGGATGAAAAGCTCCACCACATAGTACACAGTGCTCCCTGAGGAATTCCTGCAGTGCCGGGTCCCGCAAGATCATGCGCACTTGTCTAACATGAACTGCTTCCATCAGGGTGGCACAGGCCGCATTTCGATGGCTGTGGCTCAACATGGATTCAAGTGCTCCTCTGTCTGCAGGCCAGGGGAGAAAAATCTCCACTGTCGATCTTGTTGCCAACATGGCAATCTGGCGGTAAAAGGGGCACACATGGGTCAAGGTGACCTTGTTGGGTTGCAAACACATGAGTGATCAGGCAACCAGACCTTCAGGAGGAACCTCGTCAGCGCCTGGGCTCTTGTCCACATAGCTGAGTGAGCAGTTTGCAGGTGCAACATTAAGTCATTGGACCTTGTGTAGCGGGCATCGCATTGGGCACAGTGCAACGTCATGCGCATTCTGACCATGGGGTCCATCAAGAATGGCTGAAGGTCACCAGTTTGAAAAAGTTGATTCCAAATTGGGGCAATCGGCAACAAATATGGGGACCGGTTTGGGTCGAACATCGAACATTGTCCCAACGTCACGTGCTGCCGCACTGCTGAAACATCTGCAAAACACTTGGCGCAGTGTGAGCAGGCTGGATCACTTCCCATCAAGTCCCTCTCCGGTTGCCAATCATGAAATGCCAGACGATGGGTGTCAGCCAAATGCCTGTGAATATCATGAATGCTATGCGCTCTGAAGCCACAGACCTCACACCGCAGGGCTTCCTTCGGTGGAGAGTCCACTTGACCTGTTTCAGCTGGCATATACAAGAGCATCATGGCAACCTGTGTGAGAATGGGGCATGAATGGGCCTGTCGAAAGCTAAGCCCACAGTGTCTGCACGGGGAGTTGCTGGCATAACTACGACACAGCTGTGATGCCTTGGTGAATGTGTGAGGAATCCACTTCGGATGGTGCACACGCAGATGGCTGTGCAGTTCCTGCGGTCTGCTGAAATGGAAGTCACATATGCAGCACTGTTCAGCTAGGAATTCACAGGCCTGTCGATGGTCCACCAGGCTGTTCCAGTTTCGGTCCCTGATCAGCTGTATCAGATCTGGGCCAAAGGGCTTGCTCATCAGGTTCTCGGTGAGTCCCTGGTGCAGGCGCAAAATGCGCGCTTCTTCTTCTTCTCGCAGGAGGGCATCGAGGTTCACGCGTTGGTCACATGGACGCACCTGGCAGCATTGTCTATCAAGGTGAACTTGGAATTGTCTCCATGTGCCAAAAACTTGATAGCAAAAAGTGCATTGGGGTAAACCTCCAATAGAACATGACATGGCATGCGCTAAGCTGGTCCTGAATTGTGGCTGACCATGCGCAGTGGTTTGATGCCTTCGCAGGTTGGCAATCGAGGTTGCCACAAAAGAGCAGGATTGGCAGGCATAAATGAGGGGCAGTGGCACCTCCAAGGAGCTGTCTGCATATGGATTCAAGGGTGCTTGCACCTCAAGGGCCACAGTCATGAGCTGCAAGTTTTGTTGTAGGTTACTCCAATCAACTGTGAGCACAATGTCATCAGGTCTCAGGAGCTGAGTTCTCTGGCCTGTGAGACACTTGAGCTGCTGGGCATGGCGCATCAGCATATGGAGCGGGTGTTCCAGGTTGTATCTGTGCATGATGGCTCGATGCTATTCACGAGTGCGAAAACTGTGGTTGCGTGTCAACTTCCTGTACATTCCCAGTACTATCTGTTGATAGTTTTTAAGGATGGGCAAGGTGATGTTAACTGCCCACATGCCATATGTGAGCGTGGAATAAACACTGGCCCTCCAAAGCTGCAGTCGATGGTGCAATGCAATGTGTGGTGAACTCAACCACCTGCGCAGGCGATGAAACGTGATTCTGGCACACTGAACCCTTTTGGAGAATGTCAATTGTTCAAACGCGGTGTAACTCAAACATGTTCCAAGGTAGTCAGCTTTTCTTTTGACTGGAATGCGGCTAAATGATCCATCTGCTCGAGGTATCTCTACAAAGGTGATGGCACCCTCCTGCTTCAGGAGTTTGGATTTGATTTTACGGCTGTGCGTGCCCGCAATTTCAATCAAAATGTAGGATTTTTCGAGGGATAGGGTCAGACCCATGGCTTCAAGGGCATCTAAGAGCATACCAATTCTGGCAAGTTCAAGCAACAGTTGTTGGCGTGATCGGAAAATGGATCCTTGAATGTCATCAGCAAAAGCTGTGACCGTTTTTCTGGCCCAGTCAGGGGAAATTTTTGCGGCCAGTCTCTGAAAAAGTTGATCCAAAAAAACGTTCCACAAAAGAGGGGCTGCGCGACAGCCCTGGCGCACTCCACGTCCCGTCGGGACCAAAACTGATTGGCCAGATTGTTCCACACAGTAATCAGTGTGGGAGTGCCATTGGGCCAATAAAGTTGTGAGCGCCGGCATGTCATGCAGTGTGTCTAGATGCTCGAATAGCTGTTGGCGGGGCAGTTGATCAAAAGCCCTCTGTATATCGAGGAATATTTGTAGGCCCCCACAACAGGCATAAAATTCAACTTGTGCAGCCCTTTGATGCGCAGAGCGTCTTTGGGTCTTCACAAGGCATCTGACTTCCTCACAGTGGGCTGCAACACGTCTGATGGCATCTCCTGTTGATCTGTTGGCGAGAAAAGCAAATTGGGGGTGACTTTTTAGGGCTGGTCCCACGGCCAGTTGCTCCTGCAGTGCTATACATCGGAGGTTACTTACCTTAGTCGGGCTCTTATGGGGTTTGGGGATGAGCGTCACCCAGGCTCTTTTCCAAACAAGAGGTATATAAGGATCTGTTGTAGACCACCATTTTGTAAGCAGGTCATGGAGCCATGGGGCAATGAGGTGGGAGTGCATTTTCACTACCAAGGCAGGAATAAAAGGCTTTGCCACTGACTTATTGTGAGGAAGTCTTTGCAATTCATACTCGAGGTCTTCCACCGATATGGGTACCCCAGGGGGGTCCCTGTATCCTAGGTCAACCTGGGCAGGGCCATGCCAAATTTCCTCAACAAAGGTCCGGGTGAGCTGCAAGGCCTCATCCGGTGATGCTGGTGTGCCATCTTCATTGCGCAACTGGATCTTCTTTTTGGGCTGCTTTGGGGTGTATTTGTTGATGATCTGATGAACCTCAAAACTGTCGTGGCGGTTGGCAGCACGTTGCACTGACTCAAGCAGATCAAAAAAACGCTGCTTTTTGAGCTGTTTGGTGCTCAGCCTGTGTGCACGATTGAGAGCAGCGTATTTGCTGCGGCATTTCCAAACATGAAACAAGGCTGGCAGTGTCAGTGATGTGTTTGACTGCACCTGTCTATGATAATACCATTTTTGTTGGATCATCCCTTCATGCAAGTCAGGGACAGGAACGGGTGTTTTGGTTTTTCCGGGATATGAATTCAGAAATCCAGGTTTTAATGTGTCATGAAAAAGTTGGATATCATCATCAACCTGATGTGGGAGACAGTACATGTTGCAGAGGGCTGACTGGGTGTCAGCCATCATCTGATGCCATGTCTCAGCACCCGTCCTCCAGTCTATACGGCATTGTTGCCGTTGATAGTAGGTGTACCCTGAAAAGGATTTTGGGGTTTTATATGAAAAGTGGAATTTTTTGATGGTGCAGTAAAGGGGTATGTGAACCGCTCCATTTAGGGGGATGATATCAGCATGATCCAAATACTTAACAGCTCCATCAGCCTCATTGACACGCATCAGGAAGTGGTCAATTCTTGACGCTGTAAGGCCATTGTGATAGGTGGGTCCATTTTGGGCATTCCAGCCATTTAAAACGGTTAACTGATGTTTGTGGATGATCTGAGAAAAGGTAGTCATGTCTCTGTGTTGGGGTCCTTGATGGTGTTTACCCTGCCAGGTGAAGTAGCTAGTACCAACATGGGGGGGATCATGGCTAACCGAGCAGTTCATGTCACCTGCAATTAATAGAGAGTTCCGGTTTGGGATCTTCGAAAGGCTGGCATCAAGGGTGTTCCAAAACTGTTGACGCTGGTGCAATCTAGCCGTGGACCGGTCGTCCATGAAATTGTAGCAACACAGGATATCACAGGCTCTGTGACGATAGTGCAGCCTGATGTGCACAAGTCGACCAGGAAGTAAAGCTACACTGCCTATTTGGGATTCCTGAATGGTCGAGGATCGAAAGAGTACAAGGATACCATCAGCACGGTCATCAGGGGTTCCTGAATGCAAGGCATGCCATGACCCGTCAATTATATCAGCTTGAATGTGAAGTCCCCATTGCTTGATTTCTTCAAGTTTATGGGCGGAGAGGCCTCCAACATTAAACTGAACAATATTGAGTCGGTGATGAAGGGCCCGATTGGTGGGAGCTTTAGATGGTACACCAGCTGGTCTGCTGGGGCTCGATTTCACTGGGCAAGGCATGTTGGATGGAAAATCACCGGGAGTCAGGCGCTGTCCACGGTACCATGCAACACCATCTCGTAGGGCTCGTGCATAAGCACGTTTAAAGCTGCGTTTCTGTACATGGGTCATCTGCTTCATATTGGTTAGGTCTTTCAACAGGCCGTAGCCCATAGGTGGCGGTGGGCCGTGCACTTTCGCCTCTAGTAGGTTGGTCAGGTGGTCAGAATTAAAGGCGGCTTCCATGGATTCCCACGGCTGAAATCCATAACCCTCACCCCCGTGTAGTGTTGGTGTCATCATATTGGAATGGTTTCTCACACTACACGTCCGGACTTGGGACCGGAATTGCGGCAAGCTTTTGGTCAGTGCTTGGTGGCCACACTATGTGTGGTTAGGGGTTTAGGGTTTATTGTTCACTTAGAAGGGATCAGATTATGAGCAATTGGGACTTAGATGTGTCAGGCTATTAAGGGGTATGGACAGGTTTAGGGAGAAACCTTAGTTGCGCAATGCCCTCAGGAGGCTTGCAGTTTTGGTCTAGTTTGAAGGCTGGCTTATCGCAATGATCTGATGCTTATAGAATATTTGATGATGATGGGGTTTCAATCAGGCAGTTTTTAGAACACTGTATACGCCTCGAATGCAAGTTCCACCACTGCTTGAAAAATACGCCTTGTCCTCACCACGGTGGTTCTATGCCACCAGATCAAAATGTTGCAGGTTTCTGTCAGTGAAGGCAGCACGCTAGCCAAGGTTGATCGTTGCAGGAGGATCTATCAGGAAAAGCAAGCTGTGTCCAATTGGAGTACAAATCTGGTGTATAGCCTGTAGGTCAGTGCCAAGTGGCTCAAGCACCGTCGTTTGTGGCAAATCCAGAAAATTGCTTGTTCAAGATCGTGTCAAATTGCAAGTACTGTATAAGGAATGTCCTTCCTGTCCAACGTCCAAGTGTTGTTCAATTGAGGTTGATCCCGGCCAGACAGCTGATGTTGGGAGCCACCCCACAGTGTTGGGTCAACCTCAAAGAATCCTTGTGAAATAAAAAATGTCAACGATGAGCTCTGATGTAGATCTGTTGCACAATCACAAATAAAAAGAGAGAGCTGGTCAATCGCTTGTCAACGGCGCACCTCCTGAATTGATGTGCCAAGCTTGCCCAGTGAAAAACTCCGGATCCGATCACTATCCAAAATGAAACAATTTGTTCCTCCACTGTCCAGGTTCTCAATGCCAAGAAAGATGTGGTCTGCCAGAAATAAAAACTCGGAAGAAAGACCGCAGCGCAAATGGCAAAGCAAAACGGACACTGAACGCGTGGGGCAACCCTAGTTCCACCTATTGGGAACACTTGCGGGCGGCTCTCGCGGCCGCAAAGGGGCTTGTGTGTGTGTGTGGTGTGTGTGTGTGGTGTGTGTGTGTGGTGTGTGTGTGGTGTGTGTGTGGTGTGGTGTGGTGTGGTGTTGTGTGGTGTGGTGTGGTGTGGTGTGGTGTGGTGTGGTGTGGTGTGGTGAGGTGTGGTGTGGTGTGGTGTGGTGTGGTGTG